>Ga0123357_10013205_pt1 | contig 10703 bp, 6 predicted proteins | sample TergutEmb28metaG_FD_89873 | JGI IMG/M metagenome (GOLD analysis project Ga0123357, IMG submission 89873) | Embiratermes neotenicus P4 segment gut microbial communities from Petit-Saut dam, French Guiana - Emb289 P4 | ecosystem: Host-associated > Arthropoda: Insects > Digestive system > Gut ...
ACGAGTGCCTCCAGCATACTGGAGCATGTAGCCACCTGAAACTGATACAGTAACCTCACAATAGATGGCTCTATATATCCCTCAGAGCATTTTGCATTTGGCGTGGTCTTTGTATGTCAGGCCGGAAACTTATGGACCCACCTACGTAAGATACCGATTCCAGGAATTTTTTTTTAATTTAAAAAATGAAAAAAGATGTTGGTTCATAATATTAATTTATGGCATTGTAGAACAGTCTAGTTTTACCTGCATTATAACAAATGAGTTGTCCACTCCAATTCCAAGTAAAAGAAATGGTAAAATTGGATGGATTGGTCCCCAGAAGAATCCCATATAGAAGCAAATTCCATATGATGCCAAGATTGACTGGCCCACCACTGACACTCCAAGCAGAGACAAATAGACCTTAATTAGAAAAACAAGTTCAATATTTTAAATACATACACATCCCTCACACTTCTCAGTATGAGAGCAATATTTACACATAATTTTACATGCTGATATATAATTAATGCACTAAAAACAGACTATTATTTATGAAGACTGAAGCATAGCTGGTATGGTAAATAGGCAATGAGGACACTCAATGCAATTTGGTTTGATCCTCAGCATGAAAGAGATTTTTCTCTTCTCCAAAATGTCCAGACCAGCTCTGGGACCCACCCAGCTCCTTTTCAGTATGTACCAGGGTTTCTTTCTGCAGAAGAAAACGGTCAATGCATGACACTAACCACTCAACCTGCATCTAGTGCCAAGGTGGAGAATGAGTGGGGCTACACCTCTACTCCCCCAAATGGCAGGCAGTGGGGTATCTTTACCTCTTCAATAGATGGAAACGAGTTCCTTGTGAAAAAACAGGCATTTGTTGCAACTGATGTAACCCAGTAATTCATTAGTGTCCTTAAGCACACACCACCAAAAACTCTCATGTACCACACAATCTAAAGATTCTTCCTTACATGCCCAGGACCCCTAGTGGTCTCTGCACTTCGGGTTTTCAGACTAAACCTGCTTACACTTTCCTCATCTGCCCGACACACACTAAATGACTTGCCCTTCTCAACTTCCTTTATTTTATCATTCTACTAATAAATGATGAGAAAATACATATTACAAAACTCCTTCTTTTATGTAATTGCCATCCTCCTGTTACTTCCCCTCTCTGGATGTAAACAAACATGAAAGAGAAATGGAAGTCAACACAGTTAGTTAGTAAACAGTAAGGACAGAAATGATACATTATATGTGAAATCCACATGCTGAACTGTTGAAAACAGTAATCTGAGCAGAATGAATCAAAGTCTGACAACCCAAAACTGCATGTAAGAACAAACTAGCATGTGTGATTTAAGGCTTCCACTGTGAAGTAGCTGAGAACCTCACTCTTCTGGGTTATTCATTCATTCATTCACTCATTCATTCATTCATTCATTCATTATGCATTCTGTCAATCCATACAAGGTCAACCAACCTATAGGATATAGAGCTTGTCATGATACTAATGCAATATAGATATAAAATAATTATATCATAAAGTACATCTTATAACAAAACACAAGAAGCAAAAGCACAGTCCCAATTCCCTCATATGTACGTAGTACATTACGCTGTAAGTCATAACTGAATGCACACAAGAGAAATATAATATCCTTAAAACTTCTCTTGAAAATAGCAAAACATGCTGTTCAGTTTACTTATTATCAGTCAAACCACCACAATTCATTGATCCTTACATGGCCTAGGGGACCAATTGGAAGTGTACAACTAGTCTAAAAATACATACAATGTATATGACAACACATATGTATAATCATAAGTGATTTGAATTAAACAGTAATTAAACAGCAATACAATAATTCATAATACTGTTAAAATGTAATAATAAGAACCAAGATCCTTATTTCCAGCCATAATACTCCTCCAATGTGTAAAAAGACTTTGTAAAAAGAAATCTCTTTAAGGCCGGTTTGAATTTAGAAACATCATATGATAGTTGTTTAAGGGTTGGTGAAAGATGGTTATAGATTTTGATACCAGAATAACACACTCCTTTCTGAAATACTGCCAAATTTGCTGCAGGAATATGTAAATCATAATGAGATCTTGTATGAAAACTATGAACATCTGAGTTCGTTTTGAAAGTTTTTATTCTTAACAACAAACATGAGTAAAGAAAATATGTATTGAGATTGAAGAGTGAGAATATATAATTTTTTAGTCCTTTGACGCCTAACGACCACTATAGTGGTCGTACCACACCGCTAACCTCTAAACATTGCATTTTATATATCTATTCAACAAATATAGGTACTGAATATTTTAAACATGGTATATACTGTCCGTTTTTTTCTCTTCAAAATGCAATTCTTTTCATAATTCTAACGTATTTGGTTCCTGTATTATTCACATTTTATATACAGAGTGTGCTAAAATTTGAAAAAATAATTCTGGCGCCAAAAGGTTAAATAAATCTCAACAAGAATCTTTGTTATCTGAGTTTGTAATAATCCTCATTATTCTTTTTTGGATTTTAAATGTGATTCTACTATGAGTTGATATACCCCAGAATATGATACCTTATGATATGATTGAATGGACTGTTGAGAAATAAACCATCTTTAATGACTCAAAAGACAACAGTGGTTTCAAAGAAATGATTATGTAAGATGCTTTGTTTAGTTTAGGTATAATTTGATCAAAATGGCAATGCCATGATAAATTATTATCAATCACCAATCCCAAAAAATTTGTGCTATGTATACTGGAGATTTATCTAGTTTCGTATGATACGTGTAAGTCTGTTGCATTAGTGTTTTTGGTTGGAAGTATGTTTTTTCCAGATTTAATAATAATAGATTACTATTAAACCATCTGTTTAATTGTAATATAGCAGTATTTATGTATTTTTCAAACACCTGGTTATCAGAATTAGTAATTATCAAGCTAGCATCATCTGCATACAGCACTGGGTTATACATATCAGATGTTACGTTTGGTATGTCATTAATATATAAAAGAAAAGCAGGGGACCAAGTAAGGATTCCAGAGGAACTCCATCTGTAACAGATTCCCATTTGGAGTAATATTTATTTGAATCAAGGTCTACCAATACTCTCTGATATCTATCTTGTAAGTAGGATTTGATTAGGTTATTAGCTTTTCCAGAAATACCATAAAATTCCATTTTAGATGGCAGGATGTCATGGTTGACACAGTCAAATGCCTTATGAAGGTCGCAAAAAATACCACCAACTAACAGTTTATTGTTTAATGCTGTCAGTATATTCTTGGTCAACTTATAGGGCCCAATGTCTGTTGATTCATGCCTGAAACCAAACTGTTCATTAATGGGAATGTGATTATTATTTATATGATGATCTAATCTAATACAGATAACTTTTTCAAAAATCCTTGAAAATGATGTGAGCACAGAAACAGGCCTATAATTAGATGTATCATTTTTATCTCCTCTTTTAAATATAGGTTTGACTTCAAAGAATTTTAATCTTGTTGGGAAAATGCCAGAAGATAACATTCTGTTACATATGTAAGTTAGAGGAGAGGAAATGTAATGAATACTCGATTTTAAAATTTTTGTTGATATCCCATCATATCCATGTGAATTTTTAGTTTTGAGTGACGTGTCTTCTATTTCTTTAGATGATACACATTTAAGATTGATAGTAGGGAATGGTTGATTAAATGCCCTGGATGGGTAAGATATAGGATTTTCATGATTAGATGGAGCATTAGCATTGTGATAATTCACATGCATATTTTGAGCAACTGATAAAAAATATTTATTAAATATCTCAGCAATAATTTGACCATTAAAGGATAAGTTACCATTTATATTAACTGAGGTTATATTTTGTGTATTTGGTTTTATATTTGAGGTATTTATAATATTCCAAGTAGTTTTAGTTTTATTATTAGAGTAGGTTAGAATGCTGTTTTTTTTTAATTTATTATACATGCTCCATTACTATAAGTAATACTACATGCTTTGTTGGCTTACATATTTACTTGTTTTCTAAGATTGCTTACTTGCTATATACTCAAGTTTATGTCTCTTTTGCATGTTATTTTATATTTAGAATGCTGTTATGGTATCTTTCTTTAGCTAGTTTAATGACACTTGTTAAAATCCTACACTATCTCTTGTAATAATTTGTCAAATAAGAGACATTACTATTTCTTTGAATTAGAAAAAGCTTCCTTTTGTTTATACATGAAATCTTAATTCCTTAGAATTTTTTCAAGATTATCTATAAAGTATTGAAAGTTTCCGGATGGAGCTCTATAAATAGTTATAATACACATTTCATAAGATGGAAGGTGCAATTTAACTGCACATATCTCCAAGTCTTTTTCTTTGCAGAATTCATTTAAGTTTATATTAGCAGACTGAATAGATTCATAAGTAAAAATACATACTCCTCCATTTTTAAGTGTATTCCTTCAAAGTTTAGCTCCAATTGTATCTATTTCATTAATACCCAAATTATGTTCTGTGAAGCATATATTGTGTGGAGGATTTGCAGATAAAGAAACAGATAATTCATCAACTTTATTACTGTTGAGACCTCTAATGTTTTCATGAAAAATAAAATCTTTTTTAGAAAATTTAGGAATAAAGAGATTTCTTACATGCTTTTGGTTCTTATTATGTTTTAACTCATTGCAATTAATTATTTGGCCAAATTCTGATTCCTCAGTTAAATTCCCCATAAAAAATCATCCTTCCTAGTCACAGGCAATTTCTTAGTGAGTTTAGTGCTTACTCGGTTGGCAACTGACAATTGATGGGGGTAAGTGTATGGGAAGATCTACTTATTGAAGAAGCATTAACTTGTGGATTCTGTCATACCACTCAAGAGTTATAGGATTAACACGGATTTCTTCCAGTATTGAAAATATATGTAGTACTAATTGGTTTGATAATAATTCTTTACCTGATTCATTTAGATGCAGTCTATGCTTGGTGAATAAAAGTCTATTGTTGATCACTATGATCACTATTATTGACTGGACTGTAAATTCTTTGTAGAGAGTTTGACTTCTGCGACACACAACAATCCGCCATCTTGAAGCAGGTAGCGAGTAATGGTAATTTCTTACCAATGTTTTGGTACAACTTACAGATCCCATGCTCAGGCTTCAAGAATCCTTGCAGAATTCTTGAACCCTGAGGATGGGATAGATAGGTTTCCCCAAAATGTTGGTAAAAAATTACCACTACTTGCTGTGTAATAACCCAGAAGAGTGAGGTTCTCAACCGACTAGCAAATCAGGACAGATTCAATTACATATTCTTGCATTTATTTATTCATTCATTTATTCATTCAGCCTATATCCATGCATACATCGTTCTCCTTAGGTTTAAATGTTCCTCATCACTCTTAAACACCCAAGTCCAATAATTAATTTATTAAACCAACTCTACATGCACCAAAATATATCCATGCCAGATGTGATTAAGTCTCCTACATTCTAACACCTGATGTGTATTTATTTTGGTGCATGTAATGTTTGTTTTATAAATTAATTTCTATATGATGCACGGTACATACAATATTAAAATAAAAAACTTAAGCCCACGTCTTTCCATATAACAAACGAACCATACATACACAGTCAATGAAATATTCACTCACTCACTTATTCATTCATTTGTTCATTCTCAATCAAATCACACATCATTCTTCTTAGTTTCAAGTGTTCCTCACCTCTTTCCAAACACCCTACATCATTTTTCCCACCTACAAAACAAACTGTATATTAGCCTTCAAGCAAAGGTCACTGGCTTGATCTGTGCCTGTCCCGGATCCAGGGGGATACTTAGCCATGATACATGATGAATTAGCAATAACAATAACTTCAACTAAATTTTTCACCTACATGGCGAACCTACCAGTGCCACTGTTTTTCTATTTCAGGATACTACAGCACAAGGTATTTCAACACTGAACACTGTGGTAATTACTTAGCCATTGTATTTGGTACTCGGATGGTCTCAGGCACTATTCTTGGCCAAGAAATCAATTATACAAAGTTATATCCCACTGCTCCTTAAAACTGCTGACTGATGAACAGAAGGCAGCACTCATCTATCCCGTACAGTGAAAAGTTACTTTGGCAGGAAAGGGTTCAGACTAAGATAAAGTTTTTAGCTGCTTATCAAAGACTGTGCACCTGGCCCACACTCACCCTCTGTTCCACTGAGTTGAATCGGCCCAACATAACTACAACATAGACTATGATGAGGGTGAAGCCAGCAAAAAGAACTGTCTTATTATTTTGCAAAACTTGATGCAAGAAGTCCAAGTAGCTGCAACACATCACATAATACCTTATGTCAAGACTTTACTACACATTTAACCTACTTTATCTCAGATATCAAGTTTAATCTTTTAAAGATCTACATTCAGATATGCAAGTGCACATAGGAAAGCAGCCCTAGAAATTCGTTATATACAGTATATTCAGGCAAGAAGGAAACTTATTCCATTTTATGACACAATACATACTCTCTTTTTATTTTCCATAAAATGCTATTTATTTCATGACAATCTTTTTCTTTTCAAGTTTCAAGTTTTTCATAAACCATGTGGTAAAATTTAAATACCCACCCTGGTATGATAAAGGTTGAAGTGGGAAATGCATGAATGTTAGCAATGATGGCCATCACTTGCATAAGAAACCAAATTAAAACCAAAGAGGGAGAAGGCCAAGGATGGGGGCAGGATTTGTGGTGGTGACATGATGACAATGTGTACAATGATTGGTACCTTCAATACACAATTATTATAAACCTATGAAATACGTGCAAGACTGCCCTGTACAAAAATACAAACACTACCCTCTACATCTATACTGGATGATGTGGGTAATGAATATTATCTACAAACCTTACAGGAATCTAAGGCAATGGATATGACCGGGGAAGGAGGGGTGGAGGCAGCAGACTACAGATCATCTAGCATCACATTTGTAAAGTACTTTGTGTGTTATACAGTATTTACAAACAGGGACTGAAATACAATTTGTACAAGTTTAACGTGTTGTCCTTCTGGCACTGTATCACAAATTAATTCCTTAATGCATTGCCCTAATATAAGTATCTAACCTTCGTATGGTTCCGAGAATGTAATGCAAAACTACCCCAATACACTTAAAATCTGTTGAAGAGTATTGTACTTGGTAATGTATGCCTACTAGGCAATAATTCATAATACTGTAATTACAATGAAGAACACATTTAAACTTTGTTTTGCCCCTGGATGAAAAGAGGTGAATTTTTATAATTAGGAAATGCTGAAACATAATCTGAAAAGGAAAATATGGTACCATATAATGATTGCTGTCACTTCAGTTCCTGTTTTTTAGCATTTCAAAGATTTTTACTATATTTTACTAGAATCTACAATTTTATAACTGGGTCTGATGGTTGAAAATCACTTTTTCATGTTACAATGACAATAAGGAATTCAAATACAGTGGTAAGAATACTGTACAAAAATAACTTCTCGCAATAAGACAACAAAAATGTAATAATAAATATTTGATTTTACTTTTGTTTAAAACTGCTTTCTGTAACTCATTCATTTGTAACTGGCAATAGGCACCTCTTCAGTAAGGTTCAAACAACAGTCAGCTAACATGTTCTGTGATGAACTTCCTGTGAATCTTTTTTCCATGGTGGAAATATCCTGGTGCAACCCTTCCCCATGTTCATCACTCACTGTGCTCAGGTTTGGAGGGACGAAGTCCAAGTGGGAATGTAAAAGATGAATCTTCAAAGACATATTACATCCCATAGTCTGGTATGTGTTTAACAAGCCCTTAGCAAGTTCCATGTAGTGTTTGGCTTTTACATTTCGAAGGAAATTTAGACAAACGGCCTTGATCATTAGCCATACAGATTTCTCAGTGTCCTCCAACAGGTGTTCAAAAAGATCAGATTTCATGAATTTACAGTCCAATACAGATAGCCTCTTTTAATTTACCATCACTGAGTTTTGGAAATTTTTCTCTCAAATACTCAAAAACACCCTTACCATGTTTTTTCATAACTATAACAAAGATAACCCTAATATAATGTGTAGTGGCAATAACAAAATATTATCTTTGTCAACTAGCTGTTGATTTCTGACACTTTTCCCTTGGAACTGAGTTTTCTTGCATGGGCCAATCCTCAGTTTTGTAATGTTTGTCTTTCGCTCAGCTCACAAAGAAAACAGCAAAACTTTGTGGAGACAGACTGCATTCCTAGGAATGACCCTATGACTTAAAGGTCTCCACATATTTTCCATCCATATTTTAAGTATATTATAGTTTTCAAGAGCAAATCCATATGCTCGTAGGTTTCCTTCATGTGGTCAGAGTGGGCAATCAGTATTGATGGGTGAATATTGCTGTTATGTAGCAGCACCACCTTTCAACTGAATTTAGACATATGTACAAAAAGTCTCCATTCTTCAGGGTTGTGTCTAGATCCCAGCTCTTGCTTAAGTCCTTCTACATCAATAAAATAGACTAATTTGCTGTCCTTAGACACTTAGTCCTTAGGATACTTTTTTAACATTTTGCTGTAACAAATTCCATCCAAGAGTTCTGCTTGAACTTTCAAAAGATTGAGGTCTCTCAATAAATCATTAAGCTCACACTGCAATATAAGATGAGGTACAGTTAATTCTGGGAAATCAGGATCCACAATGGAACATGAAGGTCCAGGGTCATCTTCTGGAGAGGTGATGGCTGGTTCTACTTCAGGCAGGGTATATTGTTGAGGTGACTTAGGAATTGGTAGGGAACTGTCAGGTTCAACAGGTCTTAGGCCTGAAGGAATATTGGCGTAAACTATATCGTATGTTTAGATTTTGAATTATGGCCATCTATTTTTGTTAAACAAAAGTAGCAAATGGTAAGATTATTCTTCTGTTTCCTCCAAACCATACAGACTGCAAAAAGGAATTGACTGGTGAGTGCCTTAGAGCCAGTCACATATATACCACGAGCATCTCCTGCAACATGAATGTGGTGCCCAGCTCTTGTCTGATTCCCATATTTACAGCCAAAATATAATTCAAATGCCTTCTTCACTATAGGAGTAATGGATTTTGCCAATGACTTTGGGGTAAATTCACCACAGACATAACAAAATAAGTTCGGCGAATTAACACACTTACAAGATATGATGAACACAACGACTCAACAAAGTACACCTACCTTGTATGTTATAATTTTTCTTAATATCCAAATGAACTACACATAAATTAACACTACCACACTTTGGTTCATAATTTCTGTGATCAAGGCAAAAATATTCTCACAATAGAATGTGCAATATGTGAAGACAAGGATGTTTACTACTGCAGACAATTGACCTTCACCAAGCAACAAGTTACAACTAAACTGACAAAGATTATTGAAACATTTGGTACAATATGATGTGTTCTCCTTAAATCCCTGAAACTGTCATAATACTTAGGGATGAAGTTTGTTTTTGTTTGTGTTGTCTGCCTGGCCACGCCTATAAACCAGCTGACTGCAAGCGCTTTCTACTCTAAATGTGTAGATTCCTCAGAAAGATTAGGTGATATCTGATATCGCAATATGGATTTCAGATATGTAATCAGCACAAAAAAATAATCATCTAAATTTAATCTGGGGCCAAATTTCATTTCTCAATGGTGTGTTATCAGTACACTGTGGATTATAGATCAACATTTTTTGGAGTGAGCTTAATTTGGTGATCCAAACGCATACAGTTCCCCCTAACTGGCCACCCTTGATTCCCATGCTTACCAAAAAAATACAACTCTACTGCACATAAAATGATGTATGGCTAATAAATGATGCTGACAGATACATGTTTGTAACTCTTCTACTGCTGGTTATTAACTTAGGTGAATATATTTCTGTCAGAATATGTCTTTTACATGGGCAAGTTTTACTGCTGAAAATCTATGAGCACTTAGCTTTAATTGTTAACACATGGCAGAAAACATTTCCCTCTCAGATCTTAAATCCACACTGGCATTGACAGTTCTCTCTTTCTCTCTCTGTTATGTGTAGTAAAAAATAAGTTAATAGACATTTTAACAAGGAGTTTGTGTCCAGCCAGAATCATAACATTTTCTTCCATTTCCAGATGAAATTGTTATTTCTTGTCTCTATACCACAATTCAGGAGTTATTCTACACACGTGCTTCTGACTCACCTACGTGTAGATACAGCATAGACCTTCACCCCAGCAGGAAGAGTTCTGTTTGAAAACAGTACTTTCTGAATAAACTCCAGTTCCCACTCAGGTGACCACTTGTTTGTCTGCAATAAACAAATGCAATCTGATGATACAATTTCTTTGTTTTGGAAGATCTGTTTCAACTGAAGAGAAATCTGTGAATATGGTGGGACTGAAACTACAAACACCTAATTTATGATTCATGTGTGAACATTACCTTAAATACATTATGCTTATCAACAAACTGAGTGTCATACATGAAATCTGCAAACCATTTTATTTAATGTAATTTGTTCCTTTTTGGGTAACTCCCCGGCGTCTGAGTTCTAACTGCCGACGTTTCGGAACTCACTATCGGTTCCATCTTCATAGGCAGGTGAATGAAGTATGTCAGTGGTAGGATTGTGCGTGGTATTTATACCTGGTTGGGTTGGAGCGGGGAAAGTGGCAGAGC
>Ga0123357_10013206_pt1 | contig 10702 bp, 5 predicted proteins | sample TergutEmb28metaG_FD_89873 | JGI IMG/M metagenome (GOLD analysis project Ga0123357, IMG submission 89873) | Embiratermes neotenicus P4 segment gut microbial communities from Petit-Saut dam, French Guiana - Emb289 P4 | ecosystem: Host-associated > Arthropoda: Insects > Digestive system > Gut ...
TGTGCTACTAACATGTACTGGACTGACTGGCTCAGAGTAATCGGACTGTGCTAATGACATGTATTGGACTGATTGGCTCAGAGTAATCGGACTGTGCTACTAACATGTATTGGACTGACTGGCTCAGAGTAATCGGACTGTGCTAATAACATGTACTGGACTTCACTGGCTCAGAGTAATCGGACTGTGCTAATAACATGTATTGGACTGACTGGCTCAGAGTAATCGGACTGTGCTAATAACATGTACTGGACTGAATGGCTAAGTGTAATCAGTGTTAATGACACGTATTGGGCTGAATGGTCTGACCGCGTTAATAACATGTACTGGATCGAATGGCCTGACTGCGTTAATAACATGTATTGGACTGAATGGCTCAGAGTAATCGGACTGTGCTAATAAAATGTGCTGGACTGAATGGCTTATAGTAATCGGACTGTGTTACTAACATGTACTGGGCTGAATGGCTCAGAATAGTTGGACTGTGCTAATAACATATACTGGACTGAATGACTGAGAGTAATTGGACTGTGCTAATAACATGTATTAGACTGAATGGCTCAGAATAATTGGACTGTGTTTATAACATGTTCTGAATTGTATGGCTCGGAGCATCGGACTGTTTTCATTCCAAGGGATTCCATTCATCCCTGTATTTCCGGGACATTCCTGGTTTTATGGGTTTCAAAGTGCTCTGTGCCTGTGTCCAACGAAATTCTTTTCAGGATGCGAAAGTCCCGGTTTTTTTAAATCATAAAACTACGACATTTCTGATAATCCGTACTAGCAATATGACTTTCCCAGGGCGAAGGAAAAACAGCTATAGGAGTGGGTCGGCCGTCAACCGGTCGTTAACGTGACGTAGCGGGACAGCGAGAGGAGGACGTGAAGATTCGTGATTGTAGAGTTTTGAGTGAGACTGCGGAGGATGAGGTTCGGATATGTAAAGAAAAATCAGTAGGTGAACAGTTTCTGTGTTTGTGTGTTATTATTATTATTATTATTATTATTATATACTTTTTTTGATTCTTAATGTCACTTTTCTGAGTTATTTTGTTGTAGTAAAAGGTGAAGGTAAAGTTTACCCTAAAACCTTTTCTTTAACCTGGGTGCTAGGTTGGGTGGGTAGTCAACCCCACGCCCCGGCCGCTTTGCTCCTGGGAAAGAACCTCAGTTCCCATTGACTAAGAGGTCGGGTGGGCCCCAAAGCCGGTCTGGAATCATGAGAAATATGATAAATGTAAGCAGAACGTGGCGAATGTGGTCACTTTGAAGAGTAAATTGGAGAATAATATTGAAATGGACCTGAAAGACCAAGGGTGTAAGAATTTGGGCTGGATTCACCCGATTCAGGATAGGGACCAGTGGTAGGCTTTGTGAACATGGTGACGATCCTGCTAGGTTACAGAAAAGGCTGCAAATGATTTGATTAGCTCAGTGGTTCCTCAAGAGGGCTGTGCCTAGAAGGGTGGGCAGTGATGATAGGCTTGATTGATGGTAACTGCGTAACAGTGTTGCGTACTGAAAGTAGGAATGTACCTGACAGTAACACTCCTGGCGTGGCCAAGCTGTAATAGTTAATATGTTGGGCTTTATTTACGGTTGCCAGACTACAGGCTTAAGATAACGATGTGGTGGACATAGCTTTTGTTTCGTACTGTGGGTCAGTCGATTACAATTCCAGCCAGGACATGTTCCTCTTATGAGTGACCAGTCCCCCTAATCTGACAGATGGGTAAGAAATGAAACAATAATATGATTTCTTTATATTCTCCCCCCCCCCACACTTTTTGTTGATAATTATCTACCCATTAATTATTTGGCAGTTCGGAAGCCCGTCAGGTGATTGCGGTGGTTTTGTATTTGCCAATTTGTTATTTAACGATTCTGTATCAAATACAGGAATTGTATATTCTTCTCGGATTGCTTGACCCTTGAAGATGGGACCGATAGATTGTAGTGAAACGTTGGTAACTACTAATCTGCGCTGCGTAACATTTCTGAAGAACGAGTGTCTCACCTTGGAACACACATATATAGACTTAGTTATGAATTAGGTAATCATGTACAGTTTTTATGGTATAGGGACGGAAGAGGATGGTCAGGTGTCAGCCTACAGGGAATGAGAAAAATACAAAAACCACTGGTCATGATAGCTATTTGTCCTTAGTAGAGATTGCCTTCGGGATGAAACCATAAGCAGCACCGCTGTTCGGGTTATGTATTTCTGTTTTGGGACGTTTGCAACGAACAGGTGAAAAGTGCTTGTCTTAGCTTTGTATTGTCAGTCTGTCCATATACGATTTATGTTACAATTCTTGCACAGTCGAGTGGATCTTTTCAATCATGATACTGGACATTTACAAAACTCTGTAGACAGATTTCAGTTCTGATTAGTATGCCTTGCCCCCGTATCCAGGGCCCAAATATCCAAATATTTTTTTTTTCGAAGTGAAATTTGTTTCTGCCGGAAGTGGAGAGACGACCTAAACATACTACCCTGAGACATTTCTTCCCACAAATGTTACTGTTTTCGAGAAAACCCAAGAAAAGAGAGCGGACATATCGGAATATCAACATTGTGCGTACGTGTCGTCGCTGCTGACTTATGAACGGAAGACTTCTATGCCCGTTAGACAGACGACACCACTACAAAGAGACTTATGTCGAAAGAACCAGTTTTATGCATGAATAAATCACAAAAGACATTTCAGGTATGTACAGTAGCACACCTCAAGAAGTAAAGGTTGACAGGCGACGTTCCTTTTCCATAAAATACGGGAAATTTCTTCACTAGTTTCTGCTCTACGTAGTCAGTAGCTACTTGTGAAGCTTTCCATTCCGTGCGTTTTTTGTAGCAATTATAACAGTAATGTACCAACTAAATTGGCACATACAGTTGAATATATATATATATATATAATTATCAAATTTCTCCTACATGTTTCGGCGTATAATGCACCATCCTCAGGGAGGACTCTTGTCTTTTGCTCAAAACTATCTGCTTATTGTAATGTTACGTGTACGTTGGTTACAAAGCGTAAGATATATCACGTGTGAGTTTTACAACGTTATTTACATTTATTAGAACAATACATAAAAGCAGTCCCGTTACAGGCCTGGAGTGGCCCAGGGGATTCCAGGAAGTTAAGGTTCCCAGATTACATGACAACGGCACAGGATGGTGGTAAGGTTGTCAGCCTTACGCACCGGCCTCCTTTACCCCCAGGAAATACTCCTGGTACTCATTTCTGTTAGAGGCTGAGTCGACCGCAGGGCCATATTGCGATCGGAAGGATTATGTCAATGAAAAATTGCAATGATATCGTCTGGAATCGAACCAGCGATCTTCCGATTTGTAGTAGAGCACCTTAACCACTGTGCTACCGCGGTCCCTTTATTAGAGCAATATATAACACTTGTTATTTTGAGCTGGTTCGCGGGATGCGCGATAAAGCAGGGCAGTAAGTGGTATTCCTGGCAGCGTAAATTATTGTGTAATTTTTAGGCCCTTTCTCAAAATTTCGAAAAGCGACTATTAGGTTCGTCATGCTCTGGTTGTCCATCCGTCAGTTTGTCAGCATGGAACATCTCGGCTCCCATTGGACGGATTTTAATGAAATTTGGTATATGAGTATTTTTCGAAAATCTGTCAAGAAATTCAAGTGTCTTTAAAATCTGACAATAATAACCGGTACACTACATGAAGACCATAATATATTTATGATCATACCTTCCTCATTTTTCCTTAGAATGCCAAAAAAGTTTCAGGCGAAAGTTGTAGAGAAAATCAAAAAATACTTTTTATGTTCATTACCTTTCTATGTTTGGAAAATCTTGCCGTTTATGAAACATGTAGAAAAATGTCATAGAGCCAGACAGGCCACATGACAATATGACGCATGCGCTTTGCGTGCCGGATACCTAAGGCTGCAAACACACAATCACAATATGTAATACTTACTGCTTTTCCACTGCAACAATGGTTGCACGAACGCGCCTCAGTGTTACAATATACGGACATTGCCTCTCGTTAGTGTATATACATGATTTACAAATATGGCTGCGGGCCGCACCTTGCAGACCCATGATTTAGATAGTTTAGTGTGTTATTTAGTTAAGATAGTGCAGTTAGTCAGCCAGCCAGTCAGTCAGTCAGTTTGTTAGCGAAGTACTCGCATGTCTTTGTCGTCCTGACGCCACTCGCCATTAATTTATAGTCGTGTTGGGAAGTAACCGTACACAAGAAGGACCGACCAGAAGGAAACGTCAGGTATCGTGGTAGCTGTCGGGTGATACCATGACTGACCGGCCCTTGAAGATCACATTTGGTGCAGATGGAAGGAAGTTCCGCTGCAAAACTACTGGCGCTGTCCTTGAAAATTAAGATTTATGCAAGAGCCAATTAGACCGCCTCATATAAATTCACTGACGTCAACAAAGCGCTTTGATAACTCAGTTTGGAGAGCTACTTGTCTCACACTTTCCAAAAATGGTGGTGCTCTTTATCTCTTAGTGTTTTTTGTGCGCCATTCTTTAAGTCCAGATTATGATACGAGGACTGCAGTCCTCATCTTCAGCTGTAACCGACAGAAACAAGACAGGCAGTGCAGTATGTTGTCGCGCGTACGCGTAACCATTGTTGGCCTGGTAACGCAACAATGAGCTCCCTTTGTAATTATTGAGTTACATGTCGCTGTCAGCAATAGAAAACTGCTGTGTTCAGTGTTGCCATGGCAACGTAGCAACTGGTTACATTTGTAATGCTGTCGAACTACAGGGTGTTTTGTACAACTGACAACATTCTAACCTTACTGTAATCTTCATGGAAAGTGCCCGATGTTTTGTCCGATTTTAAGCAAATTTGGATTTTCTCGGCAGATTTTCATACAAGACTTCAGGGCCACTTACACGAAAATCCTTCCAGCGGGAGTCGATTTGATGCCTGTGAAAGGACGGGCGGACGTGACGAAGCTAATAGACACATTTTGCGACCTACGAGAACGCGCCTAAAATGTTCTTCCTGTTCGGAAAATCATGAGTTCAATTTTGAGCCCGTCGAGTGGCTATTCCTTCTGGAATTTTTCATGCTCTTTCAGTTCATCCTGGCAAATGTCAGGATAATATAACGTATTTTAAAGTTAGCCACGGCAACTTCTTTTTCTGTCTTTTCCAGTTCATTATTGACATCACCCTCTCAGTCGATTCTTCACAGTCTAGAAGAGGAAGGCATCATTAATGAAACGAAGATATGATGATGATGACGATGATGATGATGATTACGATGATCAGCCTAGTGCAAGATAAAACATCCGGTCTGAGATGAATGCAAACGATAATAGGTACGCTAACTACATAACTTGGAGGACCGCGGTACACAGTGGTTAAGGTGTTCTGCTACAAATCGGAAGATCACTGGTTCGATTCCAGATGGTGGCATTGCAATTTTGCATTGACATAATCCTTCCGATCGCACTATGGCCCTGGGGTCGACTCAGCCTCTAACAGAAATGAGTACCAGGAGTATTTCCTGGGGGTAAAGGTGGCCGGTACGTAAGGCTGACAACCTTACCACCATCCTGGGCTATTGTCACGTAATCTGGGAACCTCAACTTCCTGGAACTCTCCGGGCACCTCGGGCCTGTAATGGGACTAATTTACCTTTTTAACTACATAACTACTGATTATTATGCGTACATCGAGGATTAGCTTAATTCTCCTGAAAATTTAGTTCCAATCAGTGGCGTTTTCATTCTACACTGTCGGCACGATGCCGACAGTCTCAGACAACGTATCAAACACTCCCATGAAACATGCAGTCTGCACATTATACTTAATAGATAATTACCAGATTACATATGTACCAGCCAATCTAACACTGTACGTAGCTGCAGTCGGCACGGCGTGGTCGCTGCTAGACGCACCTCGGAACTGCCAGGCTGCGTTATACCTTTTTTGAAAACATTTACTCAGCTGGGAGTACGTTGATAGCTTAACCCTTTGACGCCTAACGACAACTATAGTGGTCGCACCGCACCGCTAACCTCTAAACGTTGCATTTTATATATTTATTCAACAAATATAGGTACCGAATATTTTAAACATAATATATACTCTCCGATTTTCCTCTTCAAAATGCAGTTTGTTTCATATTTCTAACATATTTGGTTCCTGTATTATTCACATTTTATATACAGGATGTGCTAAAATTAAAAAAATCATTCCGGCGCCAAAAGATTAAGTCACTGTGCACGTTTGTGACGCGGACAGAAAACGCTTGCCACCTTGCCTCAAGACTCCCGCTCCGACACCAGGCGAGTGGATCGGTCACTACACTGCTGTAAGCAATGTTACATAGTAACAGTCGTTTTGGTATAAAAGGGTCATGACCATCACAGATAACTGGTCATGAAAAATGATGGTTGCTCTAACGGAAGTGATTCATTGACTGCTTGGAACGAATGCGTTCTTAGTACAATTTAGATCGGCGTGTAATTATTGCGGAACGCAACTGAACTTTTGTTTAAGATGTAGCAACGAGATGGTTGTTCCCCACAGCCGATAGAAAATTTATACAGGGGCATGTCCTTGTCGCGGTTCGTAACTGAGATGATGCACAGGGCAGGTCGTAGGCGCGGTGTAATGCTTCAGTATCGTCAGTAAATTGGCTATCAACGGGGGGGGGATTTCTTGTATGGTAGGTTCCCTGTTTCGGTTCTACCCTGTCGTTTGCTCATACCTGTCAAGTGAAAGTTATGTTTCTCGTCAAGTCCTGGGTGTATTTGTCCAGTTTAATGGAATTTGGTGCATATCGACAGTGCTGCAAACTTTGTTCGGTTCGAAGAGAAGGTAGACTTACATTGTCTTTTACACAAATTTCATCATCTGGCTTACTTATTAATTACACCATGGAACAAAGTCTTTTCTTGAGAAACTAACCGGTCCGCAGCTGCTCAAGAAATTCCCCGCATTTTATGGAACCCGAATGTTTATTACCGCTTTCACAAGTGCCCGCCACGTGACCCTATCCTGAGCCATATCAATCCAGTCCATGTCCCCCCATCCTACTTCCTGAAGATCCATCTTAATATTATGCTCTCATCTATGCGTGGGTCTCCCAAGTGGTCTCTTTCCCTCAGGTTTCTCCACCAGAACCCTGCATTCACAACTCCTCTCCCCCATACGTGCTACATGCACCGCCCATCTCATTCTTCTCGACTTGATCACCCGAATAATATTTGGTGAGGTGTACAAATCATTAAGCTCCTAGTTATAAAGTGTGTTCCATTCCCCTGTTACCTCGTCCCTCTTAGACCAAAATATTCTCCTCAGCACCCTATTCTCAAATACTCTCAGCCTACGTTCCTCACTCAGTGTAAGCTACCAAATTTCATCATCTGCCTAGTTACGTTTTCACAGTCCTTGTATTTGTGCGTCTTTCCGAGGGTTCTATTGAGGCTTATTATTGCTCTTAGTGTTAATAAGTTTCTGGACTCTTCCTAGTAGCCTCTTACGACCTGCAACTGGTCTGGATGCGGTATACGTTCTTCTTCAGGATACTGAAGAAAATAAAATGCATACAAAGGTACAGTTGTGCGCATGCAGGAGTAACTACCACACTGTGCAGACTATAGAGGATTGCTAGTATAGTTAAATATGGTCACGATATCGAAATTGGACTGGGAGGAGTGGGCCCCGGTTGCATTGTACCCGGGGAAGGAACACTAGTACACGTCGATAGGGGCGGATGGGTGAGCCTCCAGCTTGGTCTCAGTGCTGTAGGTGATAAAATATCTCTGCCTCTGCTGAGCATCAACCCCGGTTTCCTCACTTGCACTGTAACCAATATACTGACAAAAGCATCGCGGGTCCGTTAAAGGGAATTGTGAACGGGGGAAATGCAATTGGACAGTCCTTGGAGCTGCAGCGGTCCACTGTCAGAAAGCAAGTTATGGGTTAGTGAACATAAATACATATTTAAATTGGGTCTAATTTATATTATTTAGGAGAATTTACTGTGCTGTAATTAATACATTCGTATTAAGTGTTCAGTTAACTTACGCTTGCATGTTAAAGATACAGTTGTGTCTGATGTACTGTACGTCAAAAGAACGACACGTCTGTGGACCCACCCATCTTTCACACACGTTGCAGCAGCAGCAGCAGCAGCAGCAGCAGCAGTACAACCTCGCTTTATCTCTCGGATCTTGACGTTTAGCGGGGATGCCTCTCGTTACAAGATCAGCATGTGTGGAATGCGTTTCGTCAGTCGTTTTCCTGTCGTAATTACACAGTATTTAATTTTATTTGTGGCCTAACTGTAAAATTTATTATAATGACGTTAATTTAATGGGATGAGGAGCGGTATTGTATGTGTGAAGAAAGTATCGGTGATGCAGCGAAACAAGGAGTGCTCTAAGAGCGTGAACGTACTGTTTCTACCTTCACGCCCTGCTTTGTTCTCGCACAGTGCAAGTAAACGGTTTGCTTTCTTTTCTTACACTTTATAATTCTGGCCGAGCTTGAGGGCACCTTATAATTAACGTCGTGGGGAGTGGTTAAGTACCGTAGGTAGAGATTTGAAACAGATCTTTCTCTGAGATATGTACATCTTGCATTAAACAGCCCTTCAGATTCGTTGGCTTGCATCGGGTTTGTTTGTATTGTCATCTTATCTCTGTTGAGCGAGAATGGAATGCGGGCGTATTTTAATATACAGTTGAAGCTTCCTAAAAAGAAAGTGGCTTATGGGGCTTGTCCATAAACTTGTGTTATCTGTTTCCGGGTACGACGTTAACGCGAGTCGCCTTGTAGCATATGGCCACTTGCACAACAACCTGACGCCTGTCACTACGCGACCTACGTGGGTTAGAATCCTGTCTGTCAGGAAGCCAGACAAATATCAGAAACTTGGGTAGCAGGCAATGCGTGTATGTAAATGTAGTAAATTGTTTATATCTGTAGCAGAGTTAAAAGCCCTTGGAAGTGACAGTGACAGTGACAGCCCAAGATTACGTTCACAGAGAAATTTAGGAACTCGTTAAATCCAGTCTTTATATATTTCTGTCCCCACAAACTTAGAAAGGTTGGACCGCGGTTGCACAGTGGTTAAGGTGCTGTGTTACAAATCGGAAGGTCGCTGGTTCGATTCCAGATGGTGCCATTGACATAATCCTTCCGATCGCACTATGGCCCTGTGGTCGAAACAGCCTCTAACAGAAATGAGTACCAGGAGTATTTCCTGGGGGTAAAAAGCGGTAAGGTTTACCTTACCACCATCCGGGGCCATTGTCACGTAATGTGTGAACCTTAACTTCCTGGAACCCTCTGGGCACCTCGGGCCTGTAATGGGACTGATTTACCTTATAAACGTAGAAAATCGGTGTAATTTATAAAACTATAAAGCTATTGCCGGGCGGTCTAAGGCCGCTCGCTTGCTGACATTGCGGATTCGAATCCCACAGGGGTCATGGATGTCTGTCTGTTGTGATTGTTGTGTGTTGTCAGGTAGAGGTCTCTGCGACGGACCGAACATTATTCCAGAGGAGTCCACCAGAGTGTGGTGTGTCTGTGTGTGGTCGTGAAATCTCGACAGTTAGGAGTCCCTGGACCACTAAGGGCTGTTGCATCATGAGGAAAAACATAAATGTATATATTTTTTTTCAATCGTATGTGGGTATGAAGCTTAGACTCTCCGCGTAAAAATGAAGTCAAATTAAGGGAGTTTGGGGACAAAGCATGTAGGTGAGTAAGATTACACCCAGCCCTCATTTTACACCTCAGTTGCTTTTTTTGAAAAAGTGTACGTCAATGAAACAGGCGTAAGAAAGATACTACGAACATTTCAAATCGGCAACAAATGTAATAATTGCTTCCGTAAAGTTCAGTTAACGTGTTCTGGAGTGTCAGGTGACTGTATGTATAGACGTGGCAGTATGTGCGCCGATCAGATTCGTGAAATTTTCTACAAAACTACTCTTTGTACGAAAACGACTCATGTGACCATATATTTTTCTGTATGAAATCTGTATTTGGTGTGAAATATTTTATGTTTTTATTCGTTTTAATTACAGTTTTGACTAGGTTATCAGTAGATTACACAAGTCATTATCAGTGGTCACTCGGTTTTCTAGCATCAACTTCTCGCGCAAAATTCAACCAGAACGTGACAGCCGGTCCACAAGCCGAATGACGCGCTGTGAAATTATTCCGTGTCCCTTCGCATAACGAACGCTTAGATCTGCGAATCCAAATGGATATTCTGACAGCCGCAAATCTACGTAATGTTTTGTTTACCGATTTTCACTTTCAACATAGTAAATAGAGGAAAACATATGGATAAAATTGTATTATGGATTAATATCTACAAATTTTTCGAACACTGATAAAACGTTATTTATTATTATTATTATTATCATCATCATCATCATCATAATCATCATCATCATCATCTCCTTTATGCAGGGTATTTATTCTTATATATCTGAGACAAAATATGTCCCTAGAGAATACAGTATTGCAGCTATTCTGTTGTTACTATTCATGGTGCTTATATCGTTAGTTTCAGTGTTGAATCTATTATATTTTTACATTAGTACTTTCCGAATTATGTGTGCAGTGCCCAATATGGCTGTTTTCTGTAGTTCCTTGACTTCATGTTTTCCTAGTATGTTGCTCACGTATTTTCTGAATGACTTTGAAA
>Ga0123357_10013207_pt1 | contig 10702 bp, 5 predicted proteins | sample TergutEmb28metaG_FD_89873 | JGI IMG/M metagenome (GOLD analysis project Ga0123357, IMG submission 89873) | Embiratermes neotenicus P4 segment gut microbial communities from Petit-Saut dam, French Guiana - Emb289 P4 | ecosystem: Host-associated > Arthropoda: Insects > Digestive system > Gut ...
GGGGGCGCCGAGCCGCCCCCTAGAGAAAACTTACAATCGTTCAAATCTCGGCTTTCCACTTTCGACTCACTTTCTACCTGCCATCCACAAAATGGGCCCAAGGGGCCTGATTACTACTGACACTCCATCCACATAGCAGGCAGGTGGATCACGCCTGTAAGATCTTCTAATTTTAGCGATGAAAAAAAAAATATATTCGTTTCGAGACGTTAAATTTTACGTTGCGCCTTCAATGCAAGAAGATATCGAAGTTTCGGTTCTTTTTTTCCCCCTCCGACAAGTGACCAAAACTCGTGATACGATACCTTAACGCTTCGTTATACCGTCTTTTCGTCGTCGGCGACAGTGAACGGCATACAGGTGTGCTGTAATGTTCGTTGTATTATCCTTCTTTTAAAGGATTGTAACCGAAACGAACAAACAGTACACAGCACAGACGTGCGTGTGAAATTTCCACGAGCAACATTGTATGGAGTAAATGGAGTACTGAAGCCAGAATAATATATTTAAGTGCCTCGTTGTATGTACCTGAAAGAAGATATATCACCAAGAAATTCAAGACTACGAACAGCACAGGTAAGTATAATCTTTTCACAACGTTCTTATTTACAGACCCTACTCATTAGTGTTTTTTTTTTACAATGGTTGGCGCTTTTCGCATGGTCGCGAAAAGCGCCTTTGTGTTTTTGTTGTGTTCTGTTTTGTTTGTTGCAGGTCCCGCTCATATCCTGTGCCTCATCGTGGCGAGCGGGTGAAACAAGGAACGGTGCATCCCTAAAATACTGTCATTATTACGTCACACGACTTCTTATAGTGTCTTAGGTGTACCCTATTATAATTCCAGTTTGAGATATTCAATTTGGCTCAAGTTTTCCCCCAACATATCTGCCTCAATATGCAATATTTTGGCTTTGGAAGAATTTAACGATTACATATTACAGGAATATTTCAAACTTCAGTTCAGATCCTAATTTAAATCGGGAACTTTATTTTCACGACACCCTATGTTAGTTTTGTATATTTGTACTGAAATTTTTTGCGAAATATGACAAAACTTTTGGCAACTAGGATATTAATATTTATCGTGTTTCGTGTGCATTATTTCAGGGTATCGACCGTCACACAATTAGGGTTTCAGATACTGATGACGTAATATTTGCTCATCTCTTGAAATGAATCTGATCAGATTTATGTTAGAATATTTATTCAGATAGAAGTTAAATATAATAAATTAGAATCTTTAAATACCCTAAACTTTTTGCATAAATTATTGAATTTGTACTTTATTAAAAGTGCAAAATTATCCCTGTCCATGCTGTAAAGACACATTGGGGGAACAGACGTATAGCTCCACTCATTCTTAACCTCGGCACCAGGTGGAGTGAATGGTTAATTTCACGCCCCGAAATTCATTGCACAGGCAAATGAGATGAAATCAAGGAAATTTTCAATGAACAGGCCGGTACTGACTTTTTCGTGCAGTATAAAAGGTTAAGAAACGTTAGCTCTTTTTTTTTTTTTTTTAAATCGCTGCTGCGAAGTGTTTATTTCAAAATGAGTAAGTGAGGGAATGCACCGTTCTTTGGCCAAACAGGATACGTTAGGTGCGCAAATATCATTTCGTATATTCTTAACTGTGAACGAGATGCCTATGACTTGCATATATGTGACAAATCCGTACTAATCTCTTTAAAAAACTGCTTATTATAATACCTGATGGCTTATCGAATTCCCCATCACAGACAGTGCAAATACTTTGAAATGGGAAGCTGTAGAAAACACTCGCACTGCAGTACAAGCTGAATTATAAATTCTGTGGAAAATGACAAAATTTCAGAGCTGCTGCTGTTGACTCATCGACATCAAAAGCCATATCCCTAAGATCCACTTCTATCTTCCGATTTGTTTTTAGGTCTTCCCAATGGTCATTTTCCGAATGGTTCTTTTACCAAAATCAATGAACCTAACACCGACAGTGACCTGGATATAAACCATGATTCAGATGCAAATAACTTGTACTCTTCATAACAGGGCGTCGTTGTATGCTGTATCTTGTCAAAGATAATTTTATCAAATTTAGACACCTTTTCCTAAGCAACCAGACGCTGTCTATTTACACAGTTTAATGCATCTGCTGACTTTAAATTTACTGTAAAAATGTTAATAACTTTTACTAACATACTCTTTGAAAATTAACTTGTAGACAAACGGTGCTACGCCATGAAGACGTTTAAGGAAAGTGGAGATTCGCCAGGAACTGAGAGCAAGACCGCGATGAACGATCAGTGTCCCGGGGTGTCAGCTTTGTTTGTGAGGAAGGAACACCGGCGGGCTTGCGAGTGCCGTGCAGGGAATGTCACCACGATTACTTGGACGTCATTATACTGAATGATCCAATACAATTTATATTATTTCAGCGTTTCCAAGATAATTTGATAAGCTAAACAGATGCATTTTTACGTTTACATAATAAACATGTTTTAATGACTTAAAATTATTAAATATTAAGATATATAGAACTACAATTTTGACTGTTGTTTTGTATGGGTGTGAAACTTGGTCGCTGACATTGGGGGAGGAACATAGGCTGAGGGTTTTTGAGAATAGGGTGGTGAGGAGAATATTTGAGCCTAAGAGGGACGAGGTAACAGAGGAGTAAAGAAAACTACATAATGAGGAGCTTAATCGTCTCCACTCCTCACTCAATATTGTGTGGGTGATCAAATCGAGAAGAATGAGATGGGCAGGGCATGCAGCACATATGGGGGAGAGGAGAAGTGTATACAAAGTTTTGGTGGGGAAATCTGAGAGAAAGAGACCACTAGGAAGACCCATGCGTAGATGGAAGGATAATATTAAGATGGGTCCTCAGAAAGTGGGTTGTGGGGATATGGACTGGATAGATCGGGCTCAGGACAGGGACAGGTGGCGGGCACTTGTGAATGCGGTAATGAACCTTCGGGTTTCATAAAATGCGGGGAATTTCTTGACTAGCTGAGAACCGGTTAGCTTCTGAAGAAGGACTGCTCCTTGGAGTAAGTAAGTAAGTAAATCTTCCACTTTTAGGCGCTTTCGCACAAGAATCATGAAAAGCGACCGCTAACTTTGTCCTGTTTGCCCCGTCTGTGTATTTGTCCGAATGGAATATCTCGGCTCCCACTGGACGCATCTTCGTGCAATATATATATATATATATATGTACTGAAATCTATCAACCATATTGAAGCTGGGGTAAGATCGTACATGAGTTAGTATTTCATCCTGCTGGTTTGGGAGCCCCGGAAATCATTAAATGTTTCAGGCCAAAGTTCCCTCCAGCATGCCGATGCAGCATTGGCCTACACGACCTACCTGATCTCATCTTAATTGTTTCGATTTATCTATTCATCCACACGACACGGCATCCGACTGCAACAATTTTCTTTCCCCGCTGTAACTTCTTGTGTGGCGCTTCGGCCAATTTCTGTCTATGGCTTCCACCCCGCCGGGGTCTTTTAGAAACACGAGATTTCGCAAGGTGAGGATGTCAGGCCCCACAACCTCCCAGCTTACGCGGCAACACAATTTTCTCCAGTAGCAACTTCGGTTTAATGTTATTTTATTTTTAAGCTTTTCGTTAGCAGTCACATCACTGCCCAGACAATTAAAACACGAGGGCAACCATTGGTTTAAAAAAAGTGAAAAAGTAAAGTCGAACAGTCGGAATACGTAACGTACGCATCACGGATTACTGCAGTATCAGTCGTTGATTATGCTTGACACACGAGCATAAGCCAGTTCATGTATTTGACACTGGCTCTGATATACGAGCACACCGTGATATACACCACGGATTAACTAGTAGGTCACAATTTTTGCCAAAATATTTTTCTGCAAATAATGAAAAAGACGATTTGCAAACTGGCGCTAGGGGTGGGTCTGCCGTTTGTACATCCAATCTGTGTTGCTGCTATTGCTTTCCACTTCGGAATTCGGTGTCACAATAAGACACTCTTACAAAAAAAATGTTGGCATTTGTAGCGGGAATTTTGCTGCATGAAAGGGAATTTCTGATACCAAACGGTTGGCCAACAATGTAAATAGAATGAATATGATTGGAGGTGGTAGTGAATGTGCGTGTGAAATCCTGAAAACAGTGTATTTTACGTAACGGTTATGTAACGTCTGTCGTTTGTGAAGGGCAGACAGTAACAATAGGTTGCAGTTGGCCCTTGTGTGTTACTGTGGTACATGCAATTCTTGTGGTTCAAGTGTTAAAGTTGTACGAAAGTGCTGATGGTTTCCAGTTTTATGCTGTCAAGTTGATTTTGAAGAAAAATGTCGAAAGAAACGTCCAGTGCAGTCAGGATTGGGGATAACCTTGAAAACTGGATGTCACTTCTTCCGGCAGCATTACAAAACATACCAATAATAGATTTGGCTATTCCAGGTTAGTGCCAAATGGTCGGGAATTGACAGCATATGAACAATGTGTGTGTGTGTGTGTGTGTGTGTCGGTTGGGGGGGCAGCAACACAACGAAAAGTGCCCCCGTACTGGCTGGGTACGGTGTCAGTTAAGGAGTGTTTGAGATTTTAAAAATATCTGCAGTGTCTTTACTGATGCTACCACCACCACAATTTCATATGCAAGTGCCACATACGTGTCAAAAGATAAGAGATTCATCTGTATTGTTGAGGTAGGTGTAGCTCTGATCTTTCCCTAACCTTCTGGCCTAGATGGAGCGAAATGGTTATAAGTTTTTTTTTTTTAGTATAGCACCTCAGCTGCTTTACCCCCAGGGAACCTTGGTAGCAATTGGATTTGAGGCTGGATATGGTGGTGAAAAAAAAAATCTGCCCTCATGATTTTGAAATGAACTTTTCGTGACCAAATTGTTTGACTGATTAAGAATAATTGTGTTATGTCTGAGCCAAAGATAATATTTTAATTCACAATGATCAGTTGAGTGACTAGCTGCAGGCCTTGTATCTGAATTCCATTCCCACCAGGAACAGCAGTTTTCTTTTTGTCTCATAACCTACTCCATCTCCAATCCCGTGGAAGGCAACTGGACTTCCGCATACAGAGAGTGTAAGAAACATTAATTCCCCCCCCCCGAATGCCATTACATACATCACGCTCAGATTTTGAAGGGTACTGTAGTAGTTGTGTATCCTGTTACATTAATAACACATAATTTTCATCTGACAGGATCCCATGACTCTGCTAGCTACAGCATCACATCATCATCCAGAATAGCTCCTGATGCTTTACCTTTTGTGCGCCGATTGGCTAAGGTGTTTGGTCCACTTGTGAGACATTTTGTTTTTAACTGGTCAGTGACTCAGCATGCCTCAGTTAAAGAGCAACTTCATTGTGGTGTCAGGTTTGTATCTGGCAAATTTAAATTGTAGTTCAATGTGATTCTCATCTGCATGTTTTTTCAGGCTTTCATTGCAGGTGGTATGCAAGTAGTGAGTCATCTGGGTTCTTATACTATGTTGCATAGTAAGTTTGTTCCAGAATATTGGTGGAACAAACTTACTGTTGGGTTCATAACTGTGAGGGGATGTAATACTTAAAGATCCCATTTTAAAAACCAAAAACTGGGACACGATAATAATCACTGCTTATCAGTTTAGGAAGCAGAAATGGCTCGAGTTGTACTAGATGAGGGCCACAAAATTGTTACTGTCCAGGCAGAAACATCCTGTAGACTTTGTAACACCACACTATAAAATTTTCTTTTGGATTTGCCCTCTCAATCTCTCATACAAAACATATGGGTTTTCTTTTCTGAAAATGTTCAGGTTATATGTACTCAACCTGTTGAATATGTGGAACATGCGGAACCATCACTTGACAGACTGCTTGCTTGCTTCTGTCAGTGCATTATAGTTGTGAATTTCAAACAGCGTGCATAAAAGCCTGCGGCCATGATGCCGGTGGCTGTTGGCACTGGTGCATTATGCAGTGGAAGGTGCTGTAAGATACATCTGTTTCCATGTGATGGATGTTTTAAAGACTTTTGATGGCTTTTATGCATAGTTTGCCTAACCTGGTCTTCAAATGTAACACTGTGTTTTCTCCCACCACAGCATATCATAATTTTGGAGCCATTTCTCTGACCTTTGACACCATCTGCAGATATTTCAGTGTGAGGGGACTTAATAAAACATTATACCTGTGCACACACACAAGCACACCCACACACACAAACACATCCACACACACACACACATACACAGAGGGTCTCTCATTGTAGTTTGTAACTATTAGAAATTAAGCCAACTATGTGATACATTTCACTCTGACTGTGGGTTAAGCACCATTTTGTAAATTCTTTTATGTTGGTATCTATGCTGGTGGTACTGTTCAGTGATGTACCTATTCTTAAACTCTCCTGTTCGCAACACTTGCCTGGAGATTGCATAGTATGTTACAAAAGAAGTGGCTGCACAGCACAGCTTTACTTTTATATAATATCTAGTGGTTCATTCTGTACAGAGGTTGGTTGATTTCCAAGAACAAGAAGTGTCGATACACTTTCAGGGAAGTCCATTAGTGGACTCAAAACATAGGCATAAGGATGTGATGGTGCCTTCCTTAGAAAGAAAGTTACGGTACAATAGGCACAAATTACAACATTCAGACACATTAATACAAATAATTATGCTGTGTAGTTAGTCAGCAGTCGCAAATTTGCCTCTGCCCTTGTCTTTCTTATGAAAAATGATGTTTCATGAAGTTTATTGAGGTTTCTTGATTTCAAATTGTTTGTGTAACATTAACCTCTATGTTTCAGATACCTTGATATACGCTTAGGAACCGAAATTGGAAGCAAGGATCTGTACTTTGTCCACGGGCTTTATGGAATGGAAGTTGAAAAGATTCTACAAGAAGTTGATGCATTTTTAGCAGACCATGAAGGTGAAATTATTATCTTAGATTTCCAGCATTTTTATTCATTTACCGAAGAAAATCATTCTTATTTAATGACCATAATTGACAATTATTTTGGAAGCAGAATGTGCCCGACATCACATACTCTGACACACGTCACCCTGCAATGGATGAAAGAAAAAGGCTATCAGGTTATTGTGATTTATCGTAACAATGCAGCTGCTGGTGTACCTGTGTACTGGCCTTCGAACAGGTGGCCAACTCCTTGGCCAGAGACAACCTCTATAAGCACTATGATAGCATTCTTGGAGGAAAAAATGGTCTTTCGTCCAATGGATACTGGTTTTGTGACTCAGTGTGTTCTCACACCAGATGTGAAATTCTTTTTTAAGCATTGCTTTTCCTCTTTGGAAGAGAAGTGTGGTAAACCCTGTAATAAAGCCATTATCCCTTGGCTTCAGAAGCAGCAACCAGGTTCTAAAGGTATTAATATTGTAATTAGTGATTTTATCAAAATGGAAAATATTCCTTTCTGTAAAACTGTGATAGAACTGAATGCCAGTTTGCTTGAAGAAGTGAAAATGAGTAGCCAGTAGGCAAATAAAAAAAGGGATGGGGAGGGAGAAAACGATGGGAGAGCAGTCCCTTCACAGTTACATATTTACAAGCTTTAAAAAATGTAATTGCACTTAGTAATGTAACGTAAGTACGCTGACATTACTAAGTTCTGTACAGCATTAGATGCGACTGAGTTGATGAGTATAAAATATAGTGAGCCAGTAATTGAGCAAGTGAGAGGTGAGGGATTTAAGGCTTTACACTGAGACACATGAATGTCACATATAGGTACTTATAGTCCATATCGTATTCATTACTCTTATATGTCATATCTGTTTTTATATACAGGGTGATTCTTGAATATAGGTCATTATTTTGGGAGGTGACTCTGGGTAATTCTGAGAAAAGAAGTTCACATTAACATGTGCCGAATTCGGAATGGTTGCTGATATAGAGCTGTTTGAATCTCGTAACCCAACTCAAGATTTTTGTTTGTGCATTTCGAATGAATATGAATTCTTGATTTCAAACTCTCACCATCTTCTGAATGTTTTATTCATTATTTTGGATGATTCCCTGATGTCTGAATTTCGTGTGTTCTGAATGTTGTATTCTTTCTTTTGGGTGATTTCCTGGCAAATCCTGGAAACCCCTTCTGCACATGCTTAAAGAAAGGAGACAGCCACCTGATAGTTTGAGCTCTACCATCCCCTTCCTCGCTCCAACACAGGGCCGCTTCTCCCTCACTTACTTACACTGGCCTCTGCATGGGGCCATTGTCCTCCACAGCTTGTTTCTCTGCTTGGACATGCCCCCTCCCCATCCCCCCTCCTTGCAATTGGTTCAAACTATTCTAAGCCAAACCTTTTCCCGTATAAATACTCCAACATTCTCTCCCAGTTTTTCTTCCTATTTACACCACCTAATAAGATGGACCAGAGTGTTCCGAAATGTCGGCACATAAAATTCAAACTCCAGGGAATCACCCAATACAACATGAATAATGAAGTTTACAAAAGAAACGTGGATAAATGAGACAAATTGCTCACTCGCATTTCGGATATTGCTGCCTGCGCCAAGAAATGTGGAGATCATCTCAGAAGGACATGTGATCTTTGCATATGAATTGCAAAGTGCATTGAGGTTGATGTTTGGATTTTCAGACATTCACTGTGAACTGTAACAAATCTGGCATTTAAACATTAAGTTACAATTCAGGTAAAATTAACTGTAATTTCTCTTTATTTATTGCCATAAACAATGCTTTTATGTGATACCTTTTCCACATCTATTTTGGCTAAAGAAAATCTGTCCAGCTTCTTTCCATGAGACTTGCCAGTGGTTAAAATTTCCCCAGAATGGGTTATGGGCCCAGAGCAGGGTAAGTCCAGCGGTAGAATTACAAAACAAATGCACAAATTGCAAAGGAGTTAAAAATAACACAAATTTTGTGCAAATTACTGGAATACAAGAGAAGCTGGATACAACATGTAAATAGAATGCCTCGAAATAGATTATCCAGGGTGATGAAACACTACTCCCCAAGTGGCAGAAAGAATCATGGTAGACCTTTGAAGAGACTTCTGGATACGTGAGACCAGACCGATCAACAGGTGGCCCAACTCCATGACATATGATGATGATGATGCTTTTGTGTTTGTAGTTCAAACAGCTCTACTCAGTAACTATTCACAATTAGACTCATGTTCATGTGAACTTTTTATCCTGCAATGACTGTTACTGTTACCTCCCAAAATATTGACCTATCTGAGTCACCGTTTATGTATGGAATACAGTATTACATACTTAGCCAGTGTAGTAACTGTTTACATACTTGTGTGATCTTAGAAAATGAGCAAACATAAGTGAGAACAATAAGTATTCAGCATCATCCACATACACCAGGCGGGTGTCAGAACTACTAAGGTGCCACAGCTTCTCACTGTTGTACCTCACCAGTTACCCTGCCCACTGAGCGCATTACAACAGCTTACTGATGATCACTGGGGTTTAACATTTGGTTCATGCAGTAACACTGCACACATAGTGTGTGAACATTACATATATGCTGTTACTAGAGCTGTCAACTGGTTATATGGTGTATTTACAACCTTATTGATGACTGTGCACATCTGTGTGTGGTAAGTTGCCAAAAGGATGTACAGCAGTGTCATGCGACATATATAAGGAGAAAAGGAAAGATGCAGGATCATAGTCTAAGCACTGCTTTATCTTGTGTGCAAACCAGGTGCATGTTTTGGCTATATATAGCATCATCAGTCTGTAACATTGAACTATAAATAAGGAATAACTATAATACATTGCATATGGTTTTCTTATTTATGGTTCTATGTTCAGCCTGATGATGGCTGTGTATCACTGAAACATGCAGCTGGTTTGCACACAAGATAAAGTTGTGTTTAGACCATGATTCTGAATCTGTTTTTTTCCCCATACAGTCAAACCTCGGTTCACGAACTTAATTCGTTCCTGAAGGTTGTTCGTAAACCAAAACTATTTTCCCCATAGGAATTAATGTAAAATGGATTAATCTGTTCCTGGACCCCAGATGATTGTTTATTTAAACTTTTACAACAGTATTTTGTGCACAAGTTCTTAAAACAAAATCAATGGAAACCATTAAATCTATCACAAAAAAGATAAACACAACACTACACAGATCAAATATAGACGAAAACTTAATTTAGTTGTACCGTACCTGTATGGAGGAGAGGTGACGGCGTAAGTGGAAGGTGGTGAGGAAGTGAAATGTTATTGTTTGGAAGGGGATTCCTTTTCTTTTTTCTGCCTCTTGGCACCACTTGACTCTGCTTCAGACCCACTGGGCCTCTGTCTCACTAAAAAGTTGTCCATTGTGATTTGTTTTTGTCTACATTTTGACAGCTTGTGTGTTCATAACTCAAGACACAGTACGTCATCCGAGATGCTTTGTGTTTGGAAAATTTGTTCGTAAACCGAATTGTTCGTGATCTGAGGCATTCGTGAACCGAGGTGTGACTGTATATACGTATAATTAAAGCACAATGGGGATGTCTTGTCTGAATATTGTAATGCAAATTTACTTTCAAAATATGTCTGTACACTCAATCGAACTAAAATCCATCGCTCTAAAATTTTCTAAGTCCCGAACTGGAAGTCACGTGACGTACAGTTGCCATCATAATTTGAGTCGTTTTACTTTCCCCATATTTGTGCATTCGTGGAGTTTCTCTGTCTTCCATACATTACAATCAATCACA
>Ga0123357_10013208_pt1 | contig 10702 bp, 8 predicted proteins | sample TergutEmb28metaG_FD_89873 | JGI IMG/M metagenome (GOLD analysis project Ga0123357, IMG submission 89873) | Embiratermes neotenicus P4 segment gut microbial communities from Petit-Saut dam, French Guiana - Emb289 P4 | ecosystem: Host-associated > Arthropoda: Insects > Digestive system > Gut ...
CTATCTTGTCTAGTATGCCTGTAATCCGTAGTTCGCGGCGTATGTAGTCATTTGTTTTGTGGTCATAAAGGGCGTAGCCTGCCAGAGGTCTCAGTAACTTCATTTCTGCCGCTTCAATTCTTCGTCTTTGTAAAGCTGTTAGAGTCCAATTTTCTGACCCATATAAAAATGTAGGTAAAACTAGCGTGTTGTATATTTTCAAAATAGTTTCCATTCCCACTTTCTTAAAAATAGTTCTTAAGAGTACATATTAGTTGTAAAAATTTTGCTAATTTACATTCTACATCATTCGAAAATTGGTAAGATATACTGCAACTTAGGTAAGTAAATCGGCTAACTTGTTCCAGCGTTTCATCATTTATCATAATTTTTGTACTTAGATGATCCGTTCCAACGAAACCAAATACTTTCGTCTTTTTGTAGCAATTTCCAAATTATATTCATTAGATATGTTATATAATAAATAGACTGCCTTTTGTAAGTTGTCTTCTGTGTCAGAAATAATAAACTGGTCATCTGCAAATAAAAGTGTTGAAAATTAACTGTTTAAAATATTTACTAGTTTTTAGTTTCTGTAACCAAATTCTAATAACTTCGTCCAATTATAAATTGAATAAAACAGGTGATAGTGGGCATCCTTGTCTCGCCCCTTGGGTAACCGCTCTAGAATCTTCAGATATTTCATTACCTGTATTAACTCTTATAATGTTTTCCTTATATATTTTCTGAGTTATTGTAATTAGATGAGTTGGAATTCCTTTACTTAACATAATAGTCCATAATTTGTCTCTGTCCACAGAGTCAAATGCTTTTTTTTTTTAAATCAATAAACGCAATATATGTGGGGATAATAAATTCTCTACGTTTTTCAATTAGTTGTGAAGCTGAAAATATGCAGTCCATGCAGGATCTGCCTTTCCTAAATCCGTTCTGCTCTTCTAATAGCAGGACCTCTGCAATTGCTGTTAATCTCTTTGCAATAATTTTTGAATATATTTTATATCCAGTATTTAATAAACTAATACTTCTATAGTCATCTGGGTTATTTCTCTCTCCTTTTTTGTGTATTGGTATAACAATATCTGTCCTCCATTCTTCAGGAATGTCTCCGTAAATCCAACAAACATTTAGGAAATTAAAAAATTTATGTAAAAAAATTTTTGGTGCATGTTTGTACAAATCATTATTAATCCCGTCTGATCCTGGAGATTTTCTGGCTTTTAATGTTTTTATAGTTGTTTCCAATTCTTCCATTGTAATTAGATCAACACAATTTTCTGTTAATTTTGCACGTTTCCCTTCCTTGACGATATATTTTAATATTTTCCTAATGGTCCCTTTCATGTAGGCGCCTCACTAATTTAACTTGAATCTATTACAGCCTAAAAAATTTTATTACTACGTGTCCATGTGCTTTATGGCCTGTTGCCCTATTATCCGCCTTCCAATTCCCAGTTTTCCATAATGATCCAACGTGTACTTGCATGTAGCCCTAATGTAAGTCTCTCTGCTCTTCTCCGTCTAATTAGCGGTGACAGTGCCCAAGTTCTTTGGTATTTAACAATTCCTCCTCCAGTCTTTCAGTATTTCTATGCCATATTAAAGCTCTATTTGTAGATTACTTGTCTCTTTCTAATAAGGTAACTTCAAATTTTCCAATTCTTTTGTCCGTATTTTCTGTCTCTTTGAATCGTCTTAAATGATCGAATTCGCCCGTTTTTGTATTACTGCTAAATTTTTCAGTACGTATGTTTAACCTACAAATAGGACGAATGGAATATTGAGAAGTAGGCATTATAAAAATGTATGTGTTTTTTAATATACCTTGAAACTTTCTGAGTTATTGCTAATTCATAATATTTCATGTAGACCTAACTATTTTGTTGCAATATTTTCCATAGGACTGCTCATTCTGAACCACTGTTCCTGATATTGTCCATAGACTTGGATATTTTAACCACTACTTTTCGAAAACTGAGTCTGTTTCATACTCCAGGTAGAAATAAGGACCCTTTGAAACCGCTGTTATCTGTCACTGGGCATTTTTAAAATACTATACTAAAATGAAACGATTAAAAACAAGAAGCAAAACCCTAGCCAACTTTGCTGAAATATAACTTGAGTTGGAGTCTTTTTTGGATGTCTCTGACACACGTTGCAAGAAAGTCTCACTAATATACATTCCAGGACATAACTAAATCTCCAACTTTCATCCACACACATATACACTCTACCTAATCCAGTTTAAACTTGTTATCCATATTTTATAATATTCCAGTATTGTGAAGCTATTCTCTATGTCATATTCTCAGGCACACTGTTACTATTCTTTTATACCTTGCTTTCTGTGTTCTTCCCTTTGGGCGAGAGACCAAGGTCCACCCACATAGGTTGAAAGACTACAGGCAAAATTATAAATTTGTGGACTAAACCTGCATTTTAATCTTAGGCTTTTAGATGGAGACAAGAGGGCAAAACATGGGTCTACTGAACTAAAGGAAAGCTTGTATAGCATATCCCGAATACATTGTGCTCAAACGGACTCGGGAATATAATTCTGGGTCGCTAATGTCATTCGCGAGTGGACAAACTGGTCACAAATTACCAACCAATCCCATCCTACACCTCAGAAGAGTAAATATCTCAAGTACACAGCGGTATCATCCAGAAATTTCGGAAAATTAATTCCATATATATATATATATATATATATATCATCCAACATATGTAGTCTGTGATACACCACGAATGATATACACGTACATCGACTTCTACATATTTCGGCACCGAGGTGACATGCTCCATGAGTCAGTATCACAAGGGTATCCTAGCCAAAATGACAATCTAGGTACTGCTCTCCTTCAAGAGAAGGAGCCAGCCAAGCCGTGATTACGAAATCATCAAGGGCATTTTTACTCTTCATTGGAGTAAAGTTTCTTGAAGGGAAAATGGATAAAGACGCCACACTGCTACGGCAAATGACTCGGTTGAATTTTATTCAAAGATCAATTCGTATGCCTACTGAATTCTCGTCCATATGTTAACCAAACACTATAACTTCCTATCACTACATTGAGTTTTCAATGGCATAACAATAAGCCAGAATTTTTAGATGGGATGTTGGCAGGATCCACGATTTTTGTGAATAAATGGTCGTATATATATATATATATATATATATATATATATATGTACATTGCTGGATCGAAAGCACCTGCTTTCCGTGGAAAATACAAACTTTTTAAAACTTTATGCTTCTCGTTGTGTTGCAGATATAAATAAAAGCAAACTGACAACCATCAAAACACAACTTTATAAAATAATAGCTCAATCAGCTACATGTTTCGACCACCTAGGGGTTATCATCAGGCTGATATTCAAAACATATTAAGGAAGTGTAAACATTTTATATGGAAGAGAAATCTCATTTCATACAGATTATGTTACAAGTCCATTTCTTTTGCGCAATCAATTTTCAAAATAAAAATTTATAAAAATAGGCGTTAAAATCTTCAAATTAAAAAAATAGCAAAAGTCAGTAGTGGAATTTTGCGTGAGGTTCTGTTGGCGAATGTCATATGGTGGTTTGCTAGAAGAGTATGTACTATATTAGATAGCCAGATTGTGTGATAACCTATATGGTTATATAATACACAAGTACTGGACAATACGTTGTCTTTACGTCACTACATATAGGGCACCTACCACCACCCATCTGCCACACATGTCCTACTGCATACCGTCGCCGTCTTTACGTCACTACATGTGGGGCACCTACCACCAACCATCTGCCACACATGTCCTTCTGCATACCGTCGCTGTTTTCATTACAGAGAACAAACGCATTTCATATTTTCTATAAAGGTACTGACTCTCGTGTAGCAGCAAAGCCAAAACACATACCTGACACACAGACAAAATTCCTTTGGATATTAATAACATATATATATATATCAATATGCAGCAGAATAAATAGTGCGGATATTTCTGCTAATTTTACCCTAATAATAGTTGTTTGTGGTTTCAGAGGCTTTCTACCTACCTTCGAATTAGTCATGTGATGTTAACACGCACTCTAAATTCAATTTTGGCCTATTGATTCCCGTGAAACGTGGGTGAAATTAGGTGTAGGTCAATTATTAGAACTACAACCTAATGTACATTGTAAAATATAAAATTTCTCCAAGATACGGTGCCCACTGTGTGTCATAAATTCGGAAACACACAGCAGTTTATGCTAATCCTTTTCGCTAGTTAACACATCACTTCCTTCAGTAATCAAGGTTTCAGGGAACAATAACTTGTCGAAATATGAAAAAAACTCTTCTAGTAGCACTTATCTGTATTTATGCTAGTAAATCACATGTCAAGCCCGTAATATTCCGCTTGGGTCTAGGTTTCATTTCACTTCATAAAAATTGGAAAGCGAGGAGGAAATATCTCCAATAATGGCGACACACTTCATGGTAATGGCTCAGATGATGAATATCGCCTGCCACATAATGCATTAATAGTGATTAATTATAGGTTGTAAAAATATGGCATCAAACTCTAAGGTAACAACTGAAAATAGGAGTAACCGAATCCTCTACTGGTGACAGCTTACATAACACTATTTATTTTAGTCAAGGTTAACCTAACTTATTTTAAACCCGTTACCGGGGCTTATACACGTAATATCTTGCATTTTCTTGAGTGTGGGAACATTAACCATTTAAACGCCGAATTAAATCCCATTTTCCATTTGCTGGCATTATTTGGAGCTCATCGCATTCTCTATCAGGATAAGGGTTAAACGAAACGCAATATTTGGCACAGTGGTTGAAAGGGACGCACAAGCTTTTGACAATAATACAAAAGTACACCGGAACGTCTTGTCTCTGAACTACCACTTGAAAACTGTGGAAAGCAGAACGCTGTATTTGCGACATAGAGTCGCATTATGTGAGAGGTAAATTCAATTAACAACAAGCGATGGGATGATAATAAGTGTATCTCGCTGTATACCAAATTTGTGCGTAAACTGTGTTTCTGCGATATTTAAATTTGCTGTCATCTCTTATGGACCGACTCATTCGGGCAGTGAATGCAGACCTAAGTGCAGGTATTTTGACATGTAGGAAAAGTGGAGATGACATGGAAATGCAAAACTATTGGCAGACATTTCCTATTCGTACTGAAAATACCACTGTTGACGTGGACAGTTCATTTTCACATGTCTGAGACATTGTGTTCTTTCCAGCACCGTTACGAATAATAGTTATATTAAAGACTGTGCCTTAAATGTTCCTTAGTTGTTAGAAGAAATTAAAATAGAATAGACGGCAAGCAATCCACAAAATGTACACTTGATTTCCGAGCGTGTTCTCGAGTTCGAAATGTGGAAATTCACAGAATTTATGGAATAAAGTTGTATACGAAAGGGCAATAATGTTGTTTTCGAACTTTAGGCGACAGTGACGAAAAACGAGGGCAGTTGGTAAAAAAAATCTGATTACGAAAACAATGCTGCACGTCAGTTGTGTACTGCAATTCAAGCGAAACCATATGACGGAAAATTACAGGAACTGGATATGGGAACAGTTCTAAAGTCTGATCTTTCGTATGCAGAAAAGACTTATTGCGGAACACGTTTCAGAGTTCATGAAGACGTATTTTATTGGATCCATTGAATGTATTGGATCAAATAATCCATCCCTTTAACGACAAAACATTTCCTGTAATCGACATTAGAGCAGTCTTCCCTGGTTCCTATAAACGAATTTCCCAGAAACCATCATGGACTTATCCACCAAACTTAGCCTTAAACAGACATTCTACGTACAGATATTTTCCACAATAAAATGCTAGATAGAAGACTATCTCAAACTAGTCATAAGCACATGTCACGTAAACTGCCGCATCCTAGATTCCACTAGCATAATAAGACGTCTATTATTTAATTAGCACACCAACTAATGCATATACATATTTTTTTTACATTAAAACATTTAAAATCGCTCCAACATGTTTTAATGTTAAAAAAAGTATATACGTGCATTAGTTGGTGTGCTAATTAAAGGATTCTACGAAATGCACGGTGCAAAGATGAAGACGTCTATTAGTTTACCCGCATGACTCACAAACTTAAATGTTATGAATACCATCTTAACTCTTACTGAATTTATCTGTCTTTAAGATTAAATACCGTCTTGAACATGCACCCTACTTACACTTACAATTTAAATTCTCCCTGCAAAGTAAAACATTTTACTCCTAATTTTTACAAACAATAGACTGATAGTTTCCATTTGTTAATAATGGGGAGACGTAGCTTGCCAACATGCCTCACGAAGGCTTCTCATTCAATTCCCTTCGGCGGAGAAATCTAATCAAAGCTTCTATAGAGATCGCACAACATCAAAGGCACATACCATTCTTCCTTTCTCTCCCAAATTCTCTCGCTCTTTCTCACTCTTGACACAAGCCAATGACATGTATTACGTACAAACGTCATCGGTTCAAACCCTTGAAGTATTCACATAAATGAGACAGTCATTATTGCAAAAGTGGCACGAGGTAGAAGAGATTTTATGTAACGTAAAAGCAAAACTTTGAATTGAGATCCTTCCATTCTGGGATAAATGTAATAACTGGTTGGGTCTAAGAGTAAACGTGTGTTTGAATATCTAAAGAGTTCCTTTTTATAAGTTTATAATTTTTCTTACGGTACTTACTGGAATGGACCCTATACCTGTGAAGAAATTTTTCCCCAAAATAGGAACACTTTCGTCCACACTGTCAACACCCCGCCAGTAACACTGTTTAATGTTCTACATATTTGTATAGAACGGTGTTTTGACCTGTAACGACAGCTACAACAGTGACATCGAGAAACGTGGTTCAAAATTATGGCAAAATCATCCGCGAAAATTGAAGTTAAAATATATAAGACTCATACTGGTGCGGCGTATTCAATAGACTTGTAACCTATTATCTATGCCTATTAAGATTACTGTCTTCGGTGACGTAATGCCGTTTAGTTTGGCAAAATTTACGACAATGTTTAGGAAGGATATGCTGCTTCCGGTTAGAAGACAAGATGGGGGTAGCCGGTTACTTACAATGGTTGGTTCCTATCTGCCATCTACATGACGTCACACGTCAGAAGACAGTAATCTTCTCACCTACAGCCGTGTGAACTTAAAATCTAACACGCTAACCCGCCTACACCTGTTACATTAGACCTGCTTTTATTAAAGCACAGCAGCTGCCCATTCGTTCAGTTTTGCTGCCTAACTTCCCAGACATAGTTTTTTGACGTTTTTCTGACCTTGCATCTCAGTATATTTATCTCAGTAATAAACCAACTTTATGCACAAAATTTTTGTTTTACAATAAGTTTATTTCATGCCTCTAAATATTTCGAGCACATGTGCTCGAAACATGTAGAGGCATGAAATAAACTCATTGTAAAACAAAACTTTTGTGCATTAAGTTGGTTAATTACTGAGATAAATTCCCAAACATAGGTTAACTAGCAACTTTTCCTTCATATGACAGGATGCCATAATATTCACGCACTTCTCCACAATTCCTTTCACCTGTTATTCCTTTATTCTTGCAGCTAACCAAGTGTTAATGTTATCTATTGTAATGTTGCTATCTGCTTGCACCAAGTTGTTAACACATGCTCTATTCGAATCTTTCCTCAGCCTCAGCCCGTAATTCACAGAGAAAACCGTCGATACTCATTGGTTTCTGCAGCCTCAGCGTGTACCTCACGAAGAACATGCCAAACCAGTAATCACAGTAACTGGTATGCGACTTGCATCAAGTGTATTAGACAGAGCCATGGGGAGACTAAACTTTATTATTACTTTTTATGCAGTAGTTGTAGGTGCCTATTATTTCCTGTTTTTAAGTGATTGGTTTACGTGCAGTTTCGCCTGATAAAATTAGCATCTTGGAATTACCATGTTCAAAACACACTTCATAACCTTACAACCTATTTCCTTAGGTTTTATTTTAGACTCTTATCATAGGTCTGGTTTGCGTGTTTTCTGAGCATAAGTCACATAACTTGCGCCCTCCTAACTATTTTAGGCTAATTTACGGGCTTTTATGAACATGAAATGAATATCAGAGGCCTGTCTAAGTCTTTCTAAAAGGTAGAAACTAACTGGATCGCCTACAGAAAGTGCCAATGTTTAGTGAAAGAAAATAGTTTTTATGACCAAACGTGTATTTTACGTATCTGTTGCTTAAATGAAATTGCACAACGAAATGTTCTAAAATGTTACTGGAATATATCTTATTTAATTGTTTGACGTTATTCCGGATCTAATTAGCCAACAAAGTAAATAATTATAAGGTCGTTACAGTTTCACATGAAACACTTTTAAAACACTTTAAAACACTTTAGGTGCTAGGTGTTAGGTGTGCGTCGTACGTCGCACACCTAGCCACTGCTCCACAACACATTCCCACACAACATGATATGCTGCCACAATACCTCGTTTGCAAATACGAATTGAATTGTGAATACTGTAATATAACTCCAGCAAGGAACAAAGCTTCCTGATGATGATCTGACAAGATCGAAACATGTCGGAGTGTTTTAAAGTGCTTTAAAAGTGTTTTATATGAAATTATATGTGCATTCGTTGGTTGATAAATTGAAGTGATTCTACGAAAGTGCACGGTGCTACAATAAGATTTGTCGTTACTGTTGTTTTGCAAGGAGCAAGCCTGAAGACGGGGACCGAAACTGTCCGCGAAACATAGTGTGCTTTGTTTCAATACATACGACGGTGACATCTGAAAAGCCCCTGAGTTCAGGTCAAAAGGGTGACGCTAGGAGCTTCTGAGTTCGGGGCAACGCAGGGACAATGCAAGTAGTCTTCTACAGTGCTCATGATGCGGGCTGTTCGGAAACCTACGTACAATACATTTATATTATAGCGTTATATATATATGTGTTTGTGTGTGTGTGTGTGTGTGTGTGTGTGTGTGAGTGTGTGTGTGTGAGTGTGTGTGTGTGTGTGAGAGTGTGTGTGTATATTTGAATATAGCATAATTTAGAATCTGATGTCAACGTCAGGAAATCTACAGTTATCTTTCGGTTTTATGGCGGTAAATACAGTTTTTCTTTTGAAACTTTGTACTGACTGGGCCATGAATCACACACGTGGATTATTTTAGTTTTAGGAAATATTTACACTTTTACATTTGCGAATATGACAATAGTGCAAGACTCTGGAGTTATAATTTCTTCAGATGTTTTGTTCCCGCCGTGTCTTCACTGAATAATGTATCTAGATTTGTATTTGGGGAAATCGAAGTAATGGATATGTATAGTGTACAGTAAGGTATGCTATGACGAACGATGTTACAACGAACAGTTTTTATCAACAAAATCAGGATGCTACAACGAAAGCAGTCAAACCTGGATTCACTCTTCAAAGAGGCAGACAAACGCCCTCCAACTGATGAACCTCCCACAGGACAGTCAACCAAGATGAGTAGGAATGATGACTCCTCTCCTTCCACCTATATGTGATTTTTTATGATTTTTATTAAGGAAAGTTGGCTCATAGTTTTCACTACTAAGGAAAGACTGTTTATGCTTTCCAAATTTACATGTACAGTGTATAAAAGTTAAATACATTAATTTTATATTATTTTTACAATTATATTTTTGATCTTGTATTATACGTTTCATGTTTAAATAGTTGTGTTTGATGGTGACTTTGTTCTAGGTTGTGGGTCTGGAACGGATTACCTCTAAATGCATATGTTTCAACGTATGCTAGAACGAACAGATGCTATAACGAACGAGGATCTACAACCAATCATGTTCGTTCTAGCATACTCCACTGTACTATAGAACACCATTCAGAGGAAGAGATGGTAAGTTGTATTAATTTATACAATAATCTGGGTAAAGGTACTGACATAAAAATCAAAGACAATGTGGTTCTTGCATTATTCCCACAAGTTTTTGCTGTCTCTGAAAACATAGCAGGATATCCTGGAACCCTTCCTCAAAACGGTGTTTGTATTGTATTGTCTTGATGAGTTTGTGCAGAAAACTGGTCATTCACCTTACGTTCAGACCGTTAGTTCGAACTGGGATTTGTCCCAACACAAGTTGTAATGTGAAAGTACAAAGAAGGAGCCTCGAGGAATGAAGAACAATCTAATAATAGGTACATAAGACCCGACAGATTCCAAGGCAACAGGATATTTGGGTATGGAACCCTTTCTTTCTACACGCGTCTCTTGCCGACATGGTTAGAACAGGTGCAGGCTAATGCAGCGGTCGTCTAGTGCGCTCGACAGATACCTGGTAGTTCGCGGTATAGCTTTTGCCTTCATAACATAACTTTTATTAAAAAATGTTATTAATAATTTTAATACTTTGTAAATCTTTTGTATCTGGAATAATGGTATAATACAATGCACGTTCTGCTCAATGCAATAATATTTCTTTTAGGATTTCCTAACCCTGGCTTTTCATTATATTTGTTAGGAAAATCATAGTCATATAATGAATTTTTACACGGGCTTAATATAATCGTTTAGAGGGTCACAATATATTGAAGAATAAAAGACCAACTTGATGTCACTTGCTATTTTATTTCACTTCTTATGTGCTCAACATATTTCGGACATTAATATATCCATCATCAGGAACTTGCGACTATTCTGTTGAATTACC
>Ga0123357_10013209_pt1 | contig 10701 bp, 11 predicted proteins | sample TergutEmb28metaG_FD_89873 | JGI IMG/M metagenome (GOLD analysis project Ga0123357, IMG submission 89873) | Embiratermes neotenicus P4 segment gut microbial communities from Petit-Saut dam, French Guiana - Emb289 P4 | ecosystem: Host-associated > Arthropoda: Insects > Digestive system > Gut ...
ATATATTCAACGGGAAAGATTTCGTTAATGACTGAGTTTTCGGATATTGAAGTTCCGCCCGTTGTGAATGATTTACACAATAAAGCGGTTTCTTGTTTCAGAGCGCTGAATAATATCACCTGCGTGGTAGATAATATGTTATTTTCCAATACAGTCAAAAAAATACAGTATTACCGTCAGTTGAAATTTATTTCGGATGATGATTTACGAATTTTTCAGTCGGAGTTGTTTGAGTTGTTAGGGAAATACGATGGTTTGTTGCGTAATGGAAAGAATGGCGCAGGTTCGGAGTACACTTTTTATTATTCGTTTTTTAATCTTGAATCGAACGTAATATTTTTGGAATACGATAATAATTCCGTATTACAGATGTGGGTATATCCTGAGAGTCCTGTAATAATAAAGAATAATATCGTGGCGAACGATATTCAAAAAAGGTGGATTGATTCGACGATAAGAAATTCAAAATTAATAACAAAAACTACGGATATTCATCAGATTGAGATGATTAGGGAGGCGCACAGGCAAGTGCATAAAAATTTCACTTAAAAAAATATTTCATAATTCAAAAAATAATTGTACCTTTGCCCCGCTTTATAAAATTCCGTGTGATGGGAAGTTAGGAAGCACATATCTTAATTTTGAGTAACACAAAAACAAAAAAATGAAAACATTTGAACTAACAGGCTCTAAGAGAGAAGGTACAGGAAAAAAGGCTGCAAAAGCTTACAGGAAAGATTCATTAATACCTTGCGTTTTATACGGAGGCGAGGAAGTCGTTCATTTTACGGTGACTAAAGAAGGCATTCGTAAATTGATTTATACTCCGGATGTTCAGCTTGTGAACTTAACCGTAGAAGGGAAAAATTATGTCGCTATTCTGAAAGAGATGCAAATGCATCCAGTAAGCGACGAACTGATGCATGCCGATTTCTTGCAAATATTTGAAAACAAACCGGTAGTTTTAGAAATTCCTATCGTGTTGGAAGGTTTGGCGCAAGGGGTGAAAGACGGAGGAAAACTTTCGATGGATATGCGTAAATTAAAGGTGAAAGGCTTGTATAAGAATTTCCCCGAACGCTTGATTATCAATATTGAAAATTTGGGTTTAGGTAAAACGATTCAGGTAGGTAATCTGCATTTTGACAATTTGGAAATTTTGAATGCCAAGGACAATGTGGTAGCCGGAGTTAAAGCGACTCGCGCTGCCAAAGGCGCTCCTGCTGCCGCTACGCCTGCGAAAGCATGAAACAACTGATTACGGGGCTGGGAAACATTGGCGATGAATATGCCAACACCCGCCACAACATAGGTTTTATGATATTGGACGCTTTAGCTAAAGCGTCCAATGTTGTTTTTGACGTCAACAAACGCTATGGCGCAGTGGCGGAAATGCGGCTAAAAAACAAACAACTGCTTCTCCTCAAACCTTATACTTATATGAATCTGAGTGGTAATGCCGTACGCTACTGGATGCAAAAAGAAAAAATAGAACTTGAAAATTTACTGATAGTCGTTGACGACCTTGCGCTTCCGTTCGGCTCTTTGCGTTTGAAAACAAAAGGAAGCGATGCCGGACATAACGGGCTGAAGCATATTCAGGAAGTTTTGGGAACTACGAATTATTGCCGTCTGCGATTTGGAATTGGAAAAGATTTCCCCACCGGCAGACAGATTGATTATGTTCTCAATCCATTTACCGGTGAAGAGCAAAAACATTTGCCGGAACGAATCGAGAAAGCCATTGAAATCGTTCAGAGTTTCGCTTTGGCGGGCGTGGATATTACAATGAATCTGTATAACAACAAATAAAAAATGGAAGTTCGCATTGACAAATGGATGTGGGCGACACGGATTTTCAAAACACGCGCCATCGCTTTGGAAGCTTGCAAGAAAAACCGCGTGACGGTGAATGATATTCCGGCGAAACCTTCACGGATGATAAAAGCCGGCGATATTGTACAAGTGCGTAAACCGCCTGTCACTTATTCTTTCAGGGTATTGGACGTAACTTCCAACCGCGTAGGCGCTAAATTGGTTCCTCAGTATATGGAAAACATCACGCCGCCCGAACAATACGAATTGCTTGAATTACAAAAAATCAGCGGATTTGTTGATCGCGTTCGAGGCGCAGGGCGTCCGACTAAAAAGGAACGGAGGGAGTTGGATGAATTTTTTAATGATTAATGATTAATCACTGATGATGATAAGGTTCGTTCTGCAAAATCGTCATCGCACGATATAATTGTTCAATAAAAATCAGGCGAATCAATTGGTGGGGGAAAGTCATTTTTGAAAGCGCTATTTTTTCATGCGCCGCTTCGTAAACCGCTGAAGAAAAACCGTAGGCTCCTCCGATGACAAAAACCAGCCGTTTCAAACCTGTATGCGCTTTCTTTTCAATATATTCGGCGAATTTTACGGAAGTAAATTCTGTCCCCTGTTCATCTAATAAAACGATGCAATCGCTTGGTTGGAACGATTTGAGTATTAATTCTCCTTCTTTTTCTTTTTGCTGTTCGGGAGATAAATTTTTAGTATTCTTTATATCCGGAATAACTTGTAAATCAAAAGGATAATAATGCGCCAAGCGAGAACAAAATTCATCCAAGCCTTGCTGGACAAAGCGCTGGTTTGTTTTACCGGCAACGACTAACTGTATTTTCAAATCAGCTTTTTTTGTAAGGGAAAAATATGGCAAACAAGATTCCTATTACCAGCGCATAGACGGCAAAAACAAACCAAATGGAATGCCATTCTTTTGTTATTCCATCAGCAGCCGTAAAATAGCGTTGAATGACATATCCGCTTGCAGTACTTCCCAAAACGGCTCCAATGCCGTTGGTCATCATCATAAATAATCCCTGAGCGCTTGATCGCATTGACGGCGCAACTGTCGTTTCAACAAACATGGAACCGGAAATGTTGAAAAAATCGAATGCCATTCCATAAACAATACAGGAAAGTATAATCATCCATAATCTATCGGTGGGGTTGCCAAAACCAAACAATCCAAATCGAAATACCCACGCAAACATACTCATTAACATCACATTTTTAATTCCAAAGCGTTTTAAGAAAAATGGAATAGCCAGAATAAACAATGTTTCCGACATTTGAGAGATGGACATAATGATGGTCGAATATTTCACTACAAACGAACCGGTATATTCGGGAATGTGCTTGAAATCATCCAGAAAAACATCGCCATAAGCATTGGTTAATTGTAACGCTGCGCCCAAAAACATGGCAAAGATAAAAAATAGCGCCATTTTCTTTTGCTTAAATAATCCAAATGCATCTAAACCCAATATCTGCATCAGGGATTTACGAACTTCCGGAGCGCCTAAAGGCTTACATGCAGGAAGAGTAAAAGCGTAAACGCCTAATAAAAACGAAACGGCGGAAGCTATATAGAATTGATTGGCGCTGCTTTTATTGCCTGTTAAATTCACGATCCACATGGCAACAATAAACCCGATAGTGCCAAAAACACGGATGGGCGGGAAATCTTTTACCACATCAAAATTATTATTTTTTAATGCTGTGTAAGAAATAGAATTAGCCAGCGCAATGGTTGGCATGTAAAAAATCATGGCGACTAAAATTCCCCAAAAGAATGTCGAAGGATTGTCGATTTGCGGAATACAGAACAAGGCTATTCCGCCCAAGAGATGAAGCACAGCAAATAGTCGTTCGGCATTCATCCAGCGATCTGCCACTATCCCCATCAAAGCGGGCATAAAAAGCGAGGAAATTCCCATTGTGGAAAAAATGATTCCAAATTCGGTTCCCGACCATTCTTTTGTTTGAAACCAATAATTGGCAATAGTAATCAGCCATGCTCCCCAAATAAAAAATTCGAGGAACTGCATAATTATAAGGCGAAGTTTTAGATTCATCAACTATTTATTTACTTGAAACGTTTTATTTCCTGTCTTGAAAAAGTCCACAATCTGATTTGCGGCGGCAATTCCGGCATTATTATTTGCTTCGGCAGTTTGTGCGCCCATCTTTTTAGGAGTTGAAAAATAGCGTTGCGGAAACTTCTCTTTCAATTCCGCATCGTTTGAAGGAGTTATATCCGTCAGATATTTGAAATCGGGACGAGCTTCCATCAATTTCATTAAATCGGCTTCATTAATGACTTCTTTACGTGCAGTATTAACTAAAACGGCTTTTTTCGGCATTTTTTCCAATAGAGCATAGTTGATTGAGTTTTTTGTTTCGGGGGTTGCAGGAATATGGAGTGAAACATATTGACATTTTGTATATAATTCATCGACTGAAGCAAGCGCTTTAACTCCATCTTTTTCAATGGCTTCAGCCGGAACGAATGCATCGTAAGCGCAGACTTCCATTCCAAATCCCCTGGCGATGCGGGCTACATTCCGTCCGACATTTCCATAAGCGTGAATGCCTAATTTCTTACCCAGCAATTCTGTGCCTGAATTTCCGTCAAACATGCTGCGGATGGCATATACCATCATGCCAAAAACTAACTCGGCTACGGCGTTGGCATTTTGTCCGGGTGTATTCATAACTACCACTCCGTGAGCAGTTGCAGCATTTAAATCCACGTTATCATATCCTGCGCCGGCTCGTACTACTATTTTCAACTGTTTCGCCGCATCCAAAACTTCGGCGTCAATTTCATCGCTACGGATGATAATGGCATTCACATCTTTTACTGCATCTAATAACTGCGATTTATTCGTATATTTTTCCAATAGAATAAATTCAAATCCTGCATTGTCAACGACTTGTTTGATTTTCTGAACAGCGTCTGCTGCAAAAGGTTTTTCTGTTGCGATTAAAATTTTCATATTTTTTAATTTAATAAATTATTAACTCTTAATTATAACTTGGCGTTTTGCTCTCACTTCTTCTATTGTTTCGTCCAAAAGCCGGAATAAGGTTGTCTTTTTTTCTTTAGATATAGCTCCTTTTTCAAAATCGGTTAATATGGAAATAATATCTTGAGCGGAAATTATTCGCATCAAAGAAAGCATTTTATGAGAAATCTGTTTGATGGTTTTGTTGTCTTTCTTTTGAAAAGCGCTTTCCATAAGTTCCTTATCTTTACGTGTTTCTTCAATAAACGAATCGATTATTTTTGTAGCGGCTTCCATATCATCCGCCACAAAATTCATCATTTTTTGCCATTCGGTTCCGTCTTTTTCAGGGTAAGTTTCACCCTGTTTCCGTCTAAAAGACGTATATTTTTCTATAGCGTCCAACAATTGTTGTACGGAATATGGTTTAATAATAAATTCACTGAATCCTGCCGCTTTAACTTCGGATTCCGTCTTTTGACAATCTGCCGAGAGAGCGATAATTGGAATGTTGGCAGCTTGAGGGAAATCCATGTTTCTGATTTGTTTCAGCAATTCAAATCCTTCCATATCAGGAATATGAATGTCGGTGAAAATAATATCTACCGGTTCTTCCTGCAGAAGATTCAAAACTTCATGAGCGCTTGAGCAACAAATATAAGGCATTTCTTCCCTTTTCATCAATTCGGAAACGAGGTTCAATTGTACCCTGTCGTCATCTACAAACAAGATTCTGCCGGAAGAAACATCGGCAGTTTTATCCGGTTGAAGAGCCGGTTTTTCCGTAACAGGAGTCAAAGGTATAATCAGCGTAAAAGTGGATCCCGTTCCTTTTTGGGATTCTACATCAATAGTTCCTCCCAGCAGAGTAGCCAATTGCTTTGAAATAGGCAGTCCCAATCCCGAGCCTTCCTCTTTTTCTTCCGCTTTACCCAAACGCACAAATTCATTAAAAATTTTTGGCAGATCGGCGGAGTCTATTCCTTGCCCATTGTCTTGCACGGAAATCTTCCACTGATTTTGTTCTTCCAATGACGTGATCAGAGAAATTTTGCCTTTTCCCTGCGTAAATTTAATTGCATTTGAAAGTAAATTATTTACTATCTGGCGTATATAAAATGGATCGCTTAAAAATGTCTTTTTTTCTTCAAGGCTTGAATTAAGTTCAAAAGTCAACTCTTTCTTATGCGCCAGCGGAAGAAAACTTTCGTAGATATTGTTAATAAGCGAAGCCGGTGAAAAGGCGACTGCCGTTAATTGAGGCTGCACTTTTTCTACGGAATGAAAATCCAGCAGGTTGCGAACTAAATCCAGAATATGCGAAGCCGATGAATGCATGTTGTTAAGAAAATACCGCTGTTTTTGGGAAAATACGCCTTCCCTCAGCAAATCAAGAAAACCGATAATAGAGCTAATCGGCGCTTTTATGTCATGCGTAATCGTATAGATGAGTTGTTCACGGGACGCCAGCAATTTCTCTGCATGTTTATTTGCCTCTTGGATATTTTTTTGCAACCGTTGCGCCTTATTTAGCGATTGTACTGTCCAAGACATAAAAAATATAACGACTACCAAAGCCAATAAGCCAACAGTCGCAACCAGCGTAGTAGATCGTTTCAAAGACTCGTTCTTTTCTTTTAAAACTTCCAGATTCGCTTGATATTCCCGTTCTTTCATCGCATCCATGATGTTATTGATTTGGGTTCCGGCAAGTTCTTTAATAACATACAATTCATGTTGGCGGGTAAGCAGTTGACGCGTAATTTGAGAATTTTTCGTTTTAGCGTGCCTGTCAATCTGATTAATAAAATCAATGATCGTATCGCTTAAAAGAGGAATAGTTAATTTTTTTGTTTCGGTTTGAGAACTTTTCGATATATGAGTAAGCGTATCTGTGTTAGATTTAACAACATCCTTTACTCGTTGAAAAAACCCTTTTTTTTCGGCTACAATATGAATGGTATCAGCGTTTTCTTGAGTTACGTTGGCTAAAAGATCCATCAGTTTATTGGTATCCCCTCTGGAAACAACAGTTCTTTGCGTGAAACCGTTTACGACATTTTTATTAATACTCGCCATTAATTCAAACATTTCCACTGCATATTTCCGTTTTTGCGAAAGTAATGTAGATAAACTGTCTATGCTGTTATTGATAATTGTATCAGTTGAAGTAATACGGAGTGAATCGATCTGGTCAAATACGCGGTTGGTCAAAGAATCATATTCCTGTTTCAGGTTTTCATTGTCATCGGCAAAAGCTAAAAGGCTGGCTGTTCCTTCTGCCTGATACATAGTTGTAAGCGTGTTGCTTAAATCAAGCAATTCTTTTTTCAGAACAGAATTATCCTGACTTTGCTGGTGTGATTTAATTACTTCCAAATAAATCTTGACGATACCGATCATTGCTAAAGCCACTAAGAGGCAATAACCTATAATAACGATAGACCGTGTATTTATCAAGGGGAGTTTCATCTGCTTATTATTTTTCAATATTATACAAAGACATTCGTTTATATAAAGTTTTACGATCGATTTCCAACAATTCGGCAGCTTTAGATTTGTTATTATTCGCTGTTTTCAGCGCATCCTTTATACGGTCTCTTTCTTGTATTTCAGTAGGATTCAAAGTGTTTGAACGCCCTTGATAAAAAATGTCGGGTATTGTTTCTCTCAATAAATCCGATTTAATAATATCTTCCTGAGTAACAAGAGTTAATCTAAAAACAGCATTTTTTAATTCTCTGATATTTCCGGACCAATGATAAGATTGAAAGAGTTCCATAATATCATTGTCAAATCCGATTACATTTTTGCCCATTTCCCTGTTTGCCATTTGCAAGAAGTGGTGGGCGAAAAGAACAATATCTTCCTGACAATCCTCAAGAGTTGGAACTTGAATCATAAATTCATTCAAGCGGTGGAATAAGTCGGAACGGAACTTGCCGGAAGCGATTGCTTTTTCCATATCTTCGTTGGTTGCCGTAACAATTCTGACATCGACCGGAATTTCTTTATTGGCGCCAACCGGTTTGATTTTCTTTTCCTGAAGTACGCGTAATAATTGCATTTGCGTATCGACAGAAAGATTACCGACTTCGTCGAGAAATAGCGTTCCTTTATTCGCTTCCTCAAAATGACCTTTTTTATCATGAATGGCGCCGGTGAACGAGCCGCGAATGTGACCGAAAAAATCGCTTGCCGATAATTCTTTCGACATTACGCCGCAATCAACGGGGACAAAAGGACCGCCCGCCCGGTGACTTCTTTCGTGAATCAAACGGGCGATATGTTCTTTTCCAACTCCGCTTTCGCCTTTGATAAAAACGGATAAATTGGTTGGGGCGACTAAATCGACATATTCATATACCTTTTTATATTCTAAGGAATTTCCCCGTACAAATTCGTTATTTTGACTATTATTGCCGGATGAATGAGAATTGGTTTGGGATGCTTTTTTCCCCTTTGAATTTTCGAGCGCCTGAAGTTTTATTAAAACTTCCTCTGGATTCAATGGTTTTTCTACATAGTCATAAGCGCCGGCGCGGATACATTCTACGGCGGTTTGGATATCGGCATAACTTGTCATTACAATGATAACAATATCGTTGTAATTTTCTTTTACCCACTTTATTAAATCTAAACCGCTGCCATCGGGAAGTCGTAAGTCTGAAATGATTAATTCGGGTTTTTGTTCTTGAATGTTTTTTTTAGCATCATTTATGCTTATAGCGGTTTGAGCTTGAAAACCCTTCTTCAAAAACCAGGTCTTCAGCATCAAACCTAACGTAACTACGTCATCTATGATTAGTACATTCTTCATTATAGAGTTGTAATTTGTTAAAAATTATCTCTTATCAAAATGACTTACAAAGTTAATATGAAAATTGAAGAAAAAAAATTTTTTTACCATTTTTCGCTTAGTTTTTCCAAAAAATGCTACCTTTGTCAACAAAAACGAATAATTTATGGAATATATCAAGACTGCGCTTGACGGTTTATGGATTATAAATCCTTTGGTTCTGAAGGATGAACGCGGTTATTTCATGGAAAGTTATAAAAAAGCTGAGTTTGAAGAAAAAATTGGTAAAATAAATTTTATTCAGGATAATGAATCAAAGTCATCGTATGGCGTTTTTAGAGGATTTCATTATCAGGAAGGGGAAGCGGCTCAAGCCAAATTAGTCAGAGTAATACAAGGAAAAGTGTGGGATATTGCCATTGATATTCGTAAAAATTCCGGTACTTTCGGAAAATATATTGCAACGGAATTATCTGAAGAAAACAAGCGACAGTTTTTTATTCCGCGTGGATTTGCACACGGTTTTCTGGTATTAAGCGAAACTGCCGTTTTTTCTTACAAAGTGGATAATATTTATTCTCCCGCTCATGAAAGAGCAATCAATTGTATGGATCCCGACTTGGCAGTTCAGTGGCCCATCGACCAATCGCAGTTGCTGTTGTCGGATAAAGACCGCTTAGGAAAACGACTAAAAGAAATTGAACGTATATGAAAGGTATAATTTTAGCAGGAGGAAGCGCAACCCGTCTTTTTCCATTATCCAAATCCATTTCCAAACAGATTATGCCGGTGTATGATAAACCAATGATTTATTATCCTTTATCAACGCTGATGCTGGCTGGAATACGAGAAGTTTTGATTATCTCTACGCCTCGTGATTTACCGATGTTCCAACAGTTACTCGGAACGGGAGAAAATTTGGGAATGAAGTTTGAATATATCATTCAGCAAGTACCAAATGGTTTGGCGCAGGCATTTGTTCTTGGAGAAAAATTCATTGGCGGCGATGCAGCCTGTTTGATATTGGGCGATAATATTTTTCATGGGCAAGGTTTCGGGAAAATGCTTCGGGAAGCGAAAACAATAGAATCCGGCGCCTGTATTTTCGGCTATGGCGTAAAAGATCCGAGAGCTTACGGCGTAGTCGATTTTGATGAAACGGGGAAAGTAATTTCCATTGAAGAAAAACCAGAATATCCCAAATCCAATTATGCAGTTCCGGGCTTATATTTCTACGACAATTCGGTCGTTTCACGCGCTAAAGCGTTAAAGCCTTCGGCGCGGGGCGAATATGAAATTACTGATCTCAATCGTACTTATCTGGAAGAAAACCGGTTAAGAGTACAGCTTTTTACACGTGGATTTGCATGGTTAGATACAGGGAATTGCGACAGCCTTTTAGACGCCTCCAATTTTGTTGCAACCATACAGAAACGGCAAGGATATTATATTTCCTGTATCGAAGAAATTGCATGGAGAAATCGCTGGATTGATGATGGGCAATTAAGAAAATTAGGGAAAGAACTTGATAAAACGGAGTATGGGCAGTATATTCTGTCTTTGTGCAGTTGAAATAGTTATACTGTTAGTACAATAATATATACCCCTAACCTCATTACCTTATTAAAAAATCCCGCGAGGCTCGGCGCGGGATTCGGTGTTAAACATTAAAGCAATTTACAATGAAACGCTTAACGAGCCTAATTGCTTGCTTATATCCTGAATAGCAAAATTTAATGTTTGGATTTCATTTTCAGAAAATTTTGCCGGTTTTCCGTTTACCATGGTTCCATTTATTTTCTTATATAGCCATTGCCTTGTCTTATGAAAATAATTTTCGGCAATGTACGACATAGATACAATTTTAGAAACTTTCATCAGTTGCACTTTTACCCCTATTTCATCAACTGCTTTTCCTATCTCCATTGTAAGACTGCGGAGAGATGATTCTACATAATCATCAATTTGTGTTTTATCTGCCGGATATTCAGCAACAAGATACGTATAATATTCGTTAAATTTATTCGTATCTGTACCAATGTATTGGTCAATTTTTTTTAATTCTTC
>Ga0123357_10013210_pt1 | contig 10701 bp, 7 predicted proteins | sample TergutEmb28metaG_FD_89873 | JGI IMG/M metagenome (GOLD analysis project Ga0123357, IMG submission 89873) | Embiratermes neotenicus P4 segment gut microbial communities from Petit-Saut dam, French Guiana - Emb289 P4 | ecosystem: Host-associated > Arthropoda: Insects > Digestive system > Gut ...
AGAAAGTATTTAAAGAGAGGAAGAGGAAAGGATAAGTGTAGGGAGCCAAAAAGAGAGGGAGCCGGAGAGACAACCCAATAAAGGATGCAAAAAAAAGAAAAAGGAAAAGAAGTAAAAAAAAAAAAAATGCCCCCCCCCCCCCCAAAAAAAAGCTCTACAATTGTTTTCACACACAAGAATTAAAGTTAGCACTAGCCTGATCATAGACAAGTAGATGACTAATAGTCATAGTACAAACCAGAAGCATTCTGGCAGCAGTAACCACTTAACAGACCAAACGGTGTTACAAACCAGAAGATCACAATCTGATGAGCTACAATACATTTTATTATTGAATTATGACTTTTTACGTACATAACACATAAACAACACAAGACTTGTGGGGTCAAAAGTCTAGAATAAGCAAATAGGCTTTAGGAAATCTACCGGAACACCACTGTTATATTTACCTCTTCAAGTTCCTGCTTTTGAACTGATTGTTTGGTTGGTCACACATAAAACATGAAGAGAGTCACCTCTAAAATAGTCAATTATCAGTGACTGCTGAAATGTCTTGCTTAAATACATTAACCCATTGCACTCATCTGTCACAGAAGCCCTGACATTTAAAATATGGCTGAATATCTGCTATGTCCAGAAGTGCCCACCCAAGAACTGCACCTCACATTTTCAATAGCTTCTACTATCTGCCTGCAACTAGAAAGACCATTTGGTCTTGCCAGCTCTGTTTTAGCCTTGTCATAAATATTCTTTGCAAGGGCCATTTCCAAATGTAAATACAGAAACTCCAAATGCTAAATGAGCAGCAGTGCAAATTATTTCAAGTGGAAATGGTTAATCATGTATGCACATAAATCGTCTAACCTCCCAAAGTTACGGCTGTGTTTTCATTATCCACAGCATCTTCAATAGCAGCTTTGTTTGCCGCTTTGGTTCGTTTAAGCATGGCTGTAACCCTCTTCTTTGCTTTGACATCCTGGGACCGCAATGCCAGCAACTCCTTGAAAGAATATAAAATATTTTTAAGTTACATAATATCAAGGGCAACAGCAAATGAGCTTTGATTGTGAGACTCAAAACACAAAATGTTCATACATATCTTTTAAAAAAGCAACCTGGCATCCATAAATAATAAGTTCCATATATAATTTAATAATGTTTCAATGGAAAGAAACAATCTACAATGGTTACCTGCATTCATATAAAATAATTCGTAACTCAGGCTCCAACCTAGCTTGTTCCCATTTGCTTCACAGAAAGAGGCCTCAAGTTCCATGAAGATCACCAATGACATGCAATGTCAGTACTATTTTCATTTACAACAATGCAGTAATGGACAACAACATGTACTGCAATATTTTTTCTGTGAGAATGTTAAAATAACTTGCCAGGCTTTCATGAAACATGAAATGGGCAACACATGTCATTGAAAACTATCCCAACATTGGCCTTTTTAATTCCCTGCCATCATTAATACAAACATAAGGGCATGCAGACTCCTTGGAGAAGAATGACATTAGTGCCAATAATGTGGGCTTCTGAAATCTCAGCAAAGTAAAATATACTCAAAATGCAACAGTTTCACATGTATTTATCAAATATATCATCATGCAACAACACCATCAATAATTTACAGTGATTACTAGTTTCAGTCTTCTGCTCAGGTCATGACCACACCTTGTATCCTTTCAGTTTAAAGAAAAAACCATACAATCATATTAATACAAAATAGGAACGGACCTTACTCTCTTCACATAGATATTGATAAAACTGTTATATTTTGCTGTGGGCGAAACAAACAATGTATAACAAAAAACAGAAGTATTATTATAAATAAAGAGGGTAGGCAGCTTAGAAGATTTTAGGTATGTATGTTGTACACTGCAGCTTCTGTTGCATTTCTGAAACTGGTACTGTGTATCCAGGCAATCCTTTGTCCTGAAGAATAAGATATGTTAGCGTGAGAATATAGCCCTTTTTCTGCAGTAATTATTCCTTGTCCATATATCAGCTCTTGTTTGAGTCTGTAAAATTACAAACATTTTGTTGATTTTTGCAAACCTTTTGATGTAAACAAGCCAAAATGCATTAATGTACTTACTTCGTAATGGAGACTATATAGCGCCTTGGGAAGCTGTCTTGTAGGAAGGTAATGTTTGTCAACATTTGCCGCACAAGATGTTTAGTAGTGTGCACTATAATGTCGATCCACACCCAGCTACCTACAAATTCATTGACCCAAAAGACATCCCACCAATTTAGCTTAACAAAAGCACATGAAAATGATGATGTAATCTCAACATCACCACGCGGTTTAGGCATATTATATAAAACTCTTTTAGCAAGAAAGATGTCAAAACCTGAAGATGGCTGCTATAGGCCAAAACATGTAGTTTTTTTATTGCTAATAAACACCATCATTTAGCCATATATTTATAGTTGTGTTTTTGACTGAATTTACCTCACCATAAACATTACTTTCCTGCACAGACAGCTTCCCAAGGCACTATACAGTCTCTGTTATGAAATAAGTACATTAATGCACTTTTGGTTTCGTTCACATACAAAAAATTTGCAAATATCAATAAAACTTTTGTAATTTCCAAGACCCCAGCAAAGGCTGATATACATGCAAAGAAATAATTACTGCAGAAAATGGGCTATATTCTCATGCTAACATATCTTATTCTTCTGGACAAAGGATTGCCTGGATACACATTACCAGTTTCAGAAATGTTGTGTACAACATACATACCTAAAATCTTCTAAGCTGCCTATCCTCTTTATTTATAATAATACTTCTGTTTTTTATTCTACACTGTTAGCTTCACTCGCTTCATAATGTTCTAACAGTTTTATCAATATATGTATATGTAAAGGCAATGATATTTCTTCCCATTTTATATTAATATGTTTGTATGGTTTTTTCTTTAATTCAAAATGATGTATGGTCTGATGATGGCCTGAAAAGAAGGAGTAACCACTGTAAATCAATGATGGTGTTGCTGCATGATGGCATATCTGAAAAATACTTAAAAAACTTAAAAATTCATATATATATATATATATTGACATTCTGTTGTATCACTGAGTAAATGGGTATTGTTCATTATCAAGTACTACTACATTTGTTGTAGTATGTTATTTACACACACATATCTGTGTGTGTGTTTTATATATATACATATATATATATACACACACACATACATATACACACATATATATATACACATAAATAAAAAAAAAACTTCCTAGTTGAAAGCACAAACACACCATAATTATAACCATTACAGACACATCTTAAAATTTAAATTACAAATCTACCCACAAGTGAACACAGTACTGTGCAGTGGAGGTTGCACATATCAAAATTCGAATTGTCTATTTCATACTCTCACATCTACAAGCATCTGATAGCATTAAAACTACTTTGTTATTTTGTTCAACTGCATGAGATCACAAAGACAGAAACATGATTGAAACATTTAAGTAGCCTTATTTGTGAAGGCCAGAAGTGAAAGGAAGACAAGGAAGAAGATGTAAGCAGCTACTGGATTACCTTAAGGAAACGAGCGCAAAAGGTAAAGCAATCCACATGCAGGCCTATTACAGGCCCACAGGGTTCCACGACGTTGAGCATCCCAGATTTCTAGACAATTGGCACATGAATGTGGTAATGTTGTCAGCCCTATGCACCGGCCGCCTTAACCCCCCCAGGAAATATTTCTGGTACTCATTTCTGTTGGGACCGCGGTAGCACAGTGGTTAAGGTGCTGTGCTACAAATTGGAAGGTCGCTGGTTCGATCCCAGCTAGTGTCAGTGGATTTTTCATTGACATAAAACTCTTCCAATCGCACTATGGCCCTGGGGTCGACTCAGCCTCTAACAGAAATGAGTACCAGGAGTATTTCCTGGGGTAAAGGCGGCCGGTGCATAAGGCTGAAAACCGACCACCATCCTGTGCCGTTGTCAAGAAATCTGGGAACCTTAACTTCCTGGAATCCTCTGGGTCCCTCCGGGCCTGTAACGGGACTGCTTTACCTTTTTACTCATTTCTGTTAGAGGCTGAGTTGACCCTAGGGCCACAGTACGGCCAGAAGGATTATGTCAATGAAAAATTCTGTGATACCAGCCAGAAGTGAAGAGCACAGTGCCTCAACCTACTGCGCCACCACGTGCCTCCCTAAGGAAAAGAGAGAATACTGGAAATTGAAAGAGGAAGCAATAGATTGCACTCCGTGGAGAACCCACTTTGGAAGAGGCTATGAACATGTCACTATGACTACAGAATGAATTAATACGTGCAGCTGATTCATGTAAAGAGCACAATAAGCAATGGTTCCTTAGCACTGTCATACTGTTAAAGTTATGGCTATGTGAAAAGTCTCTTAGCTCCCTGATTTGGAAGGCTTCCCCTGCCAAGGTGTGCACAGATTGTGGCACCATGAAGCTCCAGAGACAGCACTGTTTAAGACACACCACCATCACATATTTACTGACTGTAATGTAACTTTCTGTCATGTGTTCCCAAACCTGTTCCAGGCCATATGTCAAAATCAAAATTTGTTTTGTTAAATTTCAGAAATAGCCAAACCACACCTGGTCGAAAGAAGAATGACAGAAAATATACAGTACCTTGCCACCTATAACAGGTATTCTACACAAGAAAAGTGTTATACAGAATATCCAGCCAACAGGAAAGGAATCACTTATAAACTTACTGCAATTTCTTATACTAAAACATATAACACAGGTGAAGCAAACAACTGCAAGAGCTGCATAAGCCAGTGGAAAGTGTGTGATGAGAAGAAACATGTACATTATGCAGACACAACAAATATTCCTCTCTGTAGTCTGCTAAGGATCAGACCTTTCTTTCACAGTTACAATACACGACATCCACCTCTCACACAGTCAGTCACATGAAAATCAGAGGAAGTTGGCTTTGCATACATGGGTATGACTCTTTTGATACATCTTTCATGGGTAAAAAAGAACAGGAAGGTACATCACTGTGTGCTGCAGTTTGTAGTATGGTTGTGTTGCATCAGGGCTTCTGTAGAATAAAATTCTCAACACATATCCACCCCTCTTTTATCAGCTTTTATTCAACAGGTCTGTGAATGTGGCTGCAGATGGCAGCATTAGTTCATTTTTTAACTCCCTGATTTGGAAGGCTTCCCCTGCCAAGGTGTGCACAAGCTGTGGCACCATGAAGCTGCAAAGGCAGCATTGTTTAAGACACTCCACCATTACATATTTGCTGATTGTAAGGTAACTGTCTGTTATGTGCTCCCAAATCTGTTCCAGGCCATATGTCAAAATCAGTGTAATGTTAGCAAAAAACTGTTTCCAACTTCTTGCTAGTGACAGCTGTCGCAAGTGTTTATTGTTATCCAGAGTCCTAGTTACTGCAGATGCCTTTTCCATTACTTGCTGCAGGTCCTCCCTCACATTTGCAGTGATATCTAATCCACATGATTTATTGTTCTTTGGTCACTTGTCATTACAGCATATTTCTGCTCTTAAACATGCTGTAATGCCTCACAGCCTATTCACACTATTCAAATGAGAATAAATTATCAGTTTTCTTGGAAAGTTACTCTACCTCCCTCAAACTGAATTCCTGTTTGTACGAAATAAGAAGACTTCCAGTACTGCAGTTTATAGCTCCATTTTCAATTTCTTCCTCCCAGACTCCACTCTGAACCAAAATTATTGTTCTGGATCTGCTCTTATTTGACTGTAAGTGTACACCCTAGCTGTCTCACAGCCACAGTACAACCTTCTTTGTAATATCTGTCAGCAGTGTTACAGAAAGCATTAACACATGGTGGTCTGCAATTTCCTGTTTCAATAATGACTAGACTAGGCCGGAAAACCATGGGATTATGCCTCAATTTCCAGCACAAGCAAGATATGTTCTTCTTCTCCAAGGCATTGAGACCAGTTCTGCAGCCCACACAGTCTCTATTCAATGAGTGCAGGGCACTGCTGTCCTGGCGGCAGGCGGTCAAGCACCCAGGGTGTAAAGCTCAGACCACAATCAAGAATGAGTGGAATATACCGCCACTCCCCTATATGTCTTCATGGACAACACAGGGACAACATTCCTTTACCTTACATTCAAAATCTATCACATATGATTTAAACAACACCTAGAAAGTGAAAGCTCCTCTGTTATAATTCTTCCTGAAAAAACCTTATTAACATATGCATAAGCTTAAAAATCAGAACTAACTGGTAGCCACATGTAATTTGTACTTAATGTCAACATGGCAGTCCTAAAAATATGAACACAACCACCACATTTGCCAGTACATATTTGTGGTAAAAGCTGAACCACAGTCTCATCCGTATACACTACTGGTTTCTTAGATCTTTAGTAATTTTAATGATTAGAACCCTGAACAACATTAAACACTAAAAGAAAATAAATAAGAATGTCTCAAGAGAAAAATTATCATAAGCAGAACAGAGGAACTTTGTCTGTAAAGGGTTACATTTTACACTACTGAAATATTTATGAACATTTAATTGAAATAGGGTGGAAAATGTCTACACTAATTCCTTGTTCATCACCAGATTTGATGCTGTAAAATGAAGTAATGGTTACTTTCACTACTTATGGTACCTATATAATACGAGTAATTATCATCCCAATTTTAGAGTGTTTATAATTTTTCTGAGAATGGTAGCTGACATGACATGTCTTGGTGGATGCTGAATTTCTATGTGATAAAGCTGCTGTGTAAAGGGAAACTATAAAAGAAAGACTATTATTATGTTGGGAGTACTACATAAGGTAAAACACCCACTCACCTTCTACACAGAAACCATATTTGAAGATTATATATATAAACCCTTAATATTACCTAGCCATACAGCACAACATAACTTACATCCTTCTTCTTCTTGGCTTCAATAACCTTTTTCTTTTCCTCCTCTTCCTTTCTGGCCAGAAACTTTTGGATATTTGCTGAAAGAGCTTTTGTCTTTTGTTCCTTCTTTGGTGGATCAAATGCTGATTTATAACATTTAACCTACAAGCAAATCCATTAGTAACATAATCACATTTATTAATCAATAAGTTAAATATACAACTATGATTGTGTAGATCTGAAAGTTTTAAGAAGTCAAGAAGGCAGAATTTGTGGTTTATATTATATACTTCCATGACGGCCTTTGGCATTTCATGCAAACTTTATACATGACGATAAACGCTATGACTTAAAATATCCGACGGCATATTCCCAAATAAATGCATATTTAGAATGAGAAAATCTGACACTTAGAAGTGTATGAATGGATATGAAGAATGTTCATAAAAATAAATATGAACGACCATGTTAAAATTATGCTGGAACTCATACAGCATTCCTTAACTAAAATCAACGCTACACATTACCACATAATATACATGTTTTTCTAGCCGACGCGTTATGAATTCTTCACACGTTTGTGTGGACTACGTCAGCCTGTGTGGGATATTCATGGCGAAGTATCATCTACTTAAATTGGCAACATAAATTCTCACCTCCTTAACAGAATTTTCATTCAATTTTGCAGCATGTAGCAACGAACCAAAATCCATGTTTTGTCAGTATCAATACCGGCATTAAACCACTGATTACTTATTTAAGTCATGAAATTACTGCTACATGACGTGTACACTCTACAACCTTTCGCTCGGACATCTCGTCCTTGTCGATAGTCTGACCTGGAAGTGATACCAACATAATTTGTTTCGCGTAAGACTAATATTTCTTCTAATAGTTCAAATAAATCGAACTTTTATCATTATAATTTTGAAATAACTATTTAATATATGTGAAATGTATTTAAAGCCAACATAAACAACTGTGTAGTTTGATGACGATTGGATTGCATCAATATGAAATCAGATGTGTATTGGCAGGCATGTCACCCGCAGCTCGTAAGAAACTGTAGTGAACTATGCAAAATGAATATCCGGCAGTGTATTCGTACCATATACTGTCTACTTGTTCTTGGAGTTGGGTGAGGCTCAGTACCTTCGTACATCGTAGTGCAGCATTTAATGAGCCAGCTGTACCAACTGGCGGCAATCGTTTCTGAAAACTAAATAGATACTGTGGTAGGCATAACTTGACTAATAACAATAATAACTAATAACGACCATGCTCTGCTCTACTTGCCGTAAAACGAAGATTTTTTTTTTTGTCTTTACGCCGTCCAAATAAGTGTTTAGAAACTATTTCTATCTTTCACTTGCCCATCTTCAACTCAGTATTTAAAATAAAAAAAAACTCATCCCCGCTCCCTCTTTTGCACCAACAAGCTACGCTCATGAATTTTGAAACATCAATTGAAAGCGCAGAAAAGAGAATTATAAAGGGAATTACTACAATGCAGGCTGGTGATATGGCGTCGTTGCATCCGCTAGCTCATTACATATTCACTGAAAAGTTACTGAGTACAGAAAGATAATTGCGGGCTTCAGCCTAATCCGAGTAATTTTTTTTTTAAGTGATGACAAATATTGTTTTACCTTTTCGCATTATATAGACACAAACTTCATGTTTTTCACACGGAGTAGCAGTGTAAAAACTAGGAGCTTCACAGTGATATCCCATAAGATGTCCCACTTGTATCCACAGGCCATTTCTTCAGCACGACTGCTATCACCGTAAAGTCAAGACATCACATCTTCATCAATGTTTTACTGAGAAAGAGGCCGTACTGATTTCATGAACAGTAAAGGTGGTCGATGAGAAATTTGAAGTACCTTGAGAAGACACCCATAAAATGCGTCCGAATTCAGTAGTTGAAATATGTTTCACAACAGTACCTCCACACGTAAAATTCATGCCCACTAACCATTCGTCAGTTTCTAAATAGAGAGACAAAAGTCTTTTCGTGTGCAAGTGCAGTGACTGCGAATAACCACGACTGCACATTACTGATCAGACTCCTCAATTTTTAAACTCAAACATGGGCTAGCCTTCAGCATCAAAACGAGATAAAACTTTTCGGTGCTTCTGAGCGTCAGAATAAAATTCGCGTAGCTTTTTGTGTGTGTGTTTGTTCCGACAGTTCTATTTCTGTTAATGCTTTAAAGAGAGAAGGGCGCATTTTATATTCTGCAACTCAAACAAAGTTCTGAAAATTCAAACAGTGTAGTCAACAGGTAGATTTTAAATGAGTGTCGAAGGGAGTGAAGGAATGATAACATATTTATTGAATGTCTAAAAATGACAATTTTATTAAAGGCAATTTAGTAATGCTGTTTTCTTACACTCTGATATTAGCAAAATAGTTAGGCATATATATGTGTTCCACGCACGTTATATTTATTTCCTTCCCTGCTAACAAACGACGCACGAGACTGGCGCAAACTTTGCGGCAGAGGTACTAATTATGAGAATTTCATGTTTCTTTCTCAGAGTTACAACATGCCTTGTGGCATGAAACCCCATAGGAAGTTATCACACGATCCTACCTCAGGGCTGCAAGCTGGCAATGAATTACCGCAATGATGGTCTTCAGGATATCTTTGCGTTATTACGCTATCCTGAAATGTCTTATAAAGAAGTCCAAGACTGATCTGGCAGTGTGCAGAGTCGCCAAATTCTGCATGGATAACTGCATACAAGCGAGTCGAGAGTCATTTCTCAGTATGGTTAGATAACGTTCTGAATTCGCTGTTTCAGCTAAGAATATGGGGACAATCAGGGCAAAACCTAAGACAGCAAGCGCATCGTAATCTCTACACAATAAAGCGGTATTGTCTGCAGTTTATGAAGGTTTTCCTTGACCCAAAATCTGTGATTCTGTTTACCAGTAAAGCCATGCCGATTAACACGCTACGAAAATTCCTACTTTTGAAAAATCGTGTTTATGTAACTAAACTACGAATTTCTTAAGAGCATAAGATTTAAATCATTTGGGATATAGCGTCTTGTCTTTCAGCGAGTAGTCCCCGACGTTTCGAAGGAATCATGATCTTTCGAAACGCAGGGAACTGCTCGCCCAGCAACATCGCGTCGAGTCTCAGAAGACGCTTATCCCCACCAACACCGCCGTGGAAACCTGAAATCTCGTCCTGAAGAGTTAAAGACGTTTTTATGGGAGCGATCCCGTTGTGTTACTCACTAAATGAACTAGACTTACTCCGTCGACAACAATACAGGTTTATTTGAACTACGCCTTACAACGTATGCATCATGTTTAGCCCCTTTAACAAGGGGTCCCTTACTTTTTACTTCATTGTTATCTTCCCTCAGATGATCTTTGAATAGACATACCTGATGCTGGCCTAAGAAAGGGCCGAAACGCGTAGCATCATTGCAAGGCGCAATTAAAATAAATCTATGTTGTGTTCGACGGAGTAAGTGTAGTTTATTTAGTTCAAGACGCGTATTCATGAAGAAATTACTGCAATATATGGCGAAGTGGTAAGCAATGTCATGCAAAGTTTCATTGAAAATGTTCCAGAATTCGTAGCGTCCAAAGGAGCGCATCTTTTGCAATGTATATTCCACAGATAAATCTTCATAATTTGTAGTACATACATGAAAAAAAATTACTATTAAGTAGTTGAGTAAAGAGAGACCAACTTGATGCCACTTGTTTTATTATTACTTTATTCAGTGCTCAACATGTTTCGGACGTTAATACATCCATCCTCAGGAGCTTGCGACTAATTCGTAGAGTTA
>Ga0123357_10013211_pt1 | contig 10701 bp, 6 predicted proteins | sample TergutEmb28metaG_FD_89873 | JGI IMG/M metagenome (GOLD analysis project Ga0123357, IMG submission 89873) | Embiratermes neotenicus P4 segment gut microbial communities from Petit-Saut dam, French Guiana - Emb289 P4 | ecosystem: Host-associated > Arthropoda: Insects > Digestive system > Gut ...
AGTGGGAGGGGGTGGAGACTGGATGGAGTTGGCTCAGGATAGGGACAGATGGCAGGCACTTGTGAATATGGTGATGAACTTTTGGGTTCCATAAAGTGCGGGGAATTTCTTGACTAGCTGCAGAACCAGTTAGCTTCTCAAGAAGGACCCTGCTCCATGGAGTAAATAAGTAACATAGCTGTGATACCTGTTTATTCTATGGGTCTGAATGCTGGTCTTTAACCAAATATTACACCAAAAAGGCAGTTCTTCAGAAGAGGAAGGGGGTACTGCATAATTGATCAAACATCGAATTGTGGTAAAAGACAAAAATCACATATATCATGTGATAATGGAGGAGTAAGAGGTTAATGAAAAAAATTCTTAGAACATTCAGAGAGGATGGAAGATTGATATATCACAAAAACCCTTCTGAACTGTAACTCAGTGAATAACAGATATCCAGGAAGACCACAGAACAAATGGCAAGATGCATTTTGTAGTACATATAGTTAGAAGTCAAATGTTATATCAGTTTCCATGCATATATATCTGAGGAAAAATTGAACATTACAAGTATTTTACACTTGGAGCTGTAAAAGGCATTAAAATTACCTGACTCTTGTAGAGTGTTGTAATGGTGATGGTGGCTGATTGAAAGAATTCATTTTTCAGGATAAGCTATCAAACATTATGTTGGATTTTGTGAATATGAAATGTGTCTGTGATAAATTGCATTTTTCTGACCATCGTCTATTTCAGATGTAAATATTGTTGGCTGAGATTCTGACTAACCACTAACCGATTTTTTTTTTGTTCCAATTGCCAGTGCCCCTGATCTGTGCCAAACCATGGAAAACCTCTCAGTCCAAGAGGAATTAGCCATGCAGGTGAATAAACATTTGTCATGATATAATGGTTTTACTTTGGCTTGCATGGTATTCTCAGAGTAACAGACAATATTAACTGTGGATGAAACTCCCTGTATTTACTGAACCAGAAAGTTCATCACATTCATCACAAAAGTCCTTAAAATCCAGTTTTGACTACACACAGTTGAAAGTAATTAAATTCAGAGGATGCCAAAAAAATGTATACACATTTTAAGAGATGTTGTCTATGTATTACTTTTCGAAGTTGAATTGAATTACGGTAGCAATGTGTAGTAGGACGTTCGCTCAAAAGATGGCGTTAATCAAATGAATGCTAGTGTCACCATGCGACAGGCAGGACAGTCAAAAAAAATGGCGCGGCGATGCACATGGACACTGTTCAGCGTTGCTCAAGCAGTAGTTTGCCATAATCAGATGTGTCTAGACGCTGATGGTAACCACTTTGAGCACCTCTTGTAATTGCAGAAGTCAAACGTGAATTGACCATATTTCATGCATTTTCTGGTCTCTGAGTCTAATTTATCACTTGGAATCAAGTGTTCTCATCTTTGCCTATTTGCATACCCTTCAAATTTATATTTTATGACCAGGTTTCTTAGCTCTTTACCATAGTGAGTGAAATTAATTTCACAGTTTTCACATTCAAATTCACTGGTGATAGGCAAGATATTTAAAATTTATGAATGTATTACTAATTATAAAATAATGAAAGAAATTCAAATGTGTTATTATTTTAAAAGCTGCCCTGCCTGGGACATTGCTGATGCCATCAGAATCATCTTATAAACAGTTACATGCAATCTTTGAGCTCAAACTGAACTTGTCATATAGCTAGAACTCTGTTATACATATCACAGGATAAATGACTATCTTGCAAGGGTGTAATGCAAAGGCAACCTTTTGCCATATATTTTATACCATCAATTTATGACTCATAAAATGAAATTAGCATGGGAGATATTTTTATACTAGTCTACCATTGGTCATTCTTTATTGGCACTCTGATTTGCCACCATTCTGAGTTGTAAGAAAACTTGCGTTGCAGTAAGCTGCAGAAGAAAAGGACAGAAGCATGTATTAACCCTTTAAACACCAAGTTAAATCCCATCTGCAATTTGTTGGCATTATTATGAGCTCACCCTATTCTCCACATTAGCAGGGTAAGAGTTAAAATGTGTCACTTTTGGAGCAGCAGCTAGGCACTAGATGCTGACAGCAGCAAGGCATTGCACATCAGGCACTAAGAAATGGTGACCTTGTGTCACCAAACTGTGATACTAAGAAATGGTGACCTTGTTTCACCAGACTGTGATTGAAGACTTTCATGTATCCAGCCTCAGAGTTCTAGCTATAATATAAAACTTTTTTAGCTTTTGGAGATCCAAGCCCTTGGACTGCTGGCCCCTGAAAATAGAGGCAGTATGCTTCTCCAAAACATTGTTTTTGATGGTGCGTAACGTCCCTGAATACTTGAATCTTCGTCAATAATAAGAAACTGAGAAACTAAAAGTCTCACGACTACTTTGGCTTTTGCAGTTAATTAAACATTTAATAGTAATAAATATATTTATGTTTCTAAAGGGCTAAGATCTATGTTTTATCTTATCCAGAGCACACTGAATCCAAATGCAGCTGAATTTGTCCCCCAGCACCAGTCTGCAGAGTTGTCTGGTTCAGGCCATTCGCTCCATTCGGAGACATCTTAGAAGTTCTTCAAGAGACTTGCTGCTTCCTTTGATACAAAGCAACAACATGTCATTTGGTAGGCTGTGAGGGAGTCCCTGAATATGAACATCATTAGTCACTGTGAATATTCCACTCACATCTTCTGTCTTCACTAGGATGTGTGAATGTGTGTTGTGTGAATGTGTGCATGCGGGCCTATATTTGTGTGCATACTTGTGGTCTAAATGCAGTATTTTAATGTTGTTACATTCATTTGTGATATATGCAAATGAACTGCTGGAGGTGAGTATCATAATTCTTTTTAATTTGCACATCACAAAAAAAAATATATCGTGTGTCATGAATCTCAAAGTATATATTATGAAAACCATAGTATGAAAAAATAATGGAATGATCTAGCAGTGAAGAGCATTTAATTTTTACATGATTATTACATTGATACATGAGTGGATTTCCAAGAAAATGTGTAAGTAGCAAGATTTGGATTAAAACTATAGACACAAGCACACACACACACACACACACACTTTGGGATTGTTTCACTTTGTACAAATTTTCATGTTCCATTACAGATAGTGCGATCATTAATGTAATTGACTTTAATATGCTAAGAGCAGAGTACAAATTAATGAAGTTTATAATACTCAGTAAGTGTGAGAGATTGGGCAGTTACTTAAACCAAGGTTTAATTTGATTCTAAATTTTGCAGCAATATTGTAGCTGATCGTAACATCCATTACAGAATGACAGTGTTGTTTGTCAGCATACACACTTCAGGTGGCTTATCAAATGTGTAAGATGTTAGTTGCCAAGAGAATTCGGAACTTGTTTGTATCAACTATTTGTCATCGTAAGAGAAATATGTATCTATTTTCTTTGCTGCAGTTTATAAATTGTAGCTTCAGCCACTGGTATATGACATTGTCTCGGAGGATTGTAATGGTCTTGTACTGTGAAAGCACTATTTTGTTTTGAAGGTAATGTGAATCTTTATGCTTAGGTAGGAATAGTTAAGCCACCACAGATCTCACAACTGAACAGAATGCTTATATTTTACAGCTGTGTGTTATTTGTTTTATTTATTTTTATGTTGTAATTAAACCCAGACAGGTTGTGCAGTTAGTAAGATGAGAGACTGCAGTTGTAAACTAAGTAGAATGAATGATAATGAATGAAATTCTAAATATATTCATGCACTAGGTCATGAATTGGATGAAGCAGAAATTGAAATACCATACACATTCCAATCAGTACTGGTGTGCAGTTTGTGTGATACCCAACAGTTTGAATCTCATTTTCAATTTGTACATAAATTTGTACAAAGACTGGTCTTCCAGGTAAGACAGGATAAGGCACACCTTGTGCTTTAGTCCACAGATTCACTGATACTTCTTTATGTTAAAACTAGAAGATACATATTCATATTTTCAAGTGTCATTAAGGTGTGGCATTCACCGAACCTAGAAGCGTGGCTGTCACAATCAAAAAATCTGCAAAACAAATTGATGAATATTAAACCAGCTGGCTTAAAAGTGTAAAAGAATAAATGTTAGTCCATATCATAACCTGCATTTGCTCAGTACTGCGGCGCTGTTCCATTGTTTGAAACATCAGAATCATATTCATTTAACTGCCAATAAGGGAGGTTTTCATATTTTGCTGCATATGCTTCTATGTCATGATAAATGGTTTTGCAACTTATTCATGTTTACCTATCATACTGCAAGGTAATGCAGCCAAATGTTGATTCAGTGTATGTATAAGAAGGTAATCTAACTCCATCATAAAATAAGTTAGAAGTTGTTTCATCTCAGAAATGCTGCAATACAGTTGATATATTCCACCAGCAAGGAACACCAGTCATCACCATGTTCTACAGGTAAAACATAAAATCCAATACAAATCAACATTACAAGGCATCATTAAGAGGTAAATACATGTGTGTCCAATATGCTTGTGGCCTTTGAGTGCAGAATTTGCTGCTTATAAAAACAGTGAACATTGCTGTTCAGTGTTGAGTCACTGGGGTCGGGGTAACAAACGAAATACATACAGGAATATGCCATTAATAGTAAATTCCTACATCTAGCAGTCCTGTTCGCCAGCCCAGACAGTTCTTCATATTCTGTCTACACCACATACTAAATTAAGTATTGTTACGGCTTATGTTAAAGGCCGGTGTTGATGGATTTCACTCCAAAGGAAACTAACCATCCATGTGATAAGCCTGAATATATAGTGTCACTTGATATGAAACCCTTCATGCAATCCAGCTGTTCAGATTGAGATGACATATTTCTGTTTTCAGGTCTTTCCTCTGTATTAAGCATAGCTCTGTCATATTCACATTTATTTGGATCAACAGTCTTTTAAATGTATGTTAGATATTATGTTAACATACTTTTGTGCATATTTCATGTCTGTTACACATGAATATGATGAGTGATCACAAGCTTTCATGTGTAGGAATTCATATTGGCTGCTATCTTTCCAGTGTTGTTTACACTTTTCATCTTATGTGTCATGTGTGTCTCATTATGATTTGAAATGTTCCAGATTTGATTAATGTTCCATTGTCAAAAGATTTGTGTGGTTGAATATTTTTATGACACCTTTTTTTTTAATGAAATTCATGAAGTAATATTTTCTTCCAGTGGCTGGGTCAGTTATATGCTATAAAATAAAAGAAGAAATAAAATTTATATTGACTATAAAAAATAAAATTGTACATAGAGGCCTATACATAACTTCTGAGTAAAGGTAAATGAATATATATTGTGAACCTGTATGGTTGTATAAACATCACAAAATGTTTTTACATGGAAAATTTGTGTGTTGCACTTAAGATTTTGGAATCTCATTTCAAGGTTACAGTTATGATAATTGTCTGTGTTTTCTGTAAGTGACATACTATGGTACTGATTATCAATCTTGAAGGATTCTTATGTGAAACATTTGTAGTGCTTACATTTCTCACTGATGACCATCATAAAATTACATATGGTAATCAGTGCAGTAAAGAGAGCCATTTGTCAGACGTGCACTAATATTAGTGGTTGGGCTAGATAAATAAATATATATTGTAGTTCAGAATTACATTAATACTGTGTTTTGCAATGTCACGTGAAACAAATGTTGATTTCGGTAAGGTGGACATATTGAAATTACTGAATGTGTTAATCCTTGTATTCTTTTCTCCTTTTATGCACATGTCTGGATTAATATTTTATTCTTTATTACCCCTGTTTTCATCTAATATAATGTCTGTTACAGTCTTTTGTTTCTATGGAAAATACCCATTTATTGATACTAGGTTTGTGCCAATGGAAGAATGATTATATTGTTAACAGAAATTGCTCTAGTCACATTTGTTGTATTGTTGACAGGCAGTTCACTATGGTCCCTTTAGTTATTAGGCAGATGCAGGTGTGACGCATTAAGTGCAATAGAAAAGAAACGGTGTGTTATAGCCTTAAAACTGTAACCCTGAATGAATACCAGATTTAAGATATTGTTTTAATTTAATATTATATCACACAAGGATAAACTTTTAGAAAAGTGCGCAATAATAAACACAGAAAGTCTCACAAGAACAAAGGCCAACAGAAATACTGACAGATTATAACACCAGATTTTATATACACTATTAACTTTGTGTACTAGGAATTGAGGAAGGAAAGCCACTTTTTAGAATGTTACAAGGTCAGATCTGCAGCAGTGGAATATCGACCTTTTAAAGTACATTTCTTCAGCTTAGTAGCAGGTTGGAGTGTGTTAAGGGTTCTGTCACCTGTTGCAAGTACAGTCAGAGCCAGCCTGGTCTTGGTTAGTTCCTTACTGGTACTATGACAACCTCCTGTAATAGCTGTGTTTGAAAATGTTTTAGAAACCCCCCCCCCATAAGTACAGACAGTGAATAATGCTGATTAAAATGAATATGATGCAGGGTTTAGAAGCTGAAGGTTGAATGAGAGTGGTGTGATGTGTACTGTCCCACTTCTGCATGTGAAAATTTGTTGTACTGCAATAGTATGAAAAAATGCATGCCCCACTTACTGTGCAAATAGATTCACGTGTCTGAATACAAATGTTAGGTGTAGCAAATGTTTCATTTTAAGCTGGTATTTGTTAATGTATGTCATAAAACAATACATATCAAACACTAATTCTTATTTGCTGCATTTGATATTCCTGAAGACAGGTGGTTGGTAGCTGGTTCTAGCTCTCATGCTCATCATCTTTGTTCCTCATTATATCAGTACTGTTCACCCTTATCCCTGCTTAGTATTTGATACTTCTCATTCATGTCTACTAACACCTGTCAGCAAAAGAGTTGCAAGATGTGTGCAAAATATCCATGATGTATTCTGCCCATGTACCTTGCATACCCATGTAAGTCCTATCTTTTTTAACTAGACCATTTATAGTTAGTTTAATGAAGACATGTCATGATTGATAATCAGAAATCTACCTTGTATAGCTGTCACAAAGTATAATATTTGTTTATATTGGTAACATTTTTTATTACTAGTCTATTTTTGGGATATGGTGTGAGGATATAGTACAATGCGATTTTTGTCTTACCGGTGTGTTTGCTTTTTGTAAATTTGGATGCATGGGCATAGCTGGGATGTCACTTTAAGAGTCAGAATTTGTAACATTTGCTCATTTAACTAACTGAAATAGCAGAATTTTCATGCAGTTTTAAAGGATTGGGGTGATATAATCATATAATATTATATACAACATTTAATTTAGGATGATTTGTTTAGAAGTGTTCCCATTTTTGTATTTTGTTACTAGTTCCTTTACTTCGTAGTCCATTCTGAATTTGGTATAAGCAGTTCTGTGGTCAAATAAGAGTGGAAATAATAGACAGATGGTGAATGCATGAATTCTCTGCATGTAAGAGTAGACATGGAGTGGAAGTGACTCAGTTACATTGTGAATCTCAGCAAAGCTCCTTCAGATGCAGTTGCTATGCCTGTGTGTGTGTGTGTGTGTGTGTCAGTACATCAGAATGTTGCTTTAAAATGTGTATGTTCATCCTGGACTGAACAAAGGTCATTATTAATTTGGGATTTGTATAAATACAAAATTTGTGTTAATTATGCCTTATCATAAGTTGGAAGCATCTTGACATGTATGTGAGAGACAATGTAAGGTAAAACTTTTGAATGTGTCTTTGAATAAATACATGCAGGGTGAAAATATTGTGTCAGTAGTACAGATAGCAAGGTGTTCTATGACTGTATATGCTAGGTAACTGCCATATAGACTTCTGAGGCAGAGTTTTTGATGAATCAGAGTATTTCGTATGTGTTTTAGATGCCAGTCGTGTACAGTACAGTTTGGTGCTTGTAATATTTTGGGAACTGGACAGTCAAAATTACTAAGTAAAAGTATATTGCTGCCTATCATTGCCTAGCTCCCACAATATATCACAATCACATCACCATCCATCATATTGTAGATGCAAAATATTTTTATGCTTAATGAAAATACAGTATTTGTCAGACTCGAATGTTTGTCAGAGCACATATGTATATCTGTCCTTAAAAACTGAAACCTCGTAGATATGTATTTATATCACAAAACTTTCAAATTCTACTTTAAATTTGTATTTTTTTAGTTGCAAAAATATTTACATTTATTTGAATTTCAGGTTTTCATATTCTTTACATTATTTTCATATAGAGATGTATTTTCACAATGGTGCGTCGTAATTCTACAAACCTGAAGCATAAAATTAGCATCATATGATTGTAAAATAAAAAGGACAAAAGACAGTGTTCCACATCTACGTGTTGTTATTCGGACTGAAAGAACAGTCATTATTTTGAACTAACTCCATGGGGCAGAGTCCTGGAAAAGGTAATGGCTGCTCAGCTAGTCAAGATATTCCCTGCATTTTATGGAACTCCATGGTTCACTTCTCCCTCTCCTGCAGCAGTTCAACCCAGTTCAGTTCAATGTAGCTTGAATGTTATATTGAAGTCACTGAGAATGTTCCATAACTGGCTGACATATTGTCCCACCACACTTCTAATTTCAGGCTCAACATATTTGTTGGAGCAAAAAAAAACATTTTTCTACTAATTATTTTCTATGAAATATCCCTGGTATATTAAACAAAATATGTTGAATATTTTACCTATGAGCTTAATTCTCAGTTGAACCAATTTTTATCAGAATTGAAAAGTCCATAGATAAAGCAACATTTGACACAATTCTTATTTCTTTTTGTACTAAGATCAGGAAAAGTGGCAGATAGAAGAGAGGAATACATTAATAAAATGTCGTGCTTCAGGTTAGGTGACAAAGACATACCAGTCATTATTAATAACTTGTGGAGAACAACTTTTGTCTGTACCTGCAGAGTTTACAGCTGCCTTGGAGTATTTCCAGTGTGTCGCCACTGCGTGGTAGTGGGACCAACATAAAACTGCTTCACAAAAGGTTTCTTTACTGGGAGTGTGGCAAGTGACAACAATGAGCTTTATGTTCCTGTGACCGTGCATCGTGAGCAAAGCATGAAGAGAGAATACCAACAAGATGCAACAATTCAGATGTTTATTGTCAACTTCAGATGTTTATTATTAACTACTGTCTCAACATGTTTCGGGCTTCATCATGCCCATCATCAGGAGAAAAAAAGACCGGGTATTACTGCATATGGTGTTTGCGCTGGTAGTGCTGGATGTGGCTGGTTGCAGTTGTGGGGCGTTGCGTTGTAGGGTGCGAGCACTGTGAAGGCTACTGTTCGACTCGTACAGTAACCTTCACAGTGCTTGCATCCTACAACGCAACACCCCACAACTGCAACCAGCCACATCCAGCACTACCAGCACAAACACCATATGCAGTAATACCTGGTCATTTTTCTCCTGATGATGGGCATGATGAAGCCCGAAACATGTTGAGACAGTAGGTAATAATAAATATCTGAAGTTGACAATAAGCATCTGAATTCTTGCATCTTGTTGGTATTCTCTCTTCATGCTTTGACAACAATGAATTAACATTTGATTATGAAGATTAAGTTTGTGTAATGACTAGAGAATTTTTTATGACACTTATATAGCAACAGAACAAAACGTTTAATGGGAAGAAATTATTTTTGTTGTGAATTCAAAATTTTTGCTCTGCATATATGAATCATAGGAAGCCCACCACTTAAGATCAATGGCTAACAACCAGGACATTTTCAACTTTGAAGAAAATTTGCCCACATGTAAATTTTGTCTAAAAGGGAGGGTATATCCAGCAAAAAGGGGAGATGGTCATTGGCATAGCCAGAATTTTTGTCGCCTGGGGTGAGTAATCACAATGACTCTGTAACAGAAATTATGAACTTAAAGAAATCACAGATAGTTCCAGAGTTTCACTATTGGCTCACCCATATGAAAATCTTGAACACAGAAGTGAGACTTTTTCATTTTGGTACCCCTTGGATTCTGACGCCAAAGACAGCCGCACACTTCCTCTCCCCCCAGCGTATGAAAACCTTCAATTTTCTCCAGTAGCTCATAAATTTAGAATATCAAAGCTATGGGCATTGTTATGATTACATCCATAGTGATGGTGCCCAATAATTTGTGCACATGTTGAATTAACCTTTAAGAATGATATCCAATAATCCTGCATGCTTCATTTTTGCTCATAGTTTATTACACAAATGATATAAATTATTAATAGGGCGCGGGCATACATCTTTATCTCATTTTTAGGTGCGTTCGCAAAATTCCGAACCGACTATCAACCTCGTCATGTTTGTCCGTCCTCATGGAATAACTAGGCTTTCCACTGGACCGATTTTCATGAAAATTCAAGTTTCATTAAACTCTGACAGGAATAACACTTCACATGAAGACCTATGTACATTTGTGATCATATCCCGCTCAGTTCTTCTTCATGTGAGAAATGTTTCAGACAATAGTTCTATAGACAATGCATTTTATGCCCAAAAACTTCCCTTCGAAAATCATACCGTTTATGATTACAAAAATGTACAGCCGAACAGGCCCATGCATATTGCGTACTGGATAACTAAGGCTACAAACACACACTCAGAATATATACAACTTATTGCTTTTTCACTGCAACAATTGTTGCACGAACGGGCCTCAATTTTACTTTACAC
>Ga0123357_10013212_pt1 | contig 10701 bp, 2 predicted proteins | sample TergutEmb28metaG_FD_89873 | JGI IMG/M metagenome (GOLD analysis project Ga0123357, IMG submission 89873) | Embiratermes neotenicus P4 segment gut microbial communities from Petit-Saut dam, French Guiana - Emb289 P4 | ecosystem: Host-associated > Arthropoda: Insects > Digestive system > Gut ...
TACCACACTAAAATTTGGTGCCACTTACTTTAAACTAAATATAATTGGTGTTGATACGAGGCCAAGACAGATGCATTTCACCCAAGTAGCCTAATTGTACAAAATCTGTCTTACATTTATCACCAGAGACTTAAAACTTCTTGGGAACTTTGACTTATTTTCAGTTGCACTGCATGCATTGCAGAACGGCAAGGTGAATGTGAAAAATGAATTGACGTGGATGTGAAAAGAACCTATGGTGTTATCTTTTAATGACGGACAGAATATAATGACGATAAACAGAACATCCGTCCTTCAGACCTCAGTAGGAATATACGACATTCTGAGGATGGAACAGGAATGCTATAAAATCATTTGCGATGTAATTATGTAGAATTATACACGCTTAGATAAGCCCATATATGACTTCGGTGGCCAGTACCAACTGCGTGGAAGATATGTTGAGAATTCCTTATCGAATGTGTGTTGTAATCATTATCGTGAATATAAGTATCATCAAATGTTACCTTAATGTAATAAAACAAACTTCATCTCTTTTTGAAATGATTTACCTCTCTGACTATTTAACACACTCTGCAAACTATCAGTGTTGTCCTCTTTCCTCTACTTGTTTCAGTAAGATGATATGCACGGTTTAGAAGCAACAAGCACTTTAAATTGTCTGTTATTTAATGCGCTGTGTTACCATCAAATTCAGTCACCAGTTAAGCGGATAAAGTATTGCCATACTCTACAGGATAAACAGTTATTTCTCTAAATGCTTTCCTGTCAATTGCATTTGTTTGAATGGATGTTATGACTAATAAAAAGAAATAATATTTCAAATTGCAGTTGTGCAAAATTTAATAAAGCTGAAATTTTACGAGGTTAATGGCTGTGTTCGGCTTTGTTCCGACCTTTCCTATACGAGATATAAGCAGCGGGTAATAAGATAACCAAATTACACTGATCACTACGACTGAGCTACGGGAGACTTGAGATATGTGAAGTAAAGTACAGACACTCAGTATGCCTCCGGTACTTGATGTACCTAGTAAATGCCGTAATTATAAATTATAAGCAGATTGCACTATAATCTCTCCCAGGTAGTAATTATACTCACATTTCGCAGATATATTAACAGTTTTGCAATAATCTTTCATGCCATAGAGTAATAGGTTTAATATTAATTATACTTACTGAAACAGAAAACATGTACAAAGATGGTGACGAGAATTATAGATTACGGGTGGATTTTAGTCTAAATATTGGTAGGCACTTTTTGTAGGGGAGATCGCGGTAGCACAGTGGTTAAGGTGCTGTGCTACAGATTGGAAGGTCGCTGGTTCGATCCCAGGTGGTGTCATTGACATAAAATCCTTCCGATCGCACTATGATCCTGGGGTCGACTCAGCCTCTAACAGAAATGAGTACCAGGAACATTTCCTGGGGGTAAAGGCGGCCGGTGTGTAAGGCTGACAGCCTTACCACCATCCTGTGACCTTGTCGTGAAATCTGGGAACCTTAACTTCCTGTAACCCTCTGGGGGCCACTCCAGACCTGTAACGGAACTGCTTTACCTTCTTTTTTTGTAGTCGTTTTAGTGTCAGAAAGTGCATGCGCAGACTCTGTTAAGGTCGAAGGCAACGGTCAAGTCACTGTATGAATATTGTGTTGGGACATTTTGTTTTGTCTGAAGCGTACTTGATAAATACGATGTTTCCTGATTTGGATCAGTTCCTGCCTGCAGGTTTCATTATACTGAATTTTTTTTTATGTTGAAAAACCGACGTCATTAGTACTGAATCATAATTACAGGCGAACAAAGATTTTTTAACTTACGGCTATAGAAGCTGGTTTTCAAACCGAGCATAATCTGTACTTTGTACTACATCATGTAGGGAGCTGGATCTGAATTTCTGAAAATTATGCTAAGAAGTGAAATCAGAACACCACAGACGTTAATGATATACGGTTTGTTAATCCTAATTTGTCCTTATCTTTTTTCTATTTCTTCGAAAATTTATACTTAAAATAAAATTATGTTGAAATTCGAAATCATAATGTAATAATATTACTGTTTTGAAAATGGAATCTTGGAGAATCTAAAACTAGAATTACATTGAAATGTAGATTTTATTGACCTGTACTGTAAGGATATTTTTGCAAGCGATTTAGTATATTTTACTCGTATTTTCAACAGGTTGTCTGAAGAAATCGGTCAACATTTTGTTCGTAGAAAAATTTATTCTTAAATAATGTAAATATTTTTTAATCCTAAAATATCTGAATTGGCATGAACAGTTTTAAATTCAATATTACAGCTTACGTTTACAAACGATTTTATAGGAAGGAAATAAGGATAACATTTATTTTGTTTTTAGCCTGTATAAATTATGACATCAGTCTTCCTTAGACACTTTATTTTCTCCGTAAGTGCAGACATTTTTCTAAGAAGCAAGGAATGAAAAAGTCGCGGTCGTAAAAAAAATGTCTAGGGATATTCAGAAAAACAAGAACAGATCTACGTGAATACCTTCATATTGTTAGCTGGTCAGTTAAGGTACAAAATGGAGATATCTACATATTTCAATACAGAATATGACAATATATATCTCATTTCATAAAAGATCCATATATCAGGCGAAAAGTATTGTATTTGACTCTCTTAGTCTTCTTGTTACCAATTACTTTCTTATAATAATAAGAAATGCCCAATGACAAAAGAAAGAGAACTTTTGTGTAGAAAAAAAATGCACAAAACAACATGTCAATCTTTTAAAAAGGTTTGAACATAAAAAGGCAGAGAGGTGAGGGGGCAGAGAGGTGAGGGGGGGTTTTACAGTTTGAGGACAGACTGGGTTTTACTGAACTGTCACAGTGGCAAATGTGCGTGCTTCGAGCGGTGGACAACGTTATGAGGAAACTCCCTCCATTAGTCAAATAACGTACATATCAGGGCAGCAAGCACACGACTGGATAACGTAAATGCATCATTACTCTGCAGCTTAGACCGCGAAAAGCATCCTAGAATGTTAACAATTTACGTGCAATAGAAAAACATTAGTCAATATCAATTTTGTCGAAGATGAATTCTTTCTTCTAAGAAATATATAGGTCGTTTTTAAATACTGACACCAGCCTGTGGATTTGTGTTATTTATTTACAAATGGTTACCAGCTGTATGTAACGTTCTGTGTTGTACATAAACTTGTGTCTTTGCATTTCTTTCCTAAATTATCTGTTTGGCATTATTCTTTCACGATAAACGCAATCATACCTTCTAAAAACAGGCGTCATATCCCCACTTCATTACCGATTTAGCATTTATTATTGTCCACACAGTTCTTCCAGCAAACCAAGAAAAGTGCAACCACATAAATGACTTCAAGAAGATCCTTCATGAGAAACTGAATCATTCAGCTCTTTAAGAAGTTTTCTCCCTGCTCTGGAGCCCAAGTTTATTGCTATGTTCACAGTGGTCCACTGCCCAGTCACTTGAATCTCGTCAATTCACAAGTCATCTTTATTTCCTTCATCTGGTGTTTGGTACTTCGAAGTTTGTCACGTTCTTATTCTTAATCTTCTTTCTTAGGAAAAACAGGGTATATTTGCATTACCTTTACGCTAGACATGAAGGAACAAACTAGCATCTAAGCTTAAAAAACAGTCCTGTCCTGTACTTGGATATATTAACAAATAATTCTCAAAATCCTCATTGCAAAAAAAGAAGAAATTCTCTCCATTATCCTCTTCTTCCTCTTCCTCCTGTTTTTCTTCCTCCTCCTACTCCTACTCCTCCTCCTTATCATCATCATCATCATCATCATCATCATCATCATCATCATCATCATCGATCGTCACGGCTGGCTGGCTGTAATTTCGATCTTACACATACTGAGAATTTCAAATTTTCCTATTTTGCTTTGCCGTACATTTAGATACTCCGTGTTCCCAGTTAACTATTTGCAGACAATCTCGAATTCTGGTATCCAGCATTAATGAGAAACTCTAGTTAAATTAAGACACACTATTGTTCCTACAGGACTTGTTTGGTTGTTTGTTGCTGTCGTCGTTCTTTTCGATCCTCTTGATATTTTGGGGACACCGTAGCCGGCACAGCGACTAGGCTACAGGCTAGACAACTGAAGTGTCATGGTTCGATTCTTGTCAGATACAATGATTTTTTCTCTTCCTCCAAAGCTCCAAGACGTCTTTGGTGCCCTAGTAGCCTTCAATTTACCGGGTATCTGGAGCTCTTTTCCCGTGAGTAAATTGACAGGACCGTGAAACTGACCACTCACCTCCATGTAGATATTGTCGGGGTAAGTATGGGTGGAGCTGTACGCCCCTTGCCTTCTATGTCTCCATACCATGTAAAGTGGCAACGTCTGGTTTCATGCTTACATTTTCCCTGTCCTCCACTCTTCCCTCCCAAATACATTATTACGCATTATATTGTCACCAAGCGAGTTCTCCTGCACGTGGGTTAGTTTTCCTGGCGCAGCGGTAGGCAAAGTTTATGCACTCAAATGGTCTACCAGGTCAACATAACACATGTGAGGTTTCATGTTCGTGCTAAACTGCACATACAGGACAATTTTCCCGATGCTTTACATGCGATCTAATAATATACCTTCACAGTAATGAATGTAATCCATCATAACGTCTGCAAACAGAGAACAATTTTATATCAAGCGCTTCACATACATCACCATATTAATTATCGCTTCTGGAGCTAAGACAGAAGAGGCTACGAAGTACGAAGAAAGTTTAACGATGATAAAAGTTTGTATTCTCTAATACTGTATAAGTGAAGAGTTGGGAAGGGATGATCATGCGACAGGAACGGTGGAGACATTAAACTTATAAAGCCCAGTGGTTACTTTGTATACCACCACGTTTAAAGTTCAGAAATTCTACATTATGCCTACCGAATGTATTTTTGTTTTATATGATTCTCAGCACAAAAAGCGATCTTTTACATTAATTTAGTGTTGTCATATCCAAGAAAAAGTTTGTTCTTTGCGCGGTACGAAATAAATCCTGAAATATTATTTAGATTAAATTTGGTCTTTTAAGGGTACGAAAACAACATCTCTTGGCAGATACAGGCATGTATAAAATGCTAATATTAAAGTGGATATTAAACATATAGAGTGGGAGAGCCAGTAGGCTAGATGCCAGTGCACCACTTCAATGTTAAATGAAAAATTCTTGTTTTCCAGTTTCTTTATATACTTACCAGCTAAACATCTTCTGTTTTATATTCGTACTAAGCTTCATTTCCAAGCTCCATATTCCCCTCTACCTACATTGCAAAGTATCAATAGACAATATCCACCCAATCGCCGCGGAACAGAGATCCCTCCCCGTGCAACAACAATTACGGTAAACCTCCCCTTAACTGTTATTCTTCTATCCAATTTTAACCCCTTCCGTCATACAGCTCCCTCTTTTTAGTAGAGGGTGAAATGACGATGGAAGGGGTGTGGAGGAGAGAAGAGGAAACAACAGCTGTTTCATACGGACGCGTGTTGGAAACTCTTTCAAAAGTAATAAAGAATAACGCATCCAGGGCAATAGAAAAAAATCACAAAGGTATCCTCTACTATTCGAAACTTAGCTATTATATCAGTAAGGCTATACCCCTCTGAAATGATATGGTTCGCATTTCCTTCTCACAATGCTGTATAAGGGTTATATCGAGTTATACGCATGTTTAATGGTAGACTAGCACTTTTACTGTTTGCATTTTTGTTTCTACAGAACCCTCAAACCTACGGACGATACACACAAAAGGGTTTGAATTTTGAACACTGTATATAGACAGATATAGATCGTTACAACCCAATAGTCGTTCCAATTTCGGTCATCACGGCCCCTTTCTAGTAGGCTGTGTGCAAGGAATCTATTCATAAGCTAGGTCCCTAGAGAATCGTTTGAAAAAATATATGTTTCACATCCATTTAATTCCTACTAGAAACCAGTTCATCATTTAATATCGGGTTATGAAGTGGCGGATTTAAAATGCCTGTACCATTGGAAGAGAGAATTTCTCTGTAATAGCGACAGTGGTTAAGTCCCTAAGGAAATGATTTATTTTCGATTTGCTTTAAGATTACAAAAAAGCGTGGCAAATATTATTACAGAATTTTTTCAGTGATGAATGTTAAGGACGGAAATCTAGATTCTCTGATGTAACCATTTGTCAGTGTATGATCAGTGCACTTATTTGTAGCACACATTAAACTTGCGACTTGTTACAGCGAAAATACTTTCTCCCAAACGAAAGACAGACGTGAGGTCTACGTAATTCTTAAGGTGACGTAAAGAACATGTGAGTTCTTCTTAATCTAGATAATTATTACGTTGATCGTAATTCCTTTCGGGAAGATAACAGTGTCGTGTTTGTTCGAGAAATTAACCACTTTTACGGAATTCGAAGTTTCATCAGCCCGCCACTGGCCCCCTCACCCCGCGCCTAAAAGTACTTTCCACCCCCCTCCCCCCGGAAAATCTACTTGTTTAGTATCCTTCATAAGTTACACAAGTCTTCTCTCTTCAATATAACCATTATAATATTCCAAGTCTCTCTTATTTCCCTATGCTCGCTACATGTACAGCCCATCTTCTGTATGTGGTGAAGAGTTAAAGGTATTAACCTCCTTTTTTCACTATTTTATTCCGTCTCCTCTTGTTGTCCAGTAAAGTAATAATTCAAAAACTTTTATTACAGTAGTTGAGTTTCTTGTCTTCTGATTTAGAGACGTGCAAACACAACAGCCTGTGCTCTCTGCACTCACATTACACACAGCCAGACCCAAATTATAACGCATTATTTTAAACCGCCCTTTAAGTACGTTCCGTGTCTCAACATTTTTGTCTACCCACTCTCTTTCTACATGTTTTTGCTGGAGCTAACAACCGGCTTCCTCTCCCGGTTTTCCGTACTTAACTTTGGATTCCTCCAACTAGCATAGACACAGTGTTAGACACTAAGCTGTACGTATACGGCTTGTGATTTTCCTATTCTTTTAAGTCATCCTTGGTCACCAGATTTTGGATGTCGGTGGCGAACACAGAATATTGTATTCTGCATATTTTAACCTGCAGATGTCTAATAATCACACCGTGTTTCTGTTTCTGATTAGATTTAAATATTTGACAATTTTCTCACTCAGTATAATACCTGAATTGACAACACCAGGCACTTGCCTTATTGAATTCTTCTACCGTCAAGATCTCATGTTTTATTTCCCGGATATTTCTGAAGCATCGTGTCTGTGACACTGATAAAAGATTTTTACAAACGTATGTCATTAGAAACTAATTTTAAAATAAAGGTTTGTACTATAATAGGATTGCACATTCAAGCATTTTGAGTAATATGTTAAATCCTCTATCAGTAATATTCTCCTAGAATTGAGGGACTGAGGGAAGTATATCATTTACTTAATCCTGACGGCCACACCATGGCCCTGGCTTCGATTCCGTCTCTGTCAGCATAGAGTACCAGGGGTATTTTCTGACGGGTGAAGTCGGCCGATGCGTAGCGCTGACAACTTTACTGCCTTCATGTGCCGATTGTCTAGAAAACCTGGGAGTCTCAGGCCTCAAAACAGATAACTTGGTCTTTGAGAGAAATGGCGGAATTTGGACTACTCGTATTTGATAAAATAGAAATATCGATATTGGAAAAAACAAAAGTTAAAACCTGCAAAAATGTGTGGGACCAGAGTGGATTTATTATACAGAAGTAGGACGAATGGAAGAAAAAATTACAAAATTAGTGACGAATAAAAATCCCATAAACTAACAGGACTAAGGCAACGTCCTAGATGTAGGTAGCAACACCAGTCTCAGAAGTAACAAGCTCCTTAACTTAACATGTGAATGAGAATAACATAGACGAAAAATAAGAGAGGGAGACTGAGACTTTATGAACTAGATTCATTTGTCCCAGGATAAAGACCATCAGTGAATTCCTCTGACCATGGCAATAATTTCAGCGGTTGTACAGAAGATGGGAAACTTCTTGCACGTCCGAACGACCATTAATTGCAGAGGTCTCCGATTTATTAATATTTTTAGTCTATTTCTTCATTTGTTTGCGGAAAGCACGAATTTCTTTCTACATTCTATTTTATGAAGTCATGGGACCCAGCTTCCATAACAGCTTAAATCCTCCACTGTTGACGGCCTTCTTTGAAAAGCTTTGAAGACATATTGTACTTATATTCTTTCGCTTCGGTTTGCAAAAACTTCAAACTGGTATAGCCTGAAGCCACATGGCTTCCCTGCACTATTAATTATACCGGACGTGTTTGTAGCTGACTATAGTGTGTCAGTAGACCAGTGTACAGCAGAACGAAAATGGTACCGTTTTTCTAGTTGATTAATGGTTATGGTGTTCTATTACCCATCATAATACTGTGTACCTTCATGATGGAACGGTTGAAAAGCATACCTTCTGACCCTTGTCATGTTTTCATTACAATTTAGTTGTATCTTACGATTAATTTTTCTGTCAATTTAAAACGAAACTTTTAGAAACTTCAATTTTGTTTCCATTCGAAATATAGGCCTGAGGAAGGAAAGAGAAGGGAAAAATTAAAGTAAAATTGGAGCATTCGCTAAGAAACAAAACTCATTTATCTGGAAAGAACCGAACACTTCCAAAAGTTAGGTTGACTGAACAAGGATATTAACAAGAATTAATCTACTAAACCTTCGTGTGAAAATATGTGATACCTAATCATCATTATTTTTTCGAAACTAATAGTCGCGGTAAGCCCAAATTAATAGCATATCTCATTCAGCAGTAGTAACTATGTGTGGGCAAAATCCAGACTCCTAACTTCGAAATGCAAACTCATCAGTGCCACGTACCAAGATCAGAAACAATATTTAATTTTATGGAATGCATTTGTGTTGAATTTAAAAGTTATGTTAATTCGAAGGTACTTCCCCTTTTTACTCTACATTAAGGGGTACAGAAAATACGCAAAATTTCAACTCTCATTCTGTCTCCATTTGTATCAACATTTGGTGTGTTTACACTCAATCGTCATCTTTGTCAACATTACGCACTGATTTCTTGGACTGTTCCGCTGAGGATCAAGAAGTGTTCTCTCTGACAATCCGCGCTTCAATTCATATTAAAGGTATTCTGTTTTCAGTCGTTCTTTACAAACGTTCTAACCACTTCTTCATACAGTTTCTATTGTTATAATCCTACAGACATAATATAATAATTATTTTATAATATATTCTTTACCTTGTTTGCCACGACTCGAGAACAAGTTTGATCTCTCCGTTCTTTCAATGCGTAAGAACGCTAAATTTAAAAATTGAAATCCATGTAAAGAACTTACGTGGCTGCTGTTCTTTACAGTTGATTATTTGCATTTCTTCAGTCATATCTCTAATGTTACCTAATTTGTGGTTATAGAAAGGCTGTAAAAGTGCGTTTAGTTCTAATCAATATCACTCCTTTCTAAAGTTTCTTTGAGCGATGCAGTTTGGAAGACCAAAGAGTGCTAGGATGATTGGAACTGAAAGGTGTTCATGAAATTTCATATGCGTTAATACTGATTATTCTTGCTACGATAAGCACCATAAACACACAGTATTACCAAACACCATTACGTGGGCCGTCAAGAAGTGAGGGCAGAAAAATGTACTTTTTTGTTTAAGTATGATGTCCAGAACACAGGGAAGATCATACAGTAAATACAAAACAATACACGTAATTCCTCCGGCATATAGTCCTAAGTTGTAAAGACAGGAGCAAATAAAGATTTTATTGAAGACGAAATTAAAAACATATGAATCCCAAAACCCCTGAATATGGTGAAGATTCATACTATGTAATTCCGAGTTACGACACAGTTTACCAATATATCGATGGTGTAGGGTTGGGGGTGGGGGATGCGGGACGGGGTCGTCGTGGTGTGGAAGAACACTTCATGGAATTCCTCTGAAATATTAGTGTGCTGAATTCAGATGGCCACATTATTACAGGACACTTTACGTGCAGCAAATACGTGCTACCAATTAGTCGTTGTCCAGAAGGTATGAACCTCTCTCGTCCTGTCTATATACAAAATAACACAAATATTGGCTACTATACAAGTAACTACACTTGTATTTCGTAAGGATCTGAAATTCCTCATGTGGACTCAGCGAAAGAATAAATATTTAAGGGCTGTGGAAATCTGACGCCGAAGACTATATTTTTACCGATAGAAGGCGAAAGAGGAGGGTGGACAAAATCTGCACAATGAGTTTCATTATTGTTATTTATTTTGCCAGGTATTAAGGAAATAAAGATAAGACAGGCGGGACATGCAAATCGTATGGAAGAATTAAACATACATTTCACTTTATAAACTAAAAGTGAAAACTTGGGAAGTCTATTCCTTTACGAGGTGAAATATGAAATTTGATTTTAAAGAAATATTTTGCGTGGTGTAGATTACATTGAGACGTTTCAAGACAGGACGTAATGGCGGGCTGATGTGAAAACAGAAATTATTTTGCGAGAAACATAAGACGCTGAAGAAATCTTGAGTAACTGAGCTACTGTCAGCGTTCTCACAATAAATATACTTTAGCTGTATTGCAACCAGACATATGTGCCTCTTAAACCTCCATCTAAGGGTAGCCATTATTTCTGCAGGTTAACGAGAATACTCATTAAGCAGACTACATAATATA
>Ga0123357_10013213_pt1 | contig 10700 bp, 6 predicted proteins | sample TergutEmb28metaG_FD_89873 | JGI IMG/M metagenome (GOLD analysis project Ga0123357, IMG submission 89873) | Embiratermes neotenicus P4 segment gut microbial communities from Petit-Saut dam, French Guiana - Emb289 P4 | ecosystem: Host-associated > Arthropoda: Insects > Digestive system > Gut ...
ATCGCGCTTGAGCCGCTGACTGATCCTGACTATTCAAAGGTGTTTGTCGTCAGTAGCAACGCCAACGCTGATCTGTGGGTCGACCGCATCGTGGAGACGGAGATTGGCCTTGACGAAGTGCTGGACGGGCTAAGCCCAGACGACACAAGGCTGCGCGGCGCGGTGTTGCAGTTGACTGCGATGGACGAAGTACCAGCCGAAGGTGGCGCCACGACCCCGGCGGGATCAGTTTCAAGCGGACAGAACTTGTAGGAATTCTTCGGAGCCTTGCCAAGCGAGGCCAAATCCGACAGCCCTGCTCTGTTATACGGCGAGACTGTGACCCGGCCATCCTGCGCGGTATTAACCTAGTCGCCTGTCGTAGGATGTAGCCATGTCCATGCAGCTACAATCCGGGGTTAGGGGAGCCGCGCGGATCGACGTCGCTCATGACGGACTTCCCAAAATTGTTAGCCTGTTTTCTGGAGCCGGCGGGCTTGATCTTGGGTTCACCAAGGCGGGTTACGAAGTTGTGCTCGCAGTAGACTCAGACCAGTGGGCAATCGAAACCCACCGACAAGCATTCCCCCATGCCTGTAACTTGCAGGCAGATCTAATCAAGCTTGGGGCGAAGGGGTTACTTGATAAGGTTCGACCGTTATTGACGCCTGGTGAACGAATTGGTGTGATAGGTGGCCCACCGTGCCAGGGTTTCTCCCGATCGAACGTGACGGCAACAGCCAACGATCCTCGGAACAAGCTCCCCATGGTCTATCTCAAGATTGTCGAGGCTCTTCAGGCTGAGTACCAGGTTGAGTTCCTCATCTTCGAGAATGTGCTCGGCATCCGTGACAGAAAGCATGAGAACACTTTCACAGAGATACTTCGGAGACTCAGGAAACTTGGTCTACATCCAGATGTAGATGTGTATGACGCGTTTGATTTTGGCGTCCCTCAGCACCGACAGCGCGTGATCATCGCCGCATTCGCATCAGATGAGGCCCGTCAGAAATTTGTGCCAATTCGACAAATAACTGGGAAGCAAACCGTCAGTCAAGCCATTGGTCGGCTGCCCGAGCCGTCTTACTTCTCCCGTGGAATGACGCCAAATAGGTTTCATCCGAACCACTGGACGATGCAGCCCCGATCTCATCGGTTTTCCAATCACGACGAGCGACAGAGCGACGGTCGGAGCTTTAGACGCCTGAAAGAGGACGAGCCCAGCCCCACGGTGGCATATGGCCATCGCGAGATTCATGTCCACCCAAGTGGCAGGCGAAGGCTCAGTATTCTCGAAGCGATGCTCCTCCAGGGGTTCACGAGAAAGTTTGTCCTGTACGGGCCGTTCTCATCCCAGGTTCAACAGGTCTCCAACGCGGTGCCCCCTCCATTTGCATTCGCTTTGGCTCAGGCTGTCGCCTGTTCGTTGGGGGCGGCGGAAGAGTAAATGCCATGTTGACGCTTGCAGAGACTGAAGATGGCCCCTTTGTTGAGGCGCCATGGGCCGATAAGTTGTACGACCTTGGGTCACAAGCATTCAAGTTCTCATCAGATCCAAGGCGTCTTTCGTCAGGTGAGCAGCTCTTCATCGCTATATCAGTGCCAGTGCGGCACCTTGCGGCATCGCTCATCGCGGCCGGGTGGATGACATCTGCACCGGTCTCCAACGCGTCAACCGATTGCTTCTCAGCCCTGATGGCAATGCGACCCGGTTCGCTCGTGAGAATGGTGACAGACCACTACGTGATACTTGATAAGTACCTTGGTCTCGATGGAGATCGGCTCAGCCTAGGAGGGAAATTCCAGATCGGTTCCGCCTTGGCTGTAAAGCAAATCCATGAGGATGTGGGGCATGCGCACATGCGAATGGCGGCCCCGGCAGTTCCGTCATTTGGACGACCGCGGGCAAAGAGCACAATCGAATGGGCACAGTTTCTTTGCTCTCCGCCGGAGGGTCTTGCCATCATTGGAGCCAGGTCCACGGTGCTGGAGGACTTGTCAGCCTGGGCTAGCGCCGAGGGGACGACGGGCAGTCCAGTCCGGCTTCGCGATCTCGTCTTGCCGAGAGTCGCCAACGTCGCAACATGGGCCACGGAAATCATTTCGCCGCGCAATCTTGCGGATGGAAATGAAGAGATCCGTTCATTCGAAGCAGTGATATTTGACGGCGCGACAGCCATCAAGTCCGCAGAGCTGGTGTATGCCCCACTCGCAATTGCTGTCATTGATCGGAGTGTGATGGATGACTCAGCGGCCGAGTTTGTCACACAGCGTCGCAATCGGGGGAGTGAGCCGCTTTTGCCAGACGTGGACTTGGGTTGGCGTCCGCCGTCCGGCGTCGAGGTTGTTGCCTTTAGGAGCCAGCGATGACGGAAATGGAGTGGCTCAGCGAGCGCTACCGGCTTGCTGGGGAGATGCTGAAATCCACGATTGAAGTCTGGAGAATCGCAGACCCTGCTGGCAAGCGTATCAGCCGCGTTCTGAGTGATCTCATTGCTGCAACATCCAACAGCCCTGATGTATGCATTCGTCTGATAGCCGCCGCAAAATCGCTTCGCTCGAGACTGTTGACCGACCCAATACCTTGGGCTTTTGGCGGTGAGTACATCCGTAAGGTTGCCGATGACTCGCTTCGTGAGGCTCAAGGCTTGCGAAGAGCGGTCGATCACGACACGCTCATCATTCTGGATAACTTGGTTGAGGCGATAGACGCGTTGACGCACGTTGACCCTGCTGTCGGGCCGCTATTGCCTCAGGCGATTGAAGAGGCCGCCTGTGAATGTGTTGTGGTCGCTGCAAACGAAGGCTCGGCTACACGAATCGCGGATTGGCTTCAGATCGAACATACAAAGGTGTTAACGGCGCGAGAACTCGTGCACCAAAGAGATGAGATCGAACAGGTTTACGTCGTGGGCCCACCGCGGTTGTTCCCATCTGCAATCGTGACGACACCAGTAACTTCCCAAATGGCCTTCTTGGTGCCAGAGTGGTTCCAAAATTGGTCCTTGCCTGAGTCTCCGCTGAAATATGCTCAAGGCGCATATCGGGTTGAAGTCAGGCCATTTCTGGTTCCGCCGTCCTTATCCCTTACACAAGAAGAGTCTGTCGAAAGCCCGGCCGAGGAAGATGCCATGGTCCCGGGGCCGCCTTGGACTCCAAGATCAGATCCTGACCGTCCACCTCGCAACAGCGAAGTGCTTGCGCGGCGAGTGCTGTTGTCTGGGTCGTATTGTGTCTTCCTCGACGCGGGTGAGCGTATTCGGGCGATTGATCCAACGCAGCCACCAGAGGAGCGTCTCACCAGCTTGCCGATAGAGGCTGTCAAGCCGGGAGTATACCTACTCTTGCGCAAGGGAGAGAACGAGCAAGGGGTTCTCCTCAAAGAAGCACTTGATGCTTTCGGGCCAAAACAAGCCGAAGCGATCGCAGCTTCACAACGCATTTGGAAGATGGCTCTCAGCGAACGCATTTGCGAGTACGGCATGGACCGGGTTGAAAAGGAGCTCCGCGGACTCGGCGTCGGTGCCGCAGATAGGACTCCCACATGGGTTGATCCATTTCTTGTGAGACCGCAGCGAAATTCCGACTTTCAGCTGCTTCTCAAATGGCTGTCCGTCGATGAAGAACCAGCCTTCTCGTTGGCAACAGACCTTCTTCGCGAACGTCAACACCTAGGCCACGCAAGGCGACTGGCTTTAGAGCAACGGCTCGGCGCGTCAGATATGACCCCACTGATGAGGTACGGGCATCTCGAGGTTACTGCAGTCGACTCTCAGTATCGGGGGATGATCGCCTCCCGCGTCTTGGCAATATCTCGGTGGCAAGAGATCGTCCCGGTCCAGCAGGTGCGCGTCCTCTTCGATGATCAGGAAGGCGATGGGAGATGGCTCGAATGATGAACGTAAGCCAAGTGGAACCAATGATTGGATACAGGTTATGAGTGGTGTAGAAGCCCGTGCCATTGTTGAGGCAGCTGTTCGGAGGGAACTTTTTGGCCCAAATGCCATCGAAGAGCGTCGGGGGAGACCCATCGATTGCTCCAGCGGGGTCGTCAGCTTTGCGACAAAGGAAGAGTCCTATGGGCGCTTTTACGACCAAAATACAGGCCAGGAAGTTCTATCGCAAGGAGATCCACTTCATCGTTACGGGGTCGGCGTGCTTTACCCTGGAGCCTCCGTTGCCGAGAGCGAGAGCGATTCAGGTTCTCGGCCGCTCGCCGAATTGAGTGACGACGCTCCGATCCCAGGTCTATCAAGCCAAAGCGCCGAACCGACCGAGGCGCCTCCACTGCTGAGTGGAAACCTGCACGACGACACCGACACAGTTGACTCGGACGACTTCGATCTCGCCGACGCCAACAAGTTCAAACCGTCAGCCATGGCGGTATCCTTCAAGTGCAGACTGGCGCAAGAGGGCGGCTTCAAGATTGTTGTTCAAGGCGCGTATTACGACAAGCTTTCGGTGCATTTGCCCATGTATGCCAACCCCCTTTACTGGTGGGTGCGTCGGCCATTCGTGCTTGAAGGGTTAGCGGACCAGTCAGCGATGCTAGCGGATCGGCGGCGTACGCCGGTTAAGATGACGCCAGCAGACAATAGTCCGTTTCCACGGGTATTTCCATCAATTGAGTTGTTTTCTCGACCTGTGCCTGGCGACCTAAACAAGTCAGTTCGGCTCGTCACTATTGCGGTCAGCAATCCCACCGTGAGCGCTGGTCCCGAAAGTGCCCTGTTCCAGATGGGGTTCTCTGTTGAAGCTATTGGAGACAGTGCTATCGAGCCTTATCCTGAGGGGGTGCACCGTGTGCACGATCCCGAGGAACAGTCTTTGGATCTGCTCTACCGGAAGCGCTTGACATATGGAATCGGTCACGGTTGTGCCGCCACGTGGGATGACACACAGGTTGGCCCGGTGACCGTTGTCGTTGCTGAGCCAATGCCAGCGTATGAAGTCCCAAGTATAACCCCCGAACTTTTCGTGCACGATGAGTCCGGAGATCGGCGCCCAGTCGATGTCAGCATGCGCGACCTAGCTCTTGGGTTGCCTGAGGGACACGCCCAAGTTGAGCTGATCCTCGACCTGTACGAACGCTGGATCAGGAATCGCCAAAAAGAGGCGGAAGGCCTACCCGACGGCTACAAGCCGACAGCCGAGCGCCACCTTGGTCTCTGCCGGGAAGCCCTCCGCCGAATGCGGTTTGGATGGTCGATGGTCAAACCCGGTGGCGACAGGGTGGCAACGCGGGCATTCCAACTGATGAACGAGGCGATGCTCTACCAGCAGTTGCGGTCAAGACTTGACCTTCGCCCAGTCAGACGGAAAAGCGACGACACGCTTGAGGTGGTCGGTGAACATCCGTCAATTTCGCCCCTGGATACCTTGGAAGTGCCGAGGGGACGCGGTAACTGGCGGCCTTTCCAGATTGCGTTCATCTTGGCTACCTTGCCAGAGCTTGTCGAGCGATCAGACCCCCATCGAGCGATGGTCGATTTGATCTTCTTTCCAACTGGTGGTGGCAAAACTGAGGCATACCTCGGAGCATCTGCACTTAGTCTGCTTTCCCGTCGGCTCCGGAACCCAAACGATGCGGGTACGGACACGCTGATGCGGTACACACTGCGCCTTTTGACAACACAACAGTTTCAGCGTGCCGCGTCGCTCATTTGCGTCCTAGAGGATATGCGCTCAAAAAATGAGGCTGCTCTGGGGGCAAGCCGTTTCGGAATCGGCATCTGGCTGGGGAGGGCGTCGACGCCAAATACATGGAAACAGGCAACTGAGGCTTTGAGTGGAATGCAACGGAGAAGTGACGCGCAAAACCAATTCTTGCTGTTGAAATGCCCATGGTGCGGCGCGCAAATGGGGCCCCAGAAGCAAGCCCGCTCCAAGGCTCACATCGATATCCCAGGGTATGTGCAGGTGGGGAAGAAGGTTTCACTCCGGTGCGTTGATCGCCAATGCCGCTTCGCGGGACAAGTCGGTCCCGACTCTCGGCGCGCCGAGCTGCCAGTCCACGTCGTTGACGAAGACATATATGACACACGTCCGTCGATCATCATCGGTACGGTTGACAAGTTCGCAATGCTCGCCTGGCAGCCGAAGGCGCAAGCCTTGTTCGGCATAGGGCCAGATGGCAGTAGGGCGGTCTCGCCACCCGGCCTGATCGTCCAAGATGAACTTCACCTCATTTCCGGGCCACTCGGGTCGATGGTGGGACTTTATGAGCCTGTAATAGATGACCTCTGCACCGACAAGCGTGGCACCTCACCGATTGTTCCCAAGATTGTCGCCTCGACAGCAACGGCACGAAGATATGAGGAGCAGATACTGGGTCTGTTTGGGAGGGGGCTGGGCCAGGTTGCAATCTTTCCTCCACATGGCCTCGAAGAAGGACGATCCTTTTTTGCCGAGCCGGAGACACTTCCTGATGGCACTCGCGCACCGGGCCGGCGTTATTTGGGAGTGTTCAGTGCGTCACTCGGATCAATGCAGACCGTTCAGGTCAGAGTAGCGGCTGCAACCCTGCAAGTAGCGCGCAACCTACCAACTAACGACCGTGACGGGTATTGGACAAACCTAAACTTCCTCAATAGCCTCAGAGAACTGGGCAACACTGTGTCACTGCTCCAGTCCGACGTTCCTGACTATCTGACGGGCCTGCGACATCGAGATGGGCTGCTCGACCCGCGTTGGCCCCGACCATTTGGAACCATGGAGCTCACTAGCAGGAGGCGAAATGACGAGATCCCCAAGGCGATTGAGCGACTCCAGCTTGCATGGGATGATCCCCAATCAGTCGACATCTGCTTAGCCTCAAACATCATCGAGGTTGGTATTGATATTGACCGGTTGGGCCTCATGACCATTGTTGGCCAACCAAAGACGACCGCACAGTATATCCAGGTCAGTGGCCGGGTGGGGCGACAGCCATCGGTCTCACCCGGTTTGGTGATCACAATCTATGGAGCAGCGAAACCGCGTGATCGTAGTCACTTTGAACGATTCCAGACCTATCATCAGCGATTGTACGCCCAGGTCGAGCCAACATCGGTCACCCCGTTTTCAGTTCCCGTGCTTAGGCGTGCGTTACATGGAGCTATTGTTGCCTGTATCCGTCAGTCGTCCCGGGCCATACTTGAGCCAAACCCCTTCCCCCGCGCGGAGTTTGACGAAGCCGCTCGTCTTTTGCGAGAGAGAGCTGTTATCGCTGATCCTCCAACGTTGGGTGACGTTGATTCGGAAATCAAACGACGAGCACGCCAATGGGGTAGTTGGGAACGAACCAATTGGTCGGCGAACGCCTTCGACGGCGATCCGAACCAAGGACTTATGCGTTTTGCTGGGACATTACCTGCCCTTAACTCGAAGGCAACTGTCTGGGATATTCCGACGAGTATGCGAAATGTTGATGCCGAGTGCAGCCTGCAGATTACGCTGGCATATGCGCAAGAAGATGGAGCTCGAATTGAAGGAGATGGCGAATGACCACCGGAAGCATCCGTCGAGCACAGCTCGTGAATCCATTTGGCGTCGGCGCGATGAGCGTCCTTGTCGACGGTACGTCGGTAATCACGGCGGGCCTTGATCATTGGTACCCAAGCTCCGTCGACAATCCGTACTTCTCACTAGGGGAGTTTGAGGTGCATGACTGGCGGCTGGAGCAGCGCCTCGGGGTCAGTTCATTCCGATTACCACCCGACTATCGTGTCGGAGGTCATTCCGAAGATCGGCAGAATCGTGATCTACGAATTCCAGTACTCCGCTTCCCGCGGTGGCATTTCTGCATTTATTGCAAGCGTCTGAAGCTTGAGACGCTAACCTTGAACCAACCAGTCCAGTGTCCCGATGCGAAACACAGTGGTATGAAGCAGGCACCTCGAATGTCCCAGGTTCCGTTTGTTGCCATCTGCGCGCGTGGGCACATCGACGACTTCCCCTTCAGGGAATGGGTACACGGGTCGGAGAATCCTTCCTGCCAAGGCGTGTTGAGGCTCACTTCTCGCGGCGGCGGAAGTCTCGAAGGCCAAGTTGTGACGTGCGACACATGCCGAAAGGAGCGTTCTTTGCAAGGCATCATGGATGCTCACGTTGTGACCAAAGATAATTCGGAGCACACCAGTTTGAGTGATCGGCTCGTACCAGGCGGCGATCCGTTCCTCTGCAACGGAGCGCGACCTTGGTTACACGAAGCAAGCAGCCTATGTGGCGAGCCAATACGCGGGGCTCTTCGGGCCGCAGGGAATGTCTACTTTCCCGCCGTTGAATCTTCAATCTATCTACCCCTCAAAGTCGGTTCAGTAAGCGAAGACTTACACGACCTATTTCGGCAACCAAGTGTCAGCGCAGCGCTCACGATGCTTCATTCGATGGAGTCTGAAGGGATCGTGTCCACAGCAGAACGCATAAGAGACGCGAACCGCGACCTGCTTCGTCCTTTCTCTGATCAAGAGTTACTAGATGCGTACCAGGATCGGTTTGGGGCAGAAGCTTGGTCCGTTGCTCCCAATGCTGACCCGGAAACGTTGACCGCCAACGAGGAGTGGCGACTTCCAGAGTTTGAACTAATCCGCGAGACGCCAGCTGATCCGTTGCTGCGCACGACCGATCCAGGCGTTCCTCTTGGTCTTGTTCCTTTTTTGGATCGCGTCCGCCAAGTTACTGATCTCCGAGAAACCAGAACCTTACGAGGATTCACGAGAGTGAAAGACAGAGCATTGAAGCTAAGCGAGGGAAAGGCCCTGCTACGGCGGCATCCGTTTTACTCGACCAAGGACGATTGGCTGCCAGCCTATGTAGTGAAGGGTGAAGGTATCTACCTTGAACTAAACACACAAGAGCTTGCCGCATGGGAATCGCGGGCGACGGTTGCCGATCGGGCCGGCCTAATATCGAGCCGTTATGGCGCCGTGGTGTCATCACGTGGGCTTCCTCAGAGGCAGCTGACGCCGAGATTCGTCCTTTTGCACACATTGGCGCACCTTCTCATCAACCAGCTCGTATTCACATGCGGCTACAGTTCGGCATCCCTTCGTGAACGTTTGTATGTGTCCACAACCCAAGGGAAAGAGATGGCCGGTGTGCTCATTTACACGGCCGCTGGCGATTCGGAGGGAACTCTCGGAGGCCTCGTCCGGATGGCAACTCCTGATCGACTCGCGGACATCTTTGACAGCGCGATAAACGCAGCACGATGGTGCTCGACGGACCCGGTGTGCATGGATGCAGGCGAGAAGGGACAAGGCCCTGATTCCTGTAACCTTGCCGCCTGTCATGGGTGCGCCCTGCTCCCAGAGACAGCATGCGAGGAGTTCAACCGCTTCCTTGATCGTGGTCTTGTCATCGGCACTTTCGACAATCCTAACCTCGGGTATTTCTCGGATTATCCGGCCTGAACGACCGACGTCCGGTGCGATTTCGCTCAACAACGCGCACAGATCGTCCACTTCCCGCGAGTTCCAAGACCTGGGGCACCCCACCTGACGCCGCTATGGTCCTGCGTCCGCGTAGAAATGTCGGCGGGGCAGAATAGTGTGAAGAGTCAAGCGGCCGACACGCCAGTCGCCCTAACTCACAGAGGAGAGGAGCCGATCATGACGAAGCTCACATCGACACCGAACGGTCAGTGGGCCGGCAAGCGGATTGTCAGGCTTTTTTTGGCCGTGTTTGTGTCGCTTATGGTTGCGGCAGGATTTGTGTCCTGCACCATCAATATCAATACGCCTGGCAACACCTCAACAACTGATGTCCAGCGAACCAGCACGGAATCAGTGGACAGCCTTAAGGCCAAGCTGCAGCAGGCGGTGGCTGGAATCGGTATGTCGTCCAATGGCACTGGTGTTCAGTTGTCGTCTGATGGTATGTCTGCGACTCTTACCTACGGGGTGACAGGAGGAAGCCAATACCTGGCACAGATAAACACCGCGTTGGGGCTAAGCCCGGTCACCACGGCGAAAATCAACAGCCAAGGCAATAACATCGGCATGGAAACGCTCGACGACAACGGCTTCCGCATCAGTTACGAGCACAAGACCGTGCAAGCGGGCAGTTGGTCCGGCTGGGCGGCCACCGTGATCTACGAAATCGTTCAATAGCGTCACAGTTGGAGTGCGCTCTGCATGTTCGGGACATCTGCGCGCACAAGAATGCGGATCGGCTTCTCTGTGGGTTTTCCGTGTTCCGCGAGAAGAAGTGCGATCGGCGGAGAGTCCTGGAGCAGGAGGTGTACGGCCTCGGCGGCGGTGATGTTTCGCGACACGAACTTGGCCACTTCGTCAGCCTCAAGGAACGGGATCACATCTGCGACCCGGACATCTTCCACGATGACGTCACCGCCCGCGTCGAGTTGATGCGCCAGCCAGCGGGCCACGGCATTCGTGGTCAGCAGGCGTTTGTAGGTGCCATCATCGGCGCGAACAGGCATTTGGGACACGTCTGTTTCTTCCATCTGAAGCAGATAGTCTCGCAGGGGTTCTTTCTCCTCGGCTACCAATGGGACGGAAGCGAAGCCAAAGGCGAGCGTGGGTGTTGTGAGTTCTTGTAACACCCTGCGAGCGTCCTCGACTATCGCTGGCAGGGGTGCGGCAATCGGTTCACCGTTTCGATACCGTTCGTGAGCGATCGCATTCCGAAGACTTGCAAAACTCGACAATGCGTAGCGATATCGTGTGACGACGCGGTCATTCGGCAACAGGCGGACGGCATCACCGATACCCTGCGCGTCG
>Ga0123357_10013214_pt1 | contig 10698 bp, 12 predicted proteins | sample TergutEmb28metaG_FD_89873 | JGI IMG/M metagenome (GOLD analysis project Ga0123357, IMG submission 89873) | Embiratermes neotenicus P4 segment gut microbial communities from Petit-Saut dam, French Guiana - Emb289 P4 | ecosystem: Host-associated > Arthropoda: Insects > Digestive system > Gut ...
TAATACTACAACGAGATAAAGTTTTTGTAGACAAACATAAAAACCTGTGATACAATGATTTTGAGGGTTCGGAGACTGAAAGCCAAAACAGAAACCAGCCTCCGCTGAGGAGGTTTGTATCACAATGACCAAAAGAATTACATTCACGCAAGAACCAATTACTGGCACAGTCCGGGAACTGCCTGGACTGAAAATCGTAAGAGTAAACAATACGCTCCAGGAAGAGACCTGGGACTACATGGTGCGCGAGTACCATTATTTAGGTTACCAAAAAATGATAGGGCCGCGTGTCAAATACTTGGTATTTACAGATGATAAGCCGATTGCGGCAATAAGCTATAACCAGGCATCCTTAACGCTAGGCGTCAGGGAAGAGTATATCGGCTGGGATCCAACGGAAAAGAAAAGGCTATTGCCGTATTTGGTAAACAACAACCGGTTTTTGATACTGCCATGGGTCAGGGTGAAGAACCTGGCGTCCCATTTATTATCTGCGTCCCTCAAAATGTTGAAGCAAGACTGGCTTTCATTATATGGCCGGACCCCATATATGGTTGAAACCTTCGTAGATTTAAATAGAAATAAAGGCATTTGCTATCGCGCCGCGAACTGGGCCTATCTTGGGCAGACAAAGGGTTATACGAAAGTTGGGAAAGCCTTTGTTTACCATGGGGATCCGAAAGGCGTTTATATATATGTTTTGGATAAAAAATTTTTGCGGCTCATAGAGCAAAACCGTGCTTCCAGAAACCGAACCCTCAAAACGGCGGATAGGGAGAGGCTTATCATGATGCTGCAGACACCTGACTGGAACCCCGCCATACTGGAAGAAGCGGGGATAACGCCGGAGAATGTGGGCAAAATAGCAGATCTGTTGCTGGATCATATAGGGCTGTACAGAGAATGCTTCGGCAGAGAAAAGCAGTTTGTGCATGCCGCCTGCTACATAAAGGGCCTTCTAAGCGATTTGGAGCGGAAATCCGTCGAACCGATAGCGCTGCGTTATGCGCAGACTGAAAAAGAAGTGCGCAACATGCAGTATTTTACACAGCAAGGCGCATGGGACGACGCGAAAATGCTTGCCATATACCAAAAGCAGCTTTCCGGCGCAATTGCGGGGGCAGGGGCTGATCCCGACGCGATGATCACCGTCGACGGCAGCTGCATGCCCAAAAAAGGCAACGAGTCGGTCGGCGTCGCGCGCCAGTACTGCGGCCGGCTGGGGAAAGTCGACAATTGCCAGGAAGGCGTTTATATCGGCTATTCCGGCGAAAAAGGGTACGGCTTGATCAACACGCGGCTGTACATGCCGGAAAAGTGGTTCGGAGACGATTACGAAGAGCGCAGAAAAAAATGCGGCGTCCCGGATGACCTGGAATTCAAGACAAAGCCCACAATTGCCGGCGAAATGCTTGCAGAGGCAATATCGTCGGGCCTATTCCCCGCGCGGTGGGTCGGCGTGGATGGCGGGTACGGTGCGGATCAGGCGTTTCTTGACTCCCTGCCCGAAGGCATGCTCTATTTTGCCGACATTCCCAAAAACACCATGTTCTTTGCCTCCATGCCGGAAGTTGCCGTGCCGCCCTATAAAGGCAAGGGCCGGATCCCAACGCTGCCCAAGCCGTCCTTCACCCCTATGGGGGCTGAATCGTTCGCTGCCAATCCGTGTGTCAAATGGGAAAGAACGTATTTGGGCGAAGGCGCCAAAGGATCCATTTACAGCGACACTGCCTGCGTCCGCGCCATTGAGAGCCGCGACGGGCTGCCTGGTAATGAGATATGGCTGTACATGCGCCGCCTGTCCGACGGCAGCCTAAAATACTCCATATCCAACGCGCCCGCCGACACGCCCAAAAGCGTCCTTGACGCGCAGGCGACGAAACGCTGGCCGATAGAGCAGTGCTTCGAGGAATGCAAAAGCCAGCTCGGGATGGATCATTGTGAGTCGCGCTCCTGGAACTCATGGCATAGGCACATGTTTTTAGTTTTTGTGGCCTTCTTGTTTGTCCTGCAGCTCCGCATACTCTTCAAAAAAGACAAGCCAATCTTGACTTTCGCACAGGCCCAGCGACTTGTTGTCGCCGCCTTCAGCGGCGCGGCCAACACAATACTTGAGGCGATCAAGATTGTGGCTTATTATCTGCGCCAGAATTACTTCGCTTATTTATCGCATAAAAAACATACGGAAGCTATTTTTGCTGCAACCTAACGTTTGCTTTCCACTCTCGGTTCCCGAGAGTTTTTATTTGAAATTATGTCGAACATATGATCATTGCGTTGTAGTAGTAATTTGTCAAGCAAAATCGAAAATTAGTTCTACAGTGCGAAAAAGGAGTTCTCCCTAACCATGGGAACGCCAATAAAGATCTGCCCGGATTAAAATTCTTCACCGGGTAATCTTATTGTACTTTGAAATCTGTGCACCGTCCTATTGAACGGTTCATAAATTTAGGACAAAAGAATAATGCTTGGGTTAGCATTATCTTTTATTTCATTTGTGTCCGATACTTAATATAGGTTCTTATAGGAGGAGAATTATAGTGAAGTTTGGCGAAAAGCTAAAGGCGCTCCGGATCGAACAGGGCTTGACGCATAAGGCCGTGGCGGACGCATTAGATGTGAGCAGCCGGTTAGTCCAGTATTATGAAGCCGGAACCAGCTATCCGGCTAAACGTGAGGTTTATCAAAAGCTTGCCGATTTGTTTCAAGTAGACAGGAATTATTTTTTGACGGAAGATGAGGAATTTTTAGCCGAAGTGTCTATAAAGTATGGGAGGCGCGGCGTCAATCAGACTCAAGCCGTCCTTGAGCAAGCTTCAGTCCTATTTGCAGGCGGCGGCCTCTCGGATGAGGACAAGCTGGCCTTCTTACACGAAATACAGGCCTTGTATTTTGATTCTAAAGAAAGGGCAAAGAAATTTACTCCACACAGCGGCCACAAACGGCAAAATAAAGACGGCAAGGCGTCAACCGCCGGCAGCCTGTAGAGGCGACGATTTACAACTGCCTCGCCATATATAAGAAACGCGCAAAGTTTTGACATGCACCGCCAAATTAAGGAAAGACTGCGATATTCGCCAAGGGAGACAGTAGATGATTTTGCGCAAAAACACCGAGGGGGATTTGGGTTGACGGAACATTTATTTTTTGAAGCTGAGCGGTGCGCAAAAAAGTATAAAACCCGGGATCCGTTTGTATTGCTCGATTCTATCAATGCGGTAACTAAAATTTCATATGAATATCCTGCGGATGGTCAGAAAGGGTATTGCGCCGTGCTTAATAAAACCAAATATGCCGTGATTAACGGGAATTTAGATGAGCATTACCGGCGCATTACAGCCGGCCACGAAGCCGGTCATCTGATAGCGCATTATAATCACATAATTAAAATGCACATGCTGCGGGATTTTAACTTATTTGGGTCCGCAGGCAGGCTTGAGAGGCAAGCTAATTTTTTCCTTGCGGATTTTCTGATAACAGATGAACATATAACAGATATTCTTTCTTATGACGATATAAGTTACGACAGCCTCGCGTCCTCTTTATACATACCCAGCGCCTTGCTGTGCTTTAAGCTTCACAGTATGCGGCAGCGGGGTTATAGCGTTAAGCTGCCGGAAGGACTGGATAGCAAATTTTTATGAAATAATTTCGGCTCCACTTGAGAAAGGAAGATGCGGAAATGAGCATACCCAAAACAGCACTGCCAATAGTTGATTGGGAAGAGTGGTTCTGTGGGGCAACGGACACGCTAGATGAGAACGAAATGCCGTTATGCCCTCACTGTGGAGAATGGAGCTCTTATACAACAGTCGAAGCAGAACAACGCGGTGGTTATTGTATATGCCAATTTTGCGGAGGTGAAATGTACATGCCTTCCTCTCATGACTGCAACGTGGTGCTGTTTCCCACACTGAATGCAGATAGAAACAATGAGGAGATCGAAAGCGAAATTGACGGTAAACAACCTAAGGTCTACAGTGTGTCCATTCCTTACAATACACAAACTGAGGTCCTCGATAAGGACTTTCGTTTCTCTGTGTGTGATTCCTGCGATGGAAAACATTGCAAAGTTGAGGAAATCCTGAATGGCGCCAGCAAGTAGTCCGTCTTGGCTAGTATTTTAATAAGAAACCTGGAATTGAACCCGAACGCTAAAATTTGCAGGGGGATTGCAACATGGATTCAATCGGAGAATATATCAGGCAACGCCGGACAGCGAAGCATCTGTCTTTGCGGGAATTAGCGGATAAATCGGGGGTTAGCCACACAGAAATATACCGGATTGAAACAGGTAAAAGAGAGTATCCATCCATGCGTACCCTTACCGCATTGGCAAGGGCGCTCGAAATACCTGATCAGGTTGCATTGTATTTGGCTGGCTATAAATCGGAAGACGACGACAATACGCCAATAATAGAAAAAGTATTTCCGGAACTTAAAACAGAAATACTTCAATCCACCGCCCAGAGGGTGATCGACCTTTTAATCAAGTACAATGATCTTGTTGATAGTGACTATGAGGGCTTAATAGAGCACATGGAGATGTTTTGGGCGTATAATAGGAAAAAACGAAAAAGGGTAGGATAACCATAGGTTTGAAGGGGCTTCCGATAACAAAGAGCCGGGGCAATAATCACCACGGTTCCGGCTGGCCTACACTTTGCGAGTGGTGACATAACAAGCCCCCGGCAATGAATGGCGAACCAAGTGATAAGCGCTATTGACGCGGAATATAAAAAATATTAATCGAAATAAGCGTTTTGAGGGAGAATATAACCCATTACGGAAGATGAATACGATTAAAAATTCAATAATATATTTTAGGACGTGAATAAATGTCAGATAATGATATGAAAGATTTTATACGCGAGCGAGATGAAGCCTTACTATCTCTAGACAAAAAGAAGTTAGAAGCATATTTCAAAAAATACGATGTTGACATGCCAACAAACGAAAATGAATATTGGGCTGGGATCCATAATGCGCGGCTTGCACACCAAAAATTTTCGAAGGATGTAAAAAAGATTTCAAGAGATTGGTTGATTGAACATGGCTTTACGCCTGAGTATTGATTCGTGATTAAAAAGCAAGCCGGAAATTCCGCACATTAAGGAATTTCCGGCTTTCAAGGGATGGGGCGTATTTTTTGCCAAATCAGACTGCGTCGGACGCGGGCTGTATTCTGTACCGGGCATAAACAACCAAGTAAATACGACGCCGCCAATAGCAGCGTCATTTTTTGGTTTGATTGGATGCATTGCCCCAAGCCCTATGACGGTTTAGGGGTTCCGATACCCGCAAAGTATTTTATACTGAAAACAAAGAGCCGGGGTAATAATCACCTCGGCTCCGACTGGCTTACACTTAAATTCCATCGTCATCTTCATCGTCGTCATCAATATCATCGTCATCATCTATTTTATTGACCTCATCTATATCATCTTCATATTCGTTATTTAAAATCTTCATAACCTCATCTGCGGAAATAGAATACTTGGCTGCTATCTGCTCGTGGGTCATACCAAGGCTAACCAATAGTTGGAACGTAATTAACCGTTCTTCTCTCAGTGCCTTTGCTGCTTTTCTTGCTGCTTCTTTTGCTGTTTCTTTTGCTGCTTTCCTAGCCGCCACTCTTCGTACATAGTCTTCTCTCGCCAGCAAGTCGGCTTCGGCTCTTTCCAAATAACTCAGCAATTCGCGTTCCTCCTTTTCCAAATTTGCAAATTCTACTACCATTGCGGCATCCCTAATGTATTCAGGGGCTTCCGGCGGGATTGGTCTATCCATAAAATATTCGCGCCAATACAATTGGTTCTGTGTCAAAAACTTGGATTTAGTATACTCGAAATAAGCGATAATAAATTCTATTGGAAACCCGGCATCATGCCGCCTATCCCAAAACTCGAATTGCCTGATGCCGTCCCTGTCTGTTTTACCGAACTTATCCTTTTTAAACATTTTGAACCCTAATATATTTATACCATACATTGGCTTTAAATCGCCATATTTATTTCCATCCCTGTTGTAATTTTCTGCAAACGTTACGGACGGGTAATACAACGACCGGCTCGCAAAATCGCTGGTTTTCCTGACTTGCAGCTCGTTTACCAGATTGGCGTCTTTCTCTGTGACTATGCTTGCAGATATATCTTTGATAGTTTCCGTCAGCCCAATCAGCCCATCTCTATTGATTGCTTGGGCAAAATCACTTATCGAATACGGTTGCTTAAAATTCAGCTTAACTATGGTGATATCTAAAATATCATTTGCCAAGCCAATTAATGGGGCTGTATTCCCGTCGGTGCTAAAGGCCTTTTTATATGCCAGGTCATTTGTGCGGCTTATAGTTTTTATATGGAACCCCCTCCAAAATATTTTTAAATCCTTAACCATGCCTTAAAACGCATTTTCAAGCAATGACAGGAATACTATTCATGCTATACAATATACAGCGTTCTATAGTGTTTAAAGGAAGCCGTCATTTATGGCGGCTTTCGTTTTTACCTGCCTTTTGCGATCACTCGTTATCCTCACTTTTACGGTCATACCCCACTGCTTTAGCCGGTTTAGGTTTGTGATTCCGGAGGCGTCGGTTCTGCGGGCGGTTCTGCGATTGCTCCCTTTTTGCTCCCCCGTGCTGTAGACGGCACTGGTGTATTTGGTGTTTTCTTTTGTGACGCCCTTTCATCAATCAGGTTGAATATCTTGATCTCATATCCTTCTATCTTCGCATTGTGTTTCTCTTGCAACGCTCGCAGTTCGTCTTGATGGGCGCGGTCTGATTTTAACATATCTTCCCGGAGGGCCTGCAGTTCGTCCTGGTGAACACGGGCTGCATTCAACTGGGACTTCTCATGCTCGAGATTTAGAGCGTCCCTTTGCCGCGCCAAATCAAGGTTGTGCTGTTCTGTTAGCCTAGCCGATTCATCTTTTGAGGCGGAAACCTGCATTTCGGTTTCTTGAACCTTTCGGGCTAAATCAGTATTTTCGGATTTTAACCTTTTATTTTCTTCTACAGCGCCTTTATTTTCGTTTACGATTGGCGTCAACGTGTCTATCAACGCCTGCTTGTCTTGCAGAGACTTCTCCAGTTCCCCTATCCTCACCCGGAGGCCCTCCGCTTGTTGGGCTGCCCGTTGGGCTTCATCCTTGACAGCTTGCATTTGTTGCTCATTTTCAGATTGCGCAACCTCTAAAAACGTGATACGCTGTTGCAGGAGCGCTCTGGTTTCGTCAAACGATTTCTGTTGTTCGACAAGTTTTTTTTGCTGCCCTTCTTCGTTGGTTACAAGTGTCGCGGCTGCCCCGTTTAACACTTCCAGCAACCGGGCTGTTAACGTTTCTACGGATTCTATAGCAGGTTTTAGAAGTGGCGCGTGTTCCTTCGCTTGTTCCGATAAGTAAAGAGTAATGAGGCGTTCCGTAAATTCTTCGCGATTTTTTAGTCCGCTTTCGTCCGCAAGTTTATTAAATAAATCTCTTAGTTCTTCGTCCACCCGCACTTGTAAATTAACATCAGCCACTTGACCAACCCCTCTGAAATATATATACATGAAATATCGCATATATACCGTATGTATATATGTATATATACGTATAAATTACTGACACATTAAATTAAATTCACAGAATCTGATTTATCGCCTTCGAATTGCTGCTGGTTATGGACGGTTCTTTTTCGTCAAATATGTATTTAACAGAGTTACCAATAAAGCTCCAATTCCTCGCAGGCAGCGTCAAATTCAATAAAACCATTCCTATAATCTGCTTCATTGCTTATTTCTTGAATGATATCATAAACTTCATCCTTTAAGCTTTCTATTGTCGTATATGGAACATAAAAGATGTAATCGCCGTTTACAGGGGCGTGTTCCAGTTTATAATGCAATTTTAGATATTGCTCGACCCACTCTTTGGTCTTTCCTTTGCCCCTTACAAATCTATTGTTATTTTCTATTCTAAGGTACATTTTAATTTTAGCAGCTTCCATAAATAACCCCCATGTTTATGTGTGCGGGCGCGAAACACTTTCTTCGACTTTTACTCATATCTGACTATAAAGCAACTGTATATATGTATATCATGTATTACTCAATCTTGGCAAGACAATTTTGATATTTCCGACAAAACCCACGTTATAGGAATTTAACACGGAAAGTGAGTTTCGGTACATATAGCCCCCCTAAAGACATATCGAAAATATATTGCCCGTTGTCGGTTGCTCCCGACGGCGGGCGCTTTTTCTTTCCTAAAATACAGGGTGTGGTTCACAAAAAAAAGTCTTTCAGGGTATTATCCTTCGTATCGTCATTTATTCCTATGTACCGCAACGTGACACTTGGCGCCGAGTGATTGAAAATATCCTGCAATAAGGCGACGTCTTTAAACTGCCGGTAATGCCAATACCCAAAAGTTTTACGCATCGTGTGGGTCCCTATTTCTGAAAGGTTTAATTCCTGCGCCACGTCGTTTAAAATCCTGTAAGCCTGTACCCGTGATATGGGCCGGTTATCGCCTTTCCTACTGGCCACGATATAATCGCCGCCGGCCAGCTGCGCGCTATCGAGGTAGTCGTCAATTTCCCTCTTTAGCTGCTGGTTAATCAGAAACCGTTTGTACTTGCCAGTTTTCTTTTCGTTTATTGTAACATGACTTTTATCTTTTACGTCGGCCGCCGTTAGGTTTAATATGTCTCCGATCCGCAGGCCCGTGTTAAGCCCGATGACAAACATGATATAGTATTTTGCGCCCCTGCCCTGCAGGCGCTGTTTAATCTGGCTGATTATTTGCGCGTCTCTGATCGGCTGGACCGTTTTCATGAAAATTCCCCCAACAATATTATGTAATAATTATAGCCCTTTCAATGTAACAGTACAATACAGTACGTTACATTGAAAGGGCATTTTTCCATGATTTTAGAGAAATTTTTGAAGAACCCCTTTAGCAAGCCATTTTCCGGCGTTCGCGAAAGTAACAAAATAACCATTGTGTTACATTCGCGAGTAAAAGCTGACAACCTCAAGAATAATAGCACCATATAAACCGCGTACAAAAGCAGGAGTAGGTTAAGGCTGGGCATAATCGGTATCCGATGTAAAATTCGCATCAGGGTTGAATTTTTATCGCCTAACGCGATATGGAATGACGGCGCGCTTGCGGCTATAATAATTTCAGCGCGCCAATATTGTCTTAGAGGAGCCCGATATGTTATTCATCGCGGGGAATTTGAAAACCCTACGCAAAAGAAAAGACCTTACGCAAGAAGAGGTTGCGGAAATGCTCAACGTTTCCCCGCAAAGCGTGAGCAAGTGGGAGCGCGGCGATACGCTGCCCGACATCACCCTTTTGCCCGCTCTCGCAAACCTCTACAAAGTCACCGTAGACACGCTCATCGGCATGGATAAAATCAATGACCGCCAGACGAGAAACGCCGTTTTCACTACCGCGCATAATCATTGGCGAAATGGCGACATAACCGCCACTATCGAAGCTTATTCCGAAGCGCTCAAAACATTCCCGAATGACGAGGGCATCATGTCGGACATGGCCATGGCGCTTGCCCTTGACGGTGACCGGGTTAAATTATCCCGGGCCGTTTCATTATGCGAGCGCGTTTTATCAGATAACCAAGGTGACAAGGTCCATCATACGACCCGCGCCGCCCTGTGTTTTATTTACTTGAAAGCCGGCGAAAAGGAAAAGGCGCTCGCGGTGGCGCGCAGGCTGCCCCATGTGCGCGAGAGCCGCGAGATTATCCTTGAACAGGTTGAAAAAGACTTGTCAGTTGAAGAAATCGACTCGTATATCAGATTTATTAGCATAGGCGAGAACGACCCTGCCGATGTTAAGGCGAGCGCGGCGCTGGGTTAGCGCCGGGCCCGGCGGCCGCCGCTCCGCCAATGCCAGGGGGACATGGCGCGGGGCCTGGTTTGCCTGCATGCGGCGGCAAACCGGGCCCCGCGCTATTATTTTAGGACAATGTAAGTGGTCGGATGCTCATTTACCGTTGCGCGATGTAACAGACCGTTATTCAACATGATTTTTATAGGGACAAGAATGCAATCGACCGCTTTATACATGCCAAATACGGCAGCATTATTTTTTATGGATACGGGCATATGCTGCATTAGAATATCAACGAAAATATTAATTATTTTGTCAACTTTTTCTTTAACATCATCTATAACGCTTTTTAGCAGTGTCAGCAATTCCTCGTACTGCCCTTCTGTAAAAACCGGTAATTGTAAACATAGATCTTCGCCGCTTTTAATTACAAATCCCCGTTTTATAAGTTCAACAATTTCGCTTTTATCGTTATCACTGAACCCGGTACTTTGCCCATGCGCAATATTAAGCACGATATTCACGCGGTTTTGGTAACGGTCAAAAAAGAAGCAATCAGGCTCGTCGGTGTTTTCGGAAAAATCCATAAAGTAGATTGAATCGCCATTTGCGTTGCATTGCCGGCTATTCAATACGCGACCCGGAGCGCCTGGGAATACTTCCATTCCCCATATATGGGCTTCTATCCCGGCGTATTTCTTCATAGCCGGAGTATTATGGCTTATATTATACTCTAAATGAGCAGGCATAGTAAACATGCACAAAAGAATTAAGCGAGAAGATCATAGATATCCTCTAGGGGCACTCCCTTTTGTGCATTTTGATAAATAAAGGCAACTCTGTCTTTAAGAA
>Ga0123357_10013215_pt1 | contig 10697 bp, 7 predicted proteins | sample TergutEmb28metaG_FD_89873 | JGI IMG/M metagenome (GOLD analysis project Ga0123357, IMG submission 89873) | Embiratermes neotenicus P4 segment gut microbial communities from Petit-Saut dam, French Guiana - Emb289 P4 | ecosystem: Host-associated > Arthropoda: Insects > Digestive system > Gut ...
GTTTTTACTCCTGAAGATGGGCATAAAGATGCCCGAAACATGTTGAGACATTGTCAATAACCAACATCCATAATTGACAATAAACCATCTATATTGTTGCATCTTGTTGGTTTTCTTTCTTCAGGCATAAGACTGTTTCTGATTTTTCAGTGCATATGTGTGTGCATGCATGCACACATGTTTTTGTGTACATACTGCATCCTATCTTCTCCACATATTAGCAAGTAAAGTTTGGCATTTTGAAAATACCAGAAGTTTGTGGAATTAATTAAGAGAGAGTACAGAGTAAATATTGTGATATTTATTTGAATCAAATTAACTGATACACATGGCAATTGTAATTTGTAGGATTTCAGAAGATTGGAGATGACTCTTCAGGATATTGTTATGCAGCTGCATGAATCTGTCCTTTTGTCCCAATTCAGTTTTAGAAATGATTGTTAAGACAAATTTGTTTTTGTGAATTATTGTAATTTGTTACGGTGATGGTTCTTTGAAAAGTTTGTATTGTTTTTAAGATTAAGTTTTAGAGGGATGAAAAATGATACCGTGGTAACTGTGTGAACTGTGCGAACTGCTTTGGTCTTTTGATAGAACTGATTGTTTCTTAATTATGTTAAATTTTTATGGTGACATGTAATTAATATATCTACTGCAGGAACAGCTGTTATGTGTAATGTTCTGTGGAGTGTAATGTGCTACTGTATTCTGCTGATACTCTCTCTACTTTTGCAGAAGTGTAAGATTGCGTGAGGTTGAACAAGACCTCATTTTCAGCTAACATTATATTTAAGTTATGAATGACTATAAGGTATGAACAGTTTGGGTTCAGGTTACTTCAGATATGTCTTCTCATGGTTTTGTCAGGGATGTTCTTCAAGTGACCGGAAGTGATAACTGTACATTCACTGCCAGCCAGAAGAGTCTTGGCCAGAATGATTTTACCAAGATCCCAAATGGTGTGAATGGTGTTGAAGATCGAATGTCAGTTATCTGGGAGAAGGGGGTGCATTCAGGAAAGATGGATCCTACACGGTTTGTGGCCATCACTAGTACAAATGCTGCCAAAATATTCAACATCTACCCAAGAAAGGTTGGTGTATAAACATATGTTTCTTTTATGTCAGTAATTGAAGTAAAAGAATTTTAAAAAATATTCAGTGATTGATTAACCTCTGCTTTCAAAACTAAGTTTCTCTTTTGGACTTTTTTAAGGGGCAGTTCTCAGTTATAGCATGAAATATTTATTTTTATGGAGCAGTTTACTGTAGGAAGTGAAGCAAATCACTGGAAGAAGGTAATTGCTGGAAAATTTCCTGTGAATTTATTTATTTTTTTCCGAGGGTGGTGGTGGATTTATTAGCCCATGATTCACTTTTTATCATCTACTATTTGAAATCATAATTATTACAGTAAAACACAATAAAAGGAGGTGACACATCTTTTTTTCAGGGTTGTATTGCCATTGGTTCCGATGCTGACATAGTAATCTGGGATGCAAATAAAACTATCACCATTTCATCCAAAACTCATCATCATGCAGTTGACTTCAATATCTTTGAGGTGAGTTCAACTGTTTTGAAAAAAATTCACTGAGATTTTAGAAATTTCATTTGGTTCAGTTTTAATGTGATATCTTAGAGTGTAACAGAGGTTCACTTATGAACAAATATCTTCATTGCTTTGGACATTGTGAGTTGTGGTTCGAATTAAACAGTTGGGTCAAAGGAAACAGAAGTAATGTATGTGATTGCAGTGACTGTGTTGTATGCCAGATCACTAGGGGGTGGGGGGTGGGGGGTGGGTGGGGAGAAGAGAAGCAAATTACAATGTATGATGTGGCTGAACCTGAAGACTTGGAAGTACACTTAGATACAAGCCAAAGAAACCTTGAAGGCATGTGTGTAGCAGCAGATGTTAAGCTGCACACATTCTTTATCTTGGTGCTGGATGGAAATGAGTGGCTTGTATCACGCCTTTGTCACTTTAACCCCTGAGTTGGGTGGGACCCACGGCTGGTCTGGATGCTTCAGAGGAAAATGCGTTAACCCACTGAGAATCAAACTTTGGCTAGGCCATGGGCTGGATATGCTGTTCTTTCTCCCCCACAGAAAGTTGGTTAATAGCTTATTCATGGCATATAAGAGTTTGCAACATCATTTGAAATTATGTTTGAAAGAAACTAAAATTTGCAAATGCCACAGGTGCATATAATGGCAATAGCCTCTACATTGTATTCTGTGCTGTTACTGAACTCTAGAATGGAATACAATGGAATAGAATAGATTACAAAAAGGGTGGGCATGACAGTGACCAATGCACTTCAACCGTAATTGATCTTTTGTGCATCCCGTATGTTCACGTGTTTAGCAGCCATATTAACAGAGATACCCATCCACAAAGTTACATGGTGTCATAAAAAATTAACCCAGGTGACTGAATCTTAATGTGGCCGAAAGCTATCAGTCACAAATTCTTTGTGTAAGGCCATTTCAGATGCCTGCTTGTATCTCTCACACTCAGCACTTTTTACCAGCCCCAGTTTAAATAGATGACCTTTTAAATGACAGTTTCCAATAAAACAGCTCTGTCATTATGCATACCTGGTTTCTGCTCAAATTGAGTAATTCTCCAGCTTTTTTACTGTAGGGTCTTTTAGGAAAGTCCTTATCCTGCCTATGTCCATGAATGGACTGCCATTATTCTTCAGGTTTCCGAATTGTCCTGTCCCCATTCACTCCCCTTGCAACCCTTGCAGATATGCTGTACTGCATTGTAAGGGTAAGCTTTGCTGGATCAAGTTAGAAGTCCTTTGTAATGTCTTATCAGTGTAATAAATGACCATCAAATGTGGAGCTCAGGGTTTATGAACTGCCAACATTCTTGTTATTATAGAAGCTGAAAGTTCATCACACCCACCACAAATTCCTATTGTTGTGGCACATATTTCCAAGTCACATCCTTACAGTTTATTTTTGCAAGATACATTTTAATATTATTTCCGATATGTTCATGTTTATATGGCCTGTTTAGTTGTTTTGTAAGATTTTGATGCCAACATTCTATGTTCTTTTCATGACTTGAACTAAGCAGTTAATGTGTTATCATTAAATGTTTTTTAAGCCACAGTAATGTATATGAAGGGGTGAAAAGTAATGATTGCATGTAGTGAAGTTTACCCATTTAAAAACACAAAGAAGTTCTGCATCTGGCCATCTGGCAGGTGTACATGTTACCTTGGACATACAAGATTTTAAATACTGATGATCGAGTGTGCTTAGATTGCAGTGCTGTGGAATGTGAGTCCATGTAGTCTGATGGTTAGGTACTGACATTTCAGAGAAATGTGATTCATCGATCTGTAGGGTTGAAGTGCCTGAAAATGGAGAACAACAGTTGCTCTGGAACATTGATACCACACTACGATCACACGTACTGTTTAGCTGCAATAATTAGACCAACATTAAATGTGAAAATTCATGTCTTCTACAGTATGACACCATGCATGTTGGAAAATAGGTACTAAGGTTTCAGAGAGAGCAAGGCCTTCTGAAATTTGGTGCCATATCCCATGGATTCTTGTTCAGCAGTGCTGTGAGAACCTCATATGTTGCATGATTGAATAAATTTTCATTGCAAGTGTTTGGTAACTACTAGAACATGGGAAGTCCATTCATTATGCAATCAGTCTTGTGACAGGTCCTTAGCCTCCTCCAAAGCAAGTGTTTCACAGAGTGCTGTTTAGTGTTTCCTTTTTTCAAGTTCCAGTATCTTCTCTCTTCCTTAAGTTCATGCAGTAGCTGCTTACAACTTTTTGCATTTATTCTATCCCTTCTATCTTTCCTTCAGTATTGTGTTTTAGAAGGCAGTTCTGTGCAATATGTGACCAATCCATTTAACTTTCTCTCATTTTATTGTATGTAGGATGTTTGTGGTGTCCTTGACACTTATTTTCCACATGATTGGTGTAACGGATCTTCTGTGTCTTTCTCCAGCATCACATTTCATACCTTTGTATTCTGAAGTTCCCAAACTTCAGCATCATACAAAGCTATGCTCCAAGTGTAGCACTTTACTAGTTTCTTCCTTAAATTTAAGTCCATTTGGCTTGTGAAAAGGGTCTTCCTCTTGTTGAATGCCACTTTTACCATGGAAACCCTTGATTTATTTTCACATACATCTTTCAGTATTTGTTACTGGGCTACCCAGGGTGTTAAAATATTCCACATTCTCTTATTGTTTTGATTTATCATAATTTTTACTGTGGATGAATGTCTTGAGATTCTCATTACCTTAGTTTTTTTCACATTCATTTCCATGCCACAATGTCCTCCAGGTTCAGTTAGTCTATCAGTCATGTTCTGTAGTACCATTTATTCTTTAGCCAGCAGCACAAAGTTGTCTGCATTTTGCATGGTGCATAGAACTTTTCTTTGTATTTTTAAGTCTCTAAACCATCTAAGAGTATAGTACTCATATACATTATACAGTACATGAAAAATAAATTGTATTTACACAGTATCAGTTCATTTAAATTTAGTTTTATTGCTTCCAGGGCATGGAATGTCATGGAGTTCCAGAATATGTGATTGTCAATGGCAGGGTTTGTGTGGATGAGGGTGACCTGAAAGCAGTGCAGGGTTATGGACGTTTTGTCCCAACTCCAGTCTTCCCACCTTATGTGTACTCCATGGTGAAACAAAGAGAGGAGGTAAAATATATAGATAAAAATTGTAAGTTAGATATATTTGGGCCCATCCATTTTCAGTTTGTTTTGCATTCCTTAACTTGTTACGGTAATTTGGATTGTTGCAACGAGAAATTTAGTATGCTTTTGGGATCTTTTGTACCATTGTTTTGTTTTTACAATGATAAAAAGGATGTTTTTAAATTTTATTTTCTGGTGAACAGGAGAAGGTTTCTAACTCAGTGTCAAGTGCTGCAGTTGAGAATGATACTGGTGGCAAGCCATCTACACCCACTCCTGTTCAGGAACCAACTGTGGTGGCCTCGCAGGCTCCTGAACCCCAGCTTGGTACTCCCTCAAGCAAAGGCCAGAGGAATCTTCAGGATTCCACCTTCTCCATCAGTGGTGAGAGCCATAATGGGTTGCATGAACAGCATTCAGGTAGATGTGTGTTTATATTTCCTGCACAGTGTATCATTCTATGCGACTCGTTTGGCAAGTATGAAAATTTATCCCTACTCAGGATTGTCTAAATATTGTCTCGTTTCATCCTATTATGCATTTTCTTTGTATATAAGGATGAAATCATGGGCCTGAGTTATGTTGTTTATAACTTTGATGTTTTGTTTATTTAATTCTTGAGCATTACTTGAAAAGGCTGTGGAATCTTGTAATAGTGGCTGGCTTATTTTGCATGTCCGTTCATTGCTTAGATGTTTTAAAAATACGTTTTACTTCTAACAATATATATATATATATATATATATATATATATATATTTATATGTGCAGTGGTATGCAGATTTTTTAAAAATCTATAGGCTATCTCAAAATCCTAGGTGCCAGAAGGGTAACATGAAGCAAGTTTCATACTCTAGATCCACAAATATTGGGCACCACCATACAAAATGTGATCACCAAGCAACCTGGTAATGGTGATTTGTGCACCCCTGTTATATGCATCAGATAATTTGAGTGGGGACCTTATCACTTGTACATTGAGTGCATTAAAGAGTTGATGCTTTCCCTTGGAAGTATTCAGAATTATATGTCACTGTCCTTGCGTACTAGAAGAGAGTCATGTACATGTGTTTCTTCATTTATCAGGCAACTGCTTTGTTATGTACTCGTGCGCTTTTGCTTATTCTGACCCTGTCCTTTATTCAGGAGTTAGCAAAGGCAAGGTCTTCTACCAAACATAGTACTGTGGTAATTTGTGGTGAGAAACCTTTAAGTTTCTCAATGTTTCTTCATGGAATGAAGTTAAGTACACTGTCATTTCTTGACAGATCTGCCATAATTCTGTCCATAGGAATTTTATGTCCCATAACTTTTAAGCTGCCTTGAGAAACAGTTTACTTTTGCTGCTGTCTTTTTTGAGTTACACGGTCAGTTAAGCACTACTGTTCAATGTAACAGAATATCTGCCTATTCCCTTCATTGTTGCTGACCTTAATAACCATTTGCACTTCATCAGGTTGAATCTATCTCCATCTTAAGTTCCATCCTTATACATTTCAGACATGAATGTTTACTCATTTTCTTACTTAAATTTAATAAAACTGCTACTGCATTGTTTATCTTCTTTTTAATAGTTGCACTAGGAACACTTGCCTGAGAGAAAGATTAAATTTTATGAAGTACAGGCAGGTCCCTTTTTACACCAGGGTTATGTTCCTGAAAAATGTCACCCAAGTAAAAATTTCGCAAATCGAACACAGATTGCCCATTAAAAAGTGTATTTCATAGGGGTTAGGGTTTGACACCCTCATCTTATATGGTTTTTAACTATACCACTAGAGGACATATGGACACAAGGAGTATATGCCTACTGTATGCACAGTATATATACATTTTGATAGAGCATACGTACATTTGTATACAATATATTTAGTTGTCCAAATGCAATAAAAATATAAGGGACTCACACCCATAGTTTTTAGTATGATTCATTTCACTAGGACTGTAGTAGTCTTGTTATGCAAAGACTGTAGTTCCTGACTCAGCACTTTCTTCAATTCTATCAACATTATCAAGAATTGTACATATGCTAATATGAGTGAATCTCACATTAAGCCATGCATCAACAATTCGTTCACCTTGTTCAAGTCAGCTGATTGTATCTAATTTCTCTTCAGTACTGATTGTCTTTTGCCGATTTTTCACTGGATTTCACTAAGTGATGTAGATTTATGTTTCTCATGCATTTTGGTAAGAAAAGCCAATACCATTGAAGAGGAAACTACATGAGATTATGTGTGATTATATCACCAACATAGTCACTGCACACTTGTGACTAATGGCATGACAGGGACGCCACTTTCTGCTAGCCTCGAACATGACAAGTGTGGCCAGGGATCATCTACGCCTGGTTGCTTTTAACCAAACATTATCACGAAAATTTGAAAGAGTGGTGTCAATTTTCAAGTTGTGTTAAAACAAAACTGTGCAAAAGTAAATTGTGTAAAACAAGACTTTTGACTTACAAGTTTGGTATTTTCTTGATTTGGTGTGTTGTGTACAGCAGCTTTGGAAGAATTTCTTTTGACTTGTACCTTCTACTCTGTTGACATACTTTATGTTACTAAGATATGATGCCAGACTGTAATCATATGTCTGTGAAAATGATATGTGAAGATGTCTTAGATTCTGCTTGGCTTTTTTGACCCTTGAGTATGGGATACACCTGCTGCCCTGAGACATCACTGACAAACCAACCCACACTGAGGGGCAACACAGTAGAGCAAAGATCTCAAGTACACCACAACAAAAGCCTAGAATCTCATATATATGGTTTTTGTCCCAGCATGTACATGTGTGCAATGCATTTGTAGTAACCTGTGTTTTTCAAATTTTAAGTTTTCCTAAACATGCTTGATAACTGCAAAGAAATTATTAATGAAGTAATTGTATACCATATTTATCCACATGCAAGACAAAAGACAACCCCTGAAAAAGCATGTCTGCCAAGGGAAAGTGTATGTATCCAAATCTAAGATGACACCCCCCCAAGAAAAGTCTGCTAAAAATTTTTTTGTAGTATTAATTTCATACACTTCGTACACAAAGCTTGTTATGCTTCTTTAAAAAGTTAAATGATGGACATAGTCCCCCTCTAAAACAGATTTGGTCAGTTAACTTCAGTCCTGCTGTGTTCACTCATTCGAATTTATTGAACTTTAAAGATGGGGCCGATAGGTTACCCTGAAATGTTAGTAAGGAATTACCACTCCATGCTGTGCAGTATCCCAAAAGAATGCAGATCTCACATGATGATTTGGTGATTCAGACCTCAGTTTGGCTCCGCACCGTTCCATTCACAGCAATCTGGTTTGGTGCACCCAATTTGGTGCTTTACACAAATGTAAGATGACCTTGCACATTTAAGTGCCAAATTTAAGGAAAAACCTCACCTTGCATTGGAGTAAATACGGTCTATGATTAAACCTGTTGTTGTGCGTTTTATTTCTGACATATATTTCTGGAACTTTGTGTATTTAGTTTCTGAGTGTGATACATTCTACTCATATTGTCATCAACATTCTGCTTACCAGAATTAATGGATTGCAATCTATGTGTCTCTTTGTCTATATATGTACAGTTCATGCAGGTGTGTTTCCAAAGATTAGATTGATTGCTATGGGAGATATTCTGTGAATGAAGGAACCTGAATATGTCCACAGTTCTAGTATGCATTTGTGAAGTTGCATAGTGTCCTCTGGGAATTCCATTCTGACTTTTGACAGATCTGTGATACCCCCTGAATCTTGTAAGTGAATTTGAAACTACAGTATGTGGCCAAACAGGGCCAAAAGTAAAACTTACTTATGATTAACTAAGACCTGCACCATTAAGAAGCATGTAGAATTGGAGATACTGGGTCATGCAGTATTAACGTCTGTACCAGTGGGAGGTGAGCGTTTAGTTTCAAGCCTAGCCACATTCCATTAGAAAAGATGGTCCTGTATGCACTTTATAAGTGGCTAGTTCCATAGACAGTCTGGTTGGTGTGGAGAGAAGAAGACAGTCATGCCTTTGGAATTGAGCCCTGATTTCTCATTTCTCACCCAGCCCAGCTGACAGAGCTGTCAAGTGCCATAGGTACTGTGTGACTCAATACTGAAGGCATAAGTTAGATTCCCCACTTTACCTGCTGGTACCGGAACTTTCACAAAGTTCCATTTCTGCACTCATTGCCACCACTTGCCTGATAATGTCACTTACTTTTGTACTTCTCATATAACGCTTGTTTTCTCTTGCCCTTATGCTCTGAATAAGCATTAATGCCATTTTCCATTATACTCTTAATTAGCATTATTTTCACTTGCCCACCTACCCACTGTAAGTGTTAGTATCACTTGTTCTCATGCTGTTCATAAGTCTTATTTTTTACTTACCCTCATACTCCTTCATGAGTGTTAGTTTCAGTTGCCAGCACACAGTTTTTATAAATTACAGTACTCTTAATGTAACAGATCTAGTCAAATAATGAATGAATGTTGTTACATAAGTTTTCGTAGGGCATATACACATCTCATATCCCTTGGCATTGCTATAGGCCAAACAGCCAACTTGTGAATTTTCAGTTTGGAGGTTATGAAGAGCTGTTCTGTTCCTTTGCAGCTGAACTGGATGATACTGCTCCAAGATCATGCATTAGAGTGAAGAATCCTCCAGGTGGCCAGTCATCTGGAGGTTTCTGGTGAACACAGCGCACTGGATTCGCTTCAGCTAATGTGTGGACAGACAAAATTCCACTTGGCAGGGAATAACTTTTATTACTTTGGCAGTTTTGTGAAGTTATTGTGATTATTTTATGTTTCTTTTGTGGACTGTTATTTTATTATTATTATTATCATCATCATCATCATCATCTTTTTCACTGTAATCTGCTGCAATCAGCGTATGTATTACATAATGATATGTACTGTGTGTTTTATTATTGATTCTGAGCATTTTCCTCTTATGTGCATGTAGCACATTGGGATTAAGCTACATGTATGGATATAGTTCTCCACATGAGAGCCTTATTGACTTGAATTCATGGATATTTTGGCAGCATTATAAAACTGGTACATAATGTTCCTCCTTTATCGCTGTATGTGTATTGTGGATGTGAAGGCATTTAAAGGGAACTGATTGTCTCATCAAATATCAAACCTTCAGAATCAAACTGCATATCAGATGTATAAAAATACGTATTTCTTATAATTTGCACTGTCAGCATCTGATGAAAGACTAGGATTGTCTAGAAGTTTTAATGTCCAAAACTGTGTCTATTTTTTCCATGACCCAGCTTCAATACACTTATTTCAAAATTATTTGGGATCATTACTTGAGAGTTAAAATGTGAAGAAGGTGCTTCAGAATAAAATTTCCAAATTAAAATTTGCCGACTTTGCTTCAGAAGGACATCGTCAACTTCTAAGGCAGGTTTCCTTCTTTTTTTCTTTTCTTTTTTTATGTTCATCCATGTGTAGGATAGCATTTTTATTAGTAGCAGTTGCTTTAGGAAATCACTGTCAAGTGGAGGGGGAACAAGCACCTTATTCATTGTGGGGAGAATTGTTTGGTCAATTTAAAAACTCAGAGACTACAAAATGATACAGAGCATGTAAGATATGCTCTTAATCCGTTTAGTGCTCATGGTCCCATTTTAAGCACTGTGGTTTCTATGGCACAACAGAAAGAGAATTTTTTTTATTTTTTATATGAATATGTGACTTGACTTGTCGGAGACCAGTTTGAAATTACTGTAAGATTAATGAGGTTTTGTATAGGAAAGCTTTGATATAAAATACAGAATAACAGTTTTCTGGACTTGATAATTAAAACATCTTTGATGGTACAAATACAGGGTCCGCCAGCGAATTGGACGATTTTTAAGTGTTAAAAAAAAAATTAAAAGTATTGGATATCATGATACAGTTACATTTATAGGGAAGTACATACTTTAGCATTTGCAGAAATAAGTGAATCAGTAGTCTTGAAACATAACACAGAACAAAAAA
>Ga0123357_10013216_pt1 | contig 10697 bp, 13 predicted proteins | sample TergutEmb28metaG_FD_89873 | JGI IMG/M metagenome (GOLD analysis project Ga0123357, IMG submission 89873) | Embiratermes neotenicus P4 segment gut microbial communities from Petit-Saut dam, French Guiana - Emb289 P4 | ecosystem: Host-associated > Arthropoda: Insects > Digestive system > Gut ...
TATCACCCGCACAATATTGGGTGAACAGTACAAATCATTTAGCTCCTCGTTATGCAATCTCCTCCATTCCCCCGTTACCTCGTCCCTCCTAGGTCCAAATATTCTCCTCAACACCATGTTCCCAAACACCCTCCGCTTCCTTTCCTCCCGCAGTGTCAGCGACCAAGTACTAGGTTAATATGTTTTTTATATTGTAATTCTTTTTTATTTATCTTGTATTTGCATTTTTATTTATTTTATATTTATTTTTTATTTAATGTCTGCATTTTGTATTATCTCTTTTATATTTATTTCTTTACTGATTATTTTATTTTATTTTTTACTTGTATATTCACTTATATATTCACTTATATATTTACTTATTTCCTTTTTTATTTTATATTCACATTAATTTATTTTATAATACTTGTTTATTTTTATTTATTTATTTACTTACCGCTCTTTACACCAATTCTGGCACCCGTTTCACCAGCTGTTTGCACAGTACACAGTCCGTACTGGTCCCCTCGTGTCACTGCTGATACTGCTACACTACACTACTTTTATTACTACTGCTGCTGCCGCCACTGCCCAGAAGTTTCTTGCTTATGATTCTGCTCCCTGGCAGCCTCGAATAAGTGCTGCATATTACGTCTGTGTATCAGTTTTCCAAACTTTTATCCAGAAGAGGATACCTGAAGCTTGTGTGTGTCGGGCTGGGGTGGGGGGGTACAGAATTTCCAAAAATCCAAGGGTCACCTCGAAGTTCCATGTGCCATAAGATTAAAATGGATACTGAGAACACTCAAATATTAGGCGTCACCTTACACAATTTAGTCGCTCCCCCCCCCCCCGCCCCCAAGTTGTGTAAGGTCATATTTCAACTGTAGGACTGCCCATGTATTACATACCAGTGTGAGTAATTTAGGACAATTCTCGCCCTGGAATTTCGGGATGGTGTTCATCTGTCGGTATGGTTCGCTCGCGGACTAAAAGCCACGGAGTTTAGTTTAGTTTAGTTTTAGTTCATGGGAGTTAGCTGTCATGTCATCTCCCCAGCGGAAATGTCCCTTATTAAGCTTTCCATCTCTCAAGGTGATGATTTTTGTTGGTCATTTTTCTAAGTGCATGTTGTGAGCCCGTTAAAGTTGAGGTGGTGTAATGATGATGATAATTATGGCTGAGTAACAAGACATTTTGAAACTACGACCTCGGGTCGTGGTTTGCTTGTATGTTAATGGTGAGAAGGAGACACGTTGTGTTATGCGTTACATACATACAGATGACGTCAGAGTTTCTGCGTAATTAAAAGCTGGGATAAATTGTATGCCACAGCACTGACAGTATGCACAGTGGCTGTGAAGTGAGAGTAATGTCACTCGTGAAACAACTGTACACATTACTGACTTCTGGAGTGTGACCCAGTAGATTCTGCCGACATTTGGGAGAAAACTAATGCGTTCTTCTGAAACGTCGGGTGAATTTTTACCAGGCTACAGGGCGTCACATCGTAGAATCTTCGTAGTCACCGTCTTTAGAACCCTGGATCTCGCGTCTGACAGTTCAGTTCAGGAAGACTAACTCCAATGAGTAGAACCGTTCTTGACAAACTAACAGGTCTGCACCTAGCCAAGAAATCCCCCCCCCCTCCCCCCCATTTTATTCAGCACATAGGTTTATCACCATATCACCAGCCCGCCACCTGTCTTTACCTTGAGCCAGATTAATCGAATGCACGCTCCTATCAAACTTCCTGAAGATTCATTATGGTATTTTCCTTCCATCTACGCCTAGGTCTTCAAAGTGTTCTCTTTCCCTCAAGTTTCCCCACCCAAACTGTACATGATTTTATCACTCGAATAATATTTGGTGAGCAATACGGATCATGAAGCTCCTCGTTGTGTAGTCTTCTCAACACTCCTGTTACTTCTTCCCTCTTAGGCCCAAATATTTTCCCCAACACCCCGGTTTCGAACATCCTCATCCCGTCGTCTTCGACTGAATGACAAAACTGAAGCCAAATTTCTGTGAAATTAATTTCCACATTCGTACCGTGAATTTTGATATTATCAAAGTTGTATTTATTCACCAACTGATGCACTAGTGAGTTGGCTTAAAAACACAATACCATAATTTATATTAAAACAGCTCCGACATGTTTCGGTGTTACAGTTACACCATCATCAGGGAGCGCATTAATTTGTGCTTACTAAAGTTACAGTTGCTAAAACAGTCCATTAAAATACGTCGGTGTGTGGTTAATACGGTGTTGGTGTGGCTGCGTATATAAGGTTCTTGTTGGTGTCTGTATGCTGCACTGTTCTGCGGTATTAAGCACACACCTATATATTTTAATGGACTATTTTAACAACCATAACTTTAGTAAGCACAAATTAATGTGTTCCCTGATTATGGTGTAACTGTAAAACCGAAACATTTCGGAGCTGTTTTAATGTAAATTTTATTTTTTAAGACAACTCAGTAGTGCATAGGTTGGTGAATAAATACAACTTTGATAATTCTGTAAAATTAATTGTAATTTCGTAGCATGTGTGCGGAACACAACGGGTTATTGAAGGAAAGATAAAAGGAGGTATAGAAGTGACAGGAAGACGAGGAGGAAGACGTAGGAAGCTACTGAGTGACCTTAAGGAAAGGAGAGGATACTCTCATTTGAAGGAGGAAGCTCTAGATCGCACTATGTGGAGAGGTCGATTTGGAAGAGGCTTTGGAACTGTCGTAAGACAGACTAGTAAATGAATGAATATGTACAGAACACCAGGAGGTTAGCTCTAGTAGAAATTTCGGTCAAAAAGAAACATAGCATTATCGTAAATGAGGGGGTACTGTGAAATGGATCCTCAGGATATAGTGTCGGTGGATTTGAACTGCTCGTGGTCAGTGGCGGCCAGTGGTGAGGACGGTATTGAACATGCTGGTTTGGTAATAGGCAGGGAGTTGGTAGCCGAGCGACTTAACTGTTTTAGAATGACTGTTCCGTGGAGTTAGTTACGATAGTTTACATTGATTTTCGATATGCGGTCTGTAATTGACCTACACAGTTCCATACAAATGAGCCGAGTCGTTGCAGTCAAAAGCCACAAAACGGAAATGTGTTTAGTGCCCTGACACGTTTTGGTAATTGGCCGGTGCCAGCTCATTGTGCATTGGAGTTGTTCGTGTAAGTTAGTGGTTGTACATGATCATTATGTAACGTAAACCAACGAATTGCACACTTTTCAAATTAATGTTTTAATCCAATCCTTTGTTTTATTTTATGTTTTGTTGACCGCACATCGCTGTATAATCTGTTTCAAATGAAGCCAACTAGGTGCACACTACTTCTTAGTATATTTATTTCAACTACTCTACATGTTTCGGGCAACTATGTGCCCATCATCAGGAGAACTTACTGTATCTGTGTGTCGGGACGTGAAGCTGATCGCTTACCTTCCTTTATTGTCGTGTTAAGAGTGAGTGGAATTATGCTTCCACTCTTCTATGTGCCTTCCTGGCGTGCAAAGGGATGACTGCTCTGAAATATTATTTTAATTAACCCTTACCCCGCTAACGTGGAGAATATGGTGAGCTCCTAATAATGCCAGGAGATGGAAGATGGGATTTAACCCTTTAAACGCCGAGTTAAATCCCATCTGCCCTCTGCTGGTATTATTAGGAGCTCACCTTATTCTCCACATTAGCAGGATAAGGGTTAACTTTGCGTTTGAAGGGTTAAAACCACACACTTTTTTTTTCTGTTGTCTATTGGACAGGAACATTTGTCGATCGAGAGTTGTAGACGAAAACAAGACACGCTTTGTTTCCAGTGCAATTTTTCCGCAGTGTAACTGTTTTGAGATAATTAGGGAGGCGCCAGAATTATTAGTGTGTTTGTATTCACTGTCTTAGGTTTGTTGTGACATCTGGGGCTAGGCATATGGCAGTGAGGACCTGCGAAATATGTTTGCTGAAAGTACGAAAGGACTGTATATTCTAGCCTGGCTGTACATCCGCATGCTCTAACACCTCCGCAAAGCCACTCCATCCAAATGTTCTTAAGTTCTTATCCCCTAAGCAGGCATGAAGACTGCTTGTTTCACGTGTCGAGAGGTCGGCGTTTGAACTTGACGGGTGGTTTCGCTGCCCCTTACCATTTGTGTGCTGTGCATAGGCGGGGTTTTATTTATTTTTTTTTTCACAAATAGATTCACTTCAGACACCATTTGGCACGAATACCAGATTTCATGGCAGTTTAGATGCTAATAGATTGCATTGAATTGAGGCGCCTAGGGAGAGAGTGGCGTATGTAACATACGTGTCGTGTATGTGTGTGTGTGTGTGTCTGTACATACATACGTACATACATACATATATTACATACATACATTACATACATACATACATACATACACATACATAATACATACATACATTACATTCATACATACATAATGCATACATACATACGTACATACATACATATATACATACATAATACATACATATATACATTACATACACACATACATACATAATGCATACATACATACATACACTCATATACATATATACGTACATACGTACATACATTGCATACATACATACATACATACATACATACATACATACATACATACGTACATACATACATAATACATTACATACATACATACATAATACATTACATACATACATACATACACACACATACATACATACATACATACATACATACATACATACATACATACATACATACATACATGTATATTGTACATAGTTTTACAAACATACAGAAGCCACTGGGGAGGGTGTTGGAACTTGTCATCTTTGTGGAAGTCTGTCGAGAATGGTTGCCACGTGTACCGAAAGCATTCTGGTGCAGCGTGTTTAGTGTTGTACAGTTTAGGGTTCCGAAGGACTGGAGACTTCAGCGATGGGTCAGCCGCTGTGTACGTCTTGAAAGCATACGGAGGGAGCAGAAGTCCTAGAAGTCGCTGGTCGGCCGCTGTGGGGCCTGTCAACCTGTCACCCTGTCACCAGCATTCTTTTCACCATTCTTACAACGACGGGCCCAGCGCCTAACTGAACTAACCTTTATGACACCCGCACCGCACCACGCACTCTTCTCAAACTATGAATCTCTATCGGACTGGTGCCTTCCGCATTAACAACTTCAGTCACCACCCTCTGTCTAGACGGTACGGCCACAGCGTCCGCCATTTTGCACTGCTACTGTGTTGAACGCACGTTACTGACTGGAGCACCGATGATCCTGATGGAGCTGGAGAGTGTCACTATCTGGTGAGTAAGATAAGACGCTCATCCGGGCGCCACATTTGAAAGAAAAAAATAGGAGATTACTTTGTACCGACCGTCGTAGGTCCATTCATTCTTAACTTCGGGGTAGACGGTGATGAGTGGTGAACGGGGTTGACTTGGCTCAGGACAGAGACAAGTTGTGGGCTGTTGTGAATATGGTGATGAACCTCCGGGGTTCCGTAATATTTGGGGAACATTTTTACTGGCTGAATAAACGTTAGCCTCAAAAAGGGCCTCGCCCTTTGAAGACAGTTACGAATAAAATACTTACCTACGTACTTAATTAATTACTTACTTACTTACTTACTCACTCACTCACTCACTCACTCCATGGAGCGGAGTCCTTCTTGAGAAGCTAACAGGTTTGCAGCCAGTCAAGAATTTCCCCTCATTTTATGGAACCCGAAGGCCCATTACCGCATTCACAAGTGCCCGCCACCTGTCCCTATCCTGAGCCAGCTCGTTCCAGTCCATACCCCAACATCCTACGCCCTGAAGATCCATCTTAATATTATCCTCCCATCTACGCCTGGGTCTCTCCAGTGGTTTCTTTCCCTCGTTTTCCCCACAAAAAACCTGTATACGCCTCTCTTCTCTCCCACACGTGCTACGTACCCCCGCCCATCTCATTCTTTTCGATTTTATAACCCGAACAATATTGGGTGAGGGAGTACAGATCATTAAGGTTCTCGTGTTATGGATAAAATAGCAAACCTAATGTGAGTCTCGTGTATTCTGTGAAGTTTGTAGTTCTGTTGCAATATACAGATTAAACGTGAGACACCCATAAATTGCGGCTGGACATAGGATAAATAGAAATCTATGACTTGTGTTGAGGACTGCCTCTGTAGTCTTTCGGAACTCGGGAACCGTGACACAGGGTACGCGAGTGGCTTCTCTAAGTGACATTTTTCCACGTAAGACCCCCCCCCCCCGCCCCCCAGAAAAATGTTTCCCCACCAAACCACTTCTTGAGACTTGACTTGCTACTGACTGTAAGCGTACTTTACATCCCCTTCCCTTGCAGTAGCTGTTTTTTAGTGTAAGGGAAAGGGGCCATAAACGTAATTTTATCTTTCAATCATTTAGAAAGATGGGATGCTTGTGGGGGTGGGGGTTTTTTTAAAGGAGGTTGACATTTTGGGCACAGTGGCGTATTTTATATGCAATGGGCGCATTGCAGGACACGTAAAATTTATTCATATGCTGTTCAATGACGAAAGTATCCGAATATTCATACTGTCGAATGGTATAATTAATAATGAATTGCAGATTGTGTGGAGTCGCAGTAAACTTTGAGGGTTATCCGGGAATTTGGAGGGACTGGGTGAAACTGCGAAAACTCTAGTGTTAGATTCCCGTGAAATTTTAACGCTAAATTATGGCAGTTTTATGAATGGTGATTGAATGTGGGCCATAAAATATGTTACTGAGACAACGTGCAGTTGAAATATTACTGTGTTGTAACAACGAACTCATAAATACCTGAGAACCTCGCACTTCTGGGGTATTACGCGGCTAGTAGTGGTAATTTCTTACCGACGTTTCAGGATCGATGGGACCGTCCCGAAACGTCGGTAATAAATTACCGCTACTCGCTGCGTAATAACCCAGAAGTGCGAGGTTCACAGTTACTTCGCGACGGAAGCCTCAAATCAAAAATACCTAACCTTAGTGACAAGAGAAGTATCAAAAAGGTAGGCTACTTTATACAAACACACGAAGTGTCTGGTGTTTATTGGACCGTGCATCATTGTGATAACTGAAGAATAAAAAACCAACTACATGCCCTCATCGTTGCACCGTGCGTTTCGTAGAATCACTTCATCTGTTAACCAACAAATGCACCTATACAACTTTCACTTAAAACACTTTAAAACAATTAAAACCACTCCGACATGTTTCGATCTTTTCACATAATCATCAGGAAGTTTCGCCTTTCCTTGCTAAAGTTATTACATATTCACGATTTAGTTCGTTTTTGTAAACAAGGTGTTGTGGCAGCATATCATGTTGTGTAGGAATCTGCTCTAGAGAGTGTAGTTGGCTAGGTGTGCATCGTACGATGCACACCTAGCCAACTACACTATCTACAACAGATTCCTACACAACATGATGCTGCCACAACACCTTGTTTACAAAAACGAACTAAATCGTGAATATGTAATAACTTTAGCAAGGAAAGGCGAAACTTCCTGATGATGATGTGAAAAGATCGAAACATGTCGAAGGAGTGGTTTTAAGTGTTTTAAGTGAAAGTTATATAGGTGCATTTCTTGGTTAATAGTTGAAGTGATGAAGCAACTAGATGCCACTTATTATTTTATCGTACTTCTTATAGGCTCAACATGTTTCGGGCACTACTATGTCCATCATCAGGAGCTCGCGACTATAATGTTGATTACCACATTGGTCGTTTCGTTCTTGGTTTGCTGTATGTTGGAGGTTAGTTGCGGTAGGCTGGAGTAGTGGTCGGGCTGCAGGCTAAAGCTTCAGCCTGCAGCCCGGACACTACTCCAGCCTATCCGCACGTAACCTTCAACATACAGCAAACTAAGAACGAAACGACCAACGTGGTAATCAACATCATAGTCGTGAGTTCCTGGTGATATGCATAGTAATGCCCGAAACATGTTGAGCCTATAAGAAGTACAATAAAATAATAAGTGGCATCTAGTTGGTTTTTTACTCTTCAGTTAACAGGAAGTGTCGTTTGTTATAAGTTAACTCTGTATGTATCTGTGAAGAAATAAAACAAAGAGTAATGAAGTTGTGTATGTAGGGATTGAAGGTATTGCTCTACTCATTCCTACCTTCGACACTGACTGGAGATGAGTGGTCAGATTCACTCTACGGCCACTTTACCACTGTGGAAAGAGCTACCAATACCTGTTGAAATTGAGGTTAGGTTGGCCGCAGATCCGGCCTGGACTGTTCGGAGACGAGAAATGTCCTCAACTTATACCGGGATTTGAACCACGATGCTTCCCTTGTCCGACCCGCAGGTTAGTCACTATTGTATGTGAGTTGCGCAGTGATCACAAGGAATAGCCACAGGACTGTGAATTAGTTACAACTGGTGCATATTTCACCGATCTTTTGTGATTGAGGTGTGATATTGAGCTTTGTCGGTGATTAGACATTCTTGAAAGTGAGGTAGATGCATGGATTGTGTATACCAAGGAGGAAGCTTCGTATAGTCATGTTTCGTTTGAAGATAGATGTCTTCATTATGCCGTCCGTAGGCATTAACACACGTGAAAACAATTCACATTTCAGACGCCAGTACCAACGGTCTTAGGTTGATTGTCTTGTTGCAAATTTATATAGTGCACATTGCAACCGACCGCCTGTTCAAAGTGCCTGCCTTATGCTCTTAAAGGTGATGCTGTATTTCTCATATTCTGATATTTAAAATTGGCTTATCGCGAAAAGAAAGTGCCCTGGGACTAGTGTTTGTATGAAGTTTCTTCTTTGGTTTGGTCCATACAAGACGTGTCTACAATATGGCCCCATATTCCAGAAACATCCTGTATGTGTCTCGTACAATCCACTTCCAATATTCCTGCCATATCACAAGGAATCAACATCTCATGCAGAAAAGGAACATAGTTACCTGCTGTTTGCTCTGTATTTGATTGCTGTCTTGCTGTACAGCATTGTAAACCATGGAAGGTGATACCTCGGAACTCAGAGCAAGAAACCAAGAACAGGAATTTACAGCTGCGGTCGCAACTTGTCAACAAACGCCCAAACTCGCTCAAAGTTGTATCATTATGAATGTGCAGGTTTAGAACTCGTTTTCTTCCCACGTAAATTACGTCATAATGTAGAGTTGTTTCGCACATCGCTTTATGCCCTGTCTTCCCCTCCCCTGAACATGAAAACCCTTTCCACTCCCCTCGTCTAGACAAGCTCATGTTACACTGTTATAGTAATGGTCTGCTCATTGAATTCATGATTCTCATTACCACCTCCCCTTAAATCCACCACTGCAAAGCTATTCAGTAAAATACTGCACTCCTCTGCGCTTACTTCGTAGCCCCTGGCACTTCCGCAACCCAACCTACAGCAGTGACAGTTCGGTTGCGGTAACTCCACGATAGGGGGTTGGTAAGAGTTATGGCGATATAGCTCTCCTCTGTGAAATGCTATGTAGTAAACATGCATAGAATGGGATTGTACCCTAATCCCTAGTCCTTATCCACCCTGTCTCTTCTTCAAGGGGTCCGTGTTTCACCCCTCAGCCGATGTATCCACCCGCAGGCAATTGTCAGGCCTTCCCCCTGCTCGTTTACATTTATCATAAGACTTGCCTTGCAGAAGGAAACTAGACAGAAGAAAAAGAAGAATGAGGGTTGAAGAGAAAGGAAATGAGGGATTGACAGACGAAGACGGCAAAGAGATTGTATGGAGAGGTAAATCATCAAAACGCTTCAGACTGACTGCCACACGGTAGCTGTGTTGCAATTCCTGCCCTTAATCTTTAAAGCCCGGTGGTAACAATGTACCGTCAGGTTCAACACTAGCAAGCGCTGCGTTTTGCCTGCGCAGGTTCTTTATGTGTTCCATTTAATTTTCTAACTGGAGAGAGATTCTATCTGTATATAGCAATTTCCAATTGGTCTTACTTATCGAAGCACGCTGTGTTCTCTGTGAGGTAAGAACGTTATTAACGTAAAGCATAGAGTAGCTGTAGTCGTCAAAAGGAACGATAATTTACCGTCATTTTCAGAATGGTCGTTTCCTTATCACGCGACGTATATTCCGTCCTTCTATATTCCTGTCTTCACCAGGCGTATGGAGTAGTAACACCCAGCACAGGTATTCGTGCGTGAGAGCTGGAAACGTGTTCATAGCAAGATGCAAATAGGAGTCTTCTGGGATTTGATGCCTTGTCCATTGGTAACAAGTTACCAGCGTCTTGCTGTTCATGCTGTATCGAGTCTGCTTGGAATCGGAAGATACATAATAGTCCCCTCCGAAACGGCGGTATGTTTATCAGTCGATAATACAACGTCACACACAACACTCGAATCTTCATCTGCCCCGCTGTGAAAACCTCGTGGTCATAGCAGTCAGTTTTTTATATTGAATAATGTTTCTTTTTATTTAAATTGGAGAGAGGGGGTGTATAGGGTCTTGGTGGGGAAACCGGAGGGCAGGAGACCACTGGGGAGACCTAGGCTTAGATGGGTGGATGATATTAGGATGGATCTCCAGGAGATGGGATGTGGGTATATGGACTGGATTGGGCTGGCCCAGGATAGGGCCAGGTGGCGGACGCTTGTGAGTGCGGTAATGAACCTTCGGGTTCCGTGAAATGCGGGGAATTTCTTGACTAGCTGCAAACCAGTTAGCTTCTCAAGAAGGACTCTGCACCATGGAGTAAGTAA
>Ga0123357_10013218_pt1 | contig 10696 bp, 11 predicted proteins | sample TergutEmb28metaG_FD_89873 | JGI IMG/M metagenome (GOLD analysis project Ga0123357, IMG submission 89873) | Embiratermes neotenicus P4 segment gut microbial communities from Petit-Saut dam, French Guiana - Emb289 P4 | ecosystem: Host-associated > Arthropoda: Insects > Digestive system > Gut ...
AGTCTGATTGTCATTCTGAACCGCTGTGCTGTTCAATAGCATGATGTTCTGTGCCGTATGAGTCTGATTGTCATTCTGAACCGCTGTGCTGTTCAATAGCATGATGTTCTGTGCCGTATGAGTCTGATTGTCATTCTGAACAGCTGTGCTGTTCAATAGCATGATGTTCTGTGCCGTATGTGTCTGATTGTCATTCTGAACCGCTGTGCTGTTCAATAACATGATGTTTTGTTCGTATATGTCTGATTGTGCTTTTGAACCGCTGTGCTGTTCAATACCATGATGTTCTATACCGTATGTTTCCGACTGTCATTGTGAACCGCTGTGCTGTTCAATACCATGATGTTCTGTACCGTATGTTGCCGACTGTCATTGTGAACCGCTGTGCTGTTCACTACCATGATGTTCTGTACCGTATGTGTCTGATTGTCATTCTGAACCGCTGTGCTGTTCAATACCATGATGTTCTGTGCCGTATGTGTCTGATTGTCATTCTGAACCGCTGTGCTCTTCAATAGCATGATATTCTGTGCCGTATGTGTCTGATTGTCATTCTGAACCGCTGTGCTGTTCAATACCATGATGTTCTGTACCGTATGTGTCTGATTGTCATTGTGAACCGCTGTGCTGTTCAATACCATGATGTTCTGTACCGTATGTGTCTGATTGTCATTCTGAACCGCTGTGCTCTTCAATAGCACGATATTCTGTGCCATATGTGTCGGATTGTCATTCTGAACCGCCGTGCTGTTCCAGAACGTGATGTTCTGTGTGCTGTGTGCCTGCTTCAGCATCTCTGGCGGGTCTGTTCTCATCAGTAACTTCAAAGACCACGACGGTTCCACTCACAACATCGCTATGGCTTGTGGTGCCTGCGCGATCTTAAATGGTGTCGTAATGACAATCGATATGCTAGTCGATCATATTGCAAATAATGGCTGGTAGGCTTGCAAAGACCTCCGTAAAATTATTCTTTATTTGTGAGGTGCATTTTTGTTATGTCAAAGCAAATTCTCTTCGATGTTAACAGCAATTGTGTCAGTGTAAATGACATTTACTGTTGAATAAAATATTATCATTTATGTTTTACAACCAAAACCCTTCCACCATTACAAGTCTTTAATTGAAATATTATGACCACATCATATTGCTTTCCGGAGATTAACCACGTAAATTTTGGCTGTCAAGTTCAATATAAAACCTTGTATTCTCAGGGAATAAGCTACTTTATCCTCAACCGTTGTATCCCGAAAGTTACGAAATTAGAGAATAGAAGAACTGGAGAACTTACCCAAAATATACGGCATAATATTTAAATTACATTTAATGCCTAGAAACGCATTGTAAATCATTTGCACCAAGTTATAACATTAAATTTCCTTACATTAATTCTATATACATTTTTCGCTACTAAATGGAGCGCCGTGATAAATTATGCTAAAAACCAAATAGGACATAGTATTTTTATGGAATCCCCCCCCAAGGAAAGGCCAAGTATAACCTCGAAATGTGCTACGTTCGCTTCCTTTCCAATCCCTCTCATTTCTCTTTATATACCATTTAATCTTTTTTGAAAATCAAAAAAATCTGTAGATGGCACAGCAGCGTTAAATCAACTAGTAACTATACTTTTTAAACTGTGTTACATTTAGGTTAATTCATTAGAACTGAAAGATTATTGTGTAAATACAGAGTTTAAGTAATCTTTAAGAATATTGGCAATAGACGTCTGGAAATGATGCAACACACCGCCGGTCGACAGATTTAGGGCTTCATCCAATTGGAATATCATTAACTGTACTATTTGGAATTAAATGTCATGTGACAATAATTTAACTGATATGAAAATGAAAGCCTTATGCAAGAATTGATGGAAAATCCTTTAAGAAATACGGGAAATTTTCTGCACTTGGAAGAATAGATGGACAGATGGACAGATGGATAGATGGACAAATGGACAGTTGGAAAGATGGACAGATGAATAGATGGACAAATGGACAGTTGGAAAGATGAATAGATGGATAGATGGGTAGACGGATAGACGGATAAATGGATAGATGGATAGTTGCATTGAATGATGGAAGAATGGATGGATGGATGAATGTTTGAATGGATGAATTGATGGATGGATGGTTGGATGGATGGATGGATAGATGGATAGATGGATAGATGTATAGATGGATAGATGTATGGATGAATGAATGAATGGATGAATGGATGGATGGATGGATCGATGGATAGATGGTTAGTTGGATGGATAGATGGATAGACTGTTGGATGGATAGATGAATGGTTGAATGGATGGAAGGATGGATAGAAGTTTGGATGGATGAATGCTTAGATGGTTAGATGCAAAAATGATAGATGGATAGATGGATAGATTGATAGATGGACGGATGGTTGAATGTATGGATGGATGGTTGGATGGATGGATAGATGGATAGATGTATAGATGGATAGATGTATGGATGGATGAATGAATGGATGAATGGATGGGTGGATGGATCGATGAAGAGATGGTCAGTTGGATGGATAGATGGATGGATGGATAATGAATGGGTGAATGTATGGATGGATGGATAGAAGTTTGGATGGACGGATGGTTAGATGGTCAGATGCAAAAATGATAGATGGATAGATGGATAGATAGATAGATGGACGGATGGTTGAATGTATGGATGGATGGTTGGATGGATGGATAGATGGGTAGATGGATAGATAGATAGACGGATGGATAGATATAGAGGTGAAAAATGGATAAATGGATAGATGGATGGATGGATGGTTGGAAGGATGAATGGATGGCTGGATAGATGGATAGATGGATGGATGGATAAATGGATAAATGTATTGATGGGTAAATGGATAGATGGTTAGATGCATAGATGGAAGGATCGATGGATGAATGGATGGATGGTTAAATGGATAGATGAATAGATCGATAGTTGAATGGATGGATTGATGGAAGGTTGGGAGAATGGATGGGTTGTTGGATGGATGGTAAAATGGATAGATGAGTAGTTGGATATATGGAGAGATGAATAGATGGATGGATGGATGGATAAGTGAATAGATGGATAAATTAATGAATGGGTAAATTGATGGATGGAAGGATGGATGGATTGATGGATGGATAAATGGATGGGTAGATGGATAGATAGACAGATAGATAGATAGATGGATGGACGGTTGGATGAATGAATGGATGGATAGATGGTTGGATATATGGATGAATGGATGGATAGTGGGATAGATAGTTAAATTGATAGATGGATGGATGGATGGTTGGATATGTGGATAGATGGAAGGTTGGATGGATGGATGGAAGAATGGATGGAGTGATGGTTGGGTGGTTGGATGAATGGATGGTTAGATGGATAGATGGATAGACGGATAGATGGATAAATGGATAAATGTTTGGATGGATGGATGGACGGATGGATGGATGGACGGATCGATGGATAGATGTATGGTTGGATGGATGAATGGATGGATGGGTGGATAGATGGATGGATGGATGAATGGATGGATAAATGGATAGATGAATAGATGGATAGATGAGTAGATGAATGGATGGATAGATGGATAGATGGATAGAAAGATAGATGAATAGTTTGTTAGATGGATGGAAGGATGGATGTATGGATGGATGGATGGATGAGTGGAAGGATGGATGGATGGATGGATAGATGGATGGAAGAATGGATGAATGGATGGGTTGTTGAATAGATGGATATTTGTTTAGATAAAAGAATGTTTGAATGAATGGAAGGAAAGATGGATTGATGGTTGGATGGATGGAAGAATTGGTGGATAGATGAACAGATGAATAGATGTATAGATAGATAAATGAATAGATGAATAAATGGATAGATGAATAGATGAATATTTGGATAGATGGATAGATGGGTAGATGTATAGAAGAATGGATGGATGGATGGAAGGATGGATGGATAGATGGATTGATGGATGGATAATTGGGTGGACGGTTGGATGAATGGATGGATGGATGGATTGATGGATAGATGGGTAGTTGGATAGATGGATAAATGGAAAGATGGATAGATTGGAAGTTTGATAGTTGAATAGATGTTTAGATGGATAGATGGATAAATAGATAGATGGATAAACGGATGGATGGATGGATGAATGAAAGGATAGAAGAATAGATGGATAGATGGATAGTTGGTTGGATGGATAAGTGGATGTATGGATGGATGGTTAGATGGATGGATGTATAGATGGACGGGTGGATAGATGGACGGATAGATGCATAGATAGATGGGTAGATTGTTAAATGGGTCGATGCATATGTGGATAGATAGATAGTTGGATAAATGAATAGATGGATAGATGGGTAGATGGATGGATGGATGGATGGATGAATGGATGGATGGATGGTTTGTTAGTTGGATAGATCGATAGATGGAAAGATATAGAGATGGATAGATGGGTAGGTGGATAGATGGATAGATGGTTAGTTGGATATTTGGATGGATGGATGGATGGATAGATGGATGGAAGAATAGATGATTAGATGGATAAATGGATAGCTGGTTAGTTGAATAGTTAGATATATGTGTAGATGTGTAGTTGGGTGGATGGATAGATGGTTAGATGGATAGAAGAATGGATGGATGGATGGATTGATAGATGAATAAATGGTTACAAGGTTAGATGGATAGATAGATAAACGGAAAAATGGATCAATGAATGGATGGATGGTTGGATGGATGGATGGATGGTTAAATGAATAGATGGATAGATGAATAAGTGGATTGATGGATAGATGGAAAGATGAATATGTGGTTAGACGGAGAGATGGATAGATGAATGGATGGATGAAGGGAAGAACTGATGGATAGATGGATATGTAGATAGATGGATAGATTGATAAATGGATGGATGGATGGATAGATGAATGGATGGATAGATGGATCGATGGATAGATGTTAAGATGTAAATTTGGATTAATGGATAGATGGATGGATGGATGAATGGAAGGATGGATAGTTGGATAGTCGGATGGATAAATGGATTGATGGATAGATGGATAGAAAAATAGTTGGATAAATGGATAGGTGGATAAATGGATTGATGGATAGATGGATAGATGTGTAGATGGAGAGATAGATAGATGGATAGATGGATGGATGGATGGTTGGATGGATGGATGGATGGAGGGATAGATGGATGGGTGGATGAATGAATGGGTAGATGGATAGATGGATAGACGGATAAATGGATAGATGGATGGATGGATAATTGGTTAGATGGATAGATGAATGGATGGATGGATGGACGAATGGATAGATTGATGGATAGTTGGAAAGCTGGATATTTGGATAGATGGATAGTTGGATAGAAGGATAAATGCATAGATGGATAGATGGATAGATGGATAGTTGAAAAGATGGATAGATGGTTAGATGTGTAGATTGATGGATGGATGGATGGAAGAATGAATAGATGGATAGATCGATAGTGGAATAGATGCAGAGATGGATAGTAGGATACGTGGATAGATAGATGAATGGATGAATGGAAGGATGGTTGGAATGTTGGATGGATGGATGGATGAATAGATGGCTAGATTGATAAATGGAAAGATGGGTAGATGGATAGATGGGTAAATGGATAGATGGATAGATGGGTAGATGGATAGATGAATAGATGGAGAAATTGATAGATGGATGATCGGGTAGACGGATAGACTGACAGATAGATAGACGGATAGATTAATAGAAGAATAGATGGGTGGATGGATGGATGGATTGATAGATGTGTAGATGGGTAGATGGATAGATGGTTAGATGGTTAGAAGGAAAGATGGATAGTTGGATAGATGGAGAGATGGACCGATGGATGGATGAATGGATGGATGAATGGATGAATGGTTAGTTGGATAGAGGAATAGATGAATAAATGATTAGATGGATAGGTGGAAAGTTGAATACATGGTTAGATGGAGAGTTCGATAGATGGATAGTTAGATGGATGGATGGAAGAATGGATGGATAGTTGGGTAGATGTATAGATGGATAGATTGATAGATGAATGGTTGGATAGATGAATAGATGGAAGTATGAATCAATGGACAAATGGTTAGATATATAGTTGGATTGGTGGATAGAAGGATGGATGGATGGATGGATGGAAGAATGGATGAATGGATTAATGGATACATGGATAGATGAATAGATGGATGAATGAATGGATGGATTGATGGATGGATGGACGGATGGATGGATAGATTGATAGATGGACGGATGGATATTCAGATAGATGAATAGATGGATAGATGGTTAGATGGATAGATTGATAGATTGATTGATGGAAAGATGGATAGAAGGATGGATGTTTGGATGGACGAATGGATGGAAGAATGGCGGATGGATGGCTGGATGGTTGGATAAATGGATAGATTTATAGATTAATGAATGGATAGATGGTTAGATAGATACATGAATAGATGAATAGTTAGATAAATGGTTAAATAGATAGATGGATAGATGGATGGAAGGATGGAAGAATGGATGGAAGGAAGGATGAATGGATGGATGAATGAATGGTTGGATGGATGGATGGATTGATTGTTAGATGGTAGATGGATAGTTGGGAACATGGCTAGATGGCTAGATGGATAGATGGTTAGGTGGATACATGGATAGATAGGTAGATGGATAGTTGAGTAGATGGATGGATGGATGGATGGATGTTTGGAAGGATGGATGTATGGAAGAATGGTTAGATTAATAGATGGTTAGATGGATAGATTGATGGATGGATAAACGGTTAGATGGGTAGATGGGTAGATAGATAAATGAATATTTGAATAGATGGATAGATGGGAAAATGGATAGATGGTTAGATGAATGGATGGATGGGTAGTTGGATGGAGGGATGGATTAATGGATGGATAGATGGGTAGATGGTTAGATGAGTAGATGGATAGATGGTAATAGTATAGATGGTTAAATGGTTAGATGGATAGAAGGATAGATGGTTAGATTGATAGTTGAATGGATGAATGTATGGATGGATTATTGGACAGATGGATTGTTTGATGGATGGATGGATGGATGGATGGATGGATGGATGGATAGATGGATGAATGGATGAATGAATGGATCGTTGGATAGATGGATAGATGGAATTTGGATAGATGGATGAATGGATGAATGGAAGATTGTTTGGATAATTGGATGGATGGATGGATGGATGGATAGGTTGATGAATGGATGAATGAATGGATGGGTAGAAAGAGAGATGTATAGATGTATAGCTGGATAGATGGATAGATGGATATTTGGAAAGATGGATAAATGGATAAATGTTTGGACATATATGTGGATGGATGGATTGATGGATGGTTGTAGGGATGTGTAGATGGATAGATGGATGGATGGATGAATTGATCGATAGATGGATAGATGGATAAATGGATAAATGGAAAGATGGATAGGTGGATAGTTGGAAAGCCGAATAGATGGATAAATGAATAGATAGATAGTTGGAAAGATGGATGGATGGATGAATGGATGGAAGAATGAATGGGTCTATGGATGAATGGATGGATGAATGGATAGATGGATGGGTGGATTGATGGATGAATAGAAAGATGGATGGATGGATGGATGAATGGAAGTTTAGATGAATAGATGGATATATGAATGTGTCAATGGATGTATGGATGTTTGAATGGATGGATTGATGTTAGGATCGATGGATAGATGAATGGATGAATGGACGAATGGATGGATGGATAGATGGATAGAGGGTTAGGTGAATAAATGTGTAGTTGGATAGATGGATAGATGAATAAATGGATAGAAGTTTAGATGGAAAAATGAATTGATAGATGGATGAGTAGATGGATGGACGAATGGATAGCTAGATGAATGGATAGATCGATATATGTATAGCTTTATAGATGGATAGGTGGATAGTTTGATCGACGGATAAATGGATGAATGGATGGATGGATGGATGTATGGATAGGTAGTTAAATAGATGAAGAATTAGTTATATGTATAGAAGGATAGATGGATAGATGAATAGAAGATTAGATGGATAGATGGATAGATGGATAGATGGTTAGATGGATAGTTGATTAGATGGATAGATGGTTAGATCAATAGAAGAATAGAAGTATAGATGGATGGATGGATATTCGGTTAGACGGGAAGACGGATAGATTAATGATGGATAAATGGATGGATGGATGGTTGGATGGATGGATGGATAAATAAATGGATAGAAGGAAAGATGAATAGATGGTTAGATGGAGAGATAGATAGGTAGATGAATGGATGGATGGATGGATGGATAGAATGATAGATGGATAGATGGATAGGTGGATGGATAGATGAATGGATGGAGAGATGGATCGATTGATAGATGGTTAGATGGATAGTTGGATTGATGGATAGATGGTAGGATGGATGAATGGATGAATAGATGGATAGATGTATAGATGGATAATTGGATGGATGGGTGGATGGTTGAATGGATGTTTGAATGTGTAGATGCATAGATGAATAGATGGACGGATGGATAGGTGGATAGTTGGGTAGATGGGTAGATGAATAGATGGATAGATGGACAGATGGATAAATGGATAGATGAATAATTGGATGGAAAGATGATTGATTGGATGGATGAATGGAAGGATGAATGGTTGGTTGGATTGTGGGATAGAAGGATTTGTGGAGAGATAGATAGATGGATATATGAATAGTTGGAAAGGTAGGTAGATAGATAGATAGATAGCTAGATAGATAGAATGATAGGTAGATAGAGAGATGGATAGATAGTTAGATAGGTAGATAGCTAGCTAGCTAGATAGATAGATAGATAGATAGATAGATAGATAGATAGATAGATAGGTAGATAGCTAGATAGAGTGATACGTAGATAGATAGATAAATTGATAGATAGATTTATAATTAAATAGATAGATAGATAGATTAATTGATTGATTGATAGACAGATAGTTTCATAGTTAAATAGCTAGATTGATAGATAGCGAGATAGATAGTTAGATAGATAGATAGATAGATAGATAGAGAGATAGATAGATAGAAAGAAAGAAAGAAAGATAGATAGATAGATAGATAGATAGATAGATAGATAGATAGTTAGATAGATAGATAGATAGATAGATAGAAAGATAGATAGATAGATAGATAGATAGATAGATAGATAGATAGATAGATAGATAGATAGATAATTGGATTATCAATTGGATTCAGTTACTGTCATGCCTGATGCACCTTGGCCTTAATAGACGGTCCTTTGTGCCCCATATCGGATCATAGGAGCCGTGGCCCCCGGACTTAAAATCGTAATGACCCCTGGGTCCAAGAATATTACCCAGTTATACTACTTCGTTTCTCTCAAAATTCGCAGCAAACGAACCCCCTCCAGGGTCCCCAACGGGCCCCCTATGGAGACAGACACTCGTCTACAGGGCATTTGCATATCTCTAAAAGACCTAATAAAAATTCCTGTAATAAGAAGGCCCCAAGAAAGAAACGCCCATCCATGTTCCCCAAAAGTGGGGCCCCTATGAGAATGGACTCCTATTTCCAGGCCTTGCTTAACATATCTTAGAGCTCCCCTGTAAAGAAGCCCTCCTTCATCCAGACTTCCCCTCCAGACACCAGGTTTCCCTGGATCGTCCATGTTACCCTGCTGCCTTTCATCTTTATTGCATCGGCAAATAAACGCTTTAGTTATGATAATCTTTTTAAACTTATAAATATGATCGGTGGGAAAATACAGGTTTTCTTCAGGTGACGTATTTGGTACAGTACCTGCAAGAAGCTGTGGGTCCGGTAACTCATTCGGTATAGCGACTGGGCTACGGGCTGGACGTTCCGGGATCGAATCCCGGTGAGGACGAGATTTTCCGCCCGTCCAGACCGGCCCTGGGGCCCACCCATCCTCCTTTAAACTCAGTACCGCGTATTTCCCAGGGGTAAATTGTGGCCGGGGGGTGTTGCTGACCTCTCACCCCCTTCTAGTGCCGCGGTCATGGAAGAATAGAGCTATACCTCTACCCACCCTCTGGGCCACACCGGGCCTGTGACGCGATCACTTTACCTTTACCTAAAGAAACACAGTGCAATGCAGTGTTGAGAAGGACTGGGTGTTTTCGTAGGTCAGGACTCCACATCGGAAGGCACCGGATGCCATTGAGAGATCCTCTGATTTAAATCCAGGGAGTCTATAATCGTGAACAGCCACAGAATAAGTCCCTTATGCTTTGAAGGTAACTACGAATGTCATTTTATCTCTTGGTAATAATTCTATTTTGCATTTTTTGTGTTACACGGATGATTGTAAACTGATATGAAATGATTTTGGGTAAATGACCAACTTGATGCACAATTACTTTGTATAACACGTTCATTATTATGATCCTCTACATGTTTCGATGCAGAATCTTTTGTCTTCCAGGTTGCTATCCAAAAATTAAAAGATCAAAATACAGGGTGTCCCAGGAGGAATGTGCCAGACTTCGGGAGAGTGTTCCTTAGGTCACACTATACCGATATAACCCAAAATTCCTATATCCAAAGTTCAATGGTTACGGAGATATTGGCCAGAGAAAAGTGTGGACTTCTTTGGTGTCTGCGTACTATACTCTGTCCGTGACGTGATCCGCTTGACCTTCACCGCGACAATCCTG
>Ga0123357_10013219_pt1 | contig 10695 bp, 4 predicted proteins | sample TergutEmb28metaG_FD_89873 | JGI IMG/M metagenome (GOLD analysis project Ga0123357, IMG submission 89873) | Embiratermes neotenicus P4 segment gut microbial communities from Petit-Saut dam, French Guiana - Emb289 P4 | ecosystem: Host-associated > Arthropoda: Insects > Digestive system > Gut ...
CCCCCCCCCCCCCCCCTTATGGACGGAAAAGTTGTTTTTGGAGGTTCTTCACCTGCTTTCATTTTTTCCTTCTGGTAGGAGTGGCAGCATTTAGACGAAAATTGTATGAAGCATTTTTGGAAAAAAGTGACACAAGAAAGCGGACTTAAAATACTTTCTCCTCAATTCTCCCCGTTTACCTAAGAAGCGCTGCTTTTTGGCCTTATGTAGAAGTTTGAAATGTTCAGCATGGTGGTACGTATAGTAATCGCTGTGCTTTAAAGTCTTACGTATAAAACACAAAGTATGAAACACCTCGTGTAATTTTCTTACAAGGTTTTTTACTCATATTTCTCATTCAAAATGAGAGTAAATAAAGATATATGTATATATATATGTGTGTGTGTGTGTGTGTGTGTGTGTGACATGTCGGGTGTGTAAAAGCGATATAAACACCAGAATTGTCAATTAAACACTTTATTATCCAACTAATGCACAAATATATAATTATTAGATACAATTAAAATTATAAAATATTTAAAAGTGCTCCAACATGTTTCGGATCAGAGAGGATCCATCATCAGGGAGCCTTTTACAGTGCTTGGCTAAAATTACAAAAATGGTTCTATCGTGTCCGTTGACATGGACATGGCCGGTGTTACGGCAGCATATATAAATATTTTATAATTTTAGTTGTATCTACGAATTATATATTTGTGCATCAGTTGGACAATAAAGTGTTTATTTGTCATTGATGCACGGTGCAAACATGAAAATGGCAGAGTTGTCACTTTCGTACACTACCTAATCCTTAGATTAATGTGCCTTTCAACAGTCCACATAAACAACCTTCCATATAAGGAGAAGTCAAGCTTAGTAGATTCTTGTGACTGTGGTCAATAAGCTGTTTGGCCACACTGTTACACCCAAGACAAAGCTCGTGCAAAGCAACAATTATATATCTTCTGTGCACTTACTCAGCAGAACATCGAAAGGCTCACGTGTTGTAGAATTCAAAGTTGTTCCTCGAAACTTTCGAACACAACCATTATTCTAAAAGAAAATCTTCGTACAAAAGCTTACTGGTATATAGGGGAGTTCTGAAACGATTTACAGGAAACACAGAAATGACGTCACATAGTTACCTTTCTACTCCGATATGGTCTTTCAATTCGTCGGTTGGAGTCGGGTAAATACAGAGGATTATGTAGCAAAGAATACAGTTGAAAGGTGTTTACGAATGGCAAATATGTAAAAATTCGGTAGGAGGCATTCCTAGTCCATTTAAAAGCACTGCTATATCATCACTATTGGTGCTGCCCCCTTAACCTATAAAGAAATGTAGACTGTGTGATCTGCACATTCCCACGTCAGTCTATCTTGCTCTATTTGGCATTTAAAACAAAGAGTTCATTCTTCCTGTCCTTGTTCCTTTCCTTCCTGTGTCTATGTCTTTCTTTCTCTTTTCCTCCCGCCTTTTCCTGTTTCCTTCAGGCCCATTTCTTCTTTCCTTCTTTCTTTCTTTCTTTCCCTCACAAATTTTGTGTACAATAATTTTGTCGAAGCAGCGGACCAATGCGGCTTTTCATATATTAAAGGGAACAAACCATGTAAACACACTGTGAATAAAACTTAATTTTCTAATTTCCTACTTCAAAGTCTTGTTATTTCTTTCTATTTCTACATTAAACGGTTTTTGTTTATTGGAGGTAATTTTATGGTTTCTTTCACTGTATAGCCTGCAGTATCAGGAACAGAGTAATCTTCAAAACAGCTCAGTTGCCATTTAATTCAGTTTATGTTTTGAACGTGATTTCGCTGCACCAATTTTATCCCTATTCCCTTAGTCATATAGATAGCCTTACCAGCCTGATTAAAAGTGTCCTTATATCTTCGTTACGTGTCTCAGTTAAAACAAAGCCCGTTCTTGTTTAGTTACATACGCGGAATTTACGTAACCGCCTATTCGCTGTTTCCATGCCAGATATTGAATTATGAACAACCATGTGCACAAATCAACCCAGTGATTAATCAGTAATCACGTTTCTACAAGGAAAGTTGTGACAAATCTGGCCAGCTACACGTGCACTTCGTGGTGACCTGTAATATCGGAATGTAAGTACGTGGAGTATTTGTCTGGTGGACATAACATGATTCATTACAAATTGGCGCCAGCCCCGGTGTGTTGATTTACTCACGCACGTTGTGACCTTTATCTCCCGAATGCCTCTGTGCAAAGAGAAAGTCTGTCCCTTTTCTTTAAACAATCAGAGTATCGAGCCTGATTAGATGCACGGCAAGAAAACATAATGACGGCGACCAAAATATGGATTTGCCCTCGAGTTTTTAGTCGTTTCGTCCACGGATTACTGCTCTGGTGGCAGAGACAAAAAGCCACTACCTCAACTGTGGCGAAATCTAAATTATTTCTAAGAACTTCGAGTTAAATATTTCAATTCACACCACATTTTAAGAATATTTAAGCAATACTTCTGTGGCAAGTTTTGTTGCTGCTGCTTCCTTGAAAACTGTATGAATATAGAATGCTGTAATAACATAAAATATAAGAAACGATATAAGAAAGTACTTACAGTTTATCTTCATGCATTCGACACGAAATTTATTTGCCCTTCAGATGTCCAAACCCTGCTTTACTTCTTCCCATACTCGCCGTTTTACATCTGTCCACTTTTTTTAAATCACCTCTATGATGTTGGTAAATTCCCCTCTGTCAAAGATACCGAACAACATTAATGGTACCATTACCGTTAAACAGGATGTTGCTCCGCACCGCCACGTTCCCATACAGAGTATACTGGCGAGGAAAGGCTGCGTAGGCAGGCTCTCCTTGCCAGTATACTTGGCCGTGCGGTGCCTTTGTGTGGACCCCGCTTTCTCCAGCTCTAACAAATTCACAGTCTGTTGAGTCGTAAAGGCAGTTGTAAATTCTACGATCCTCCGATGCCTGCAGCCCTCAGTCTGTTTCAGAATCTCGCAGCAGAGGCGTTAAACGAAGTACGAAAGGAATGAAATGAAACGATGCTGGCCTTCCTCGAGGCATTAGGCCTAATACAGGTCAGGGACGGCTCGACAGGCAAAGTTACGTCCTGCAGACTGGACGAATGTGGCTCGACTCTCGTTTTAACTACTTTCCCAACTTCATAGAGGAATGTCTGTCGGACTCAGTAGCCAGTTAGCTAGTACAGAAAGTCATTTATAGAAACGGAAAATTTCATATCTTCATAATCACAACAGCTATGCCCAATCTTAAACTAGATAAGTCCAATGAACTCCGTCGCATCCTGTCGGTTTTCGTTTTAATATTATCCTCCCACTTAAATTTATATTCATATGGGCATTTCTGTAAAATTACAGAGCTTCTACGTTTTTTTTTTTTTTCGGTTCAATAGCAGAATTTTATATAATGTGCCATCTGGTTGGTATAGACTATCAGGAACCTCTTTTTCACGTGATGATAAACGTGAAGTTAGAGAGCGAGGCCGCGCTATGGGCGTTTTAGATGACTTTGTTTTACTCTTATTTGACTCCCCTTATACTGAGTTATGATAAAATAGCATCACAGCGTTCAACTAAACTGATCTCATGTTTCGCCGAACTGAAAGAAATAAGTGACTACTACCGGTGTGCAATAAAACTCGGAGATTTGTTTCTTTGGAGGCACAGATGTGGAAGTAAGACAGTAATTGAATTGTCAATCATTTGGGGGTTATTTCTAGCGTCGAAACCGCTAACAAGTATTTCGGGAGTTTGTATCAATGACACAGTGTCGTGACTTCGAAAGGTGAGTGGCCATTCCGTTAAACGTGTGTGCAGTTGTTTGTTTACGAGTAAACACTTCGAGAAGCCAGAAAATGGAACTGGAATTAATGCTGGACAGTTTACACTTGTTCTAATGTACACTTAAAGCACGTGACTCTACTGTTCATCCAAGCTTCGAAGTGACCAGTATTCTCATATGTAACGAATAACACCACGTTTGTCCGTGTCTGGCTATGTTTCGTTGCGTAAACTGTAAACATTTTCACTCGAGGAGCAAAGTTTCCTGCATCGTGATACCGTATGTAGCCTAATTACATTTTTTACATCATTTTTGGGTCCGTATATGGAAGTGTTTTCTGTGTTACAGTTCTGGAATTTCTCTATTGAATGCTTGAAGGCGAGATATAGTCCAGGCCTGCTCAACCTTTTAGGTAGTGCTGTTAACTTAGGAAAAATTTGGTCTGCATGCGGTCAACATGAAATTTTTCACACGGAGTTAAGAATGAACAAGTAGCTTTTACGTGTAGTTAGACTTATGTGTAATTTTACCGATGAGGTTTTCTTTAAATCATGATCAATGCAAATATGCTGATGTAAATAGGAAAAGTAAACAACTGCAATTTACAACATATGCCAAATTGTTGCTGCAGTATTAAGGTGATTCAAATGCATTGTGTTTATTGAAATGTTACATTAAAAAGAAAAGTCGGAACTGAGAAAATCTGCAGCGATAACTCTCAGAATAAGAAGACTTCTTACTGAAAATCGAAGCCGGTACCGTAGGAACTGTGGCAGATGCGCTTATCTCTTTCTGTTACGTGCTTATACTTTGCAGATTATTGTTTCGTACATTTTGGATTTTGGTAGTAATAAAGACACTCCTTTCATTTACAGGATGACACTAAATTCTTGAGCGGCATGGTGCATCTATTAGCTTTGTTATAGAATTCCCCCAAAGGGTAAATGTAATCAGCTCATTACTACCCACTGAATCTCCCACTTCGAAAGAAATTTCTAGGCCTACAGCTTGCAGCCTTAGCGAGGTTATCCAGTATTGCGAAGGAGTTTTATCTTTGTTCGAGGCGCCTCGGCCTTCTGTTTCAAATGCTTGTTGCCGTCCATTCGACATATATGGAACATGTAGTTTCACTTAACAAACACGTTGTTCGTAGCGAAAGAAAGACAGACGGACAGACACGACCTCCCCTTTGTCTGTTTTATTTATGCACTTGGTGCAGATACTGGAGGAAAACCAGCGAATGACTCTGTCAGACAACTGGTCAAATGGTATCCGGGATGAATTCGAACCTGTGATCTGTTAAATATAAAGCGTATTTTTAAATATTTAATTTTCGCACGGTGCACCAATCTTCATCTGCAGGCAGGTCATATAACATGAACATGTAGGAGAAAACTATAAGTTAAATAAAATCAATATATTCGTACAACAGCGACAGATTTGTGTACTTTGAGGGTGGTAAAAGATTTCGTCAAAATAAAACAGATACACACATGTCTTTCACAGGTCTAAAACGAACAGAAAAATAAGCACGTGTTTCAGTGTTGTCACAGAACATGCCGTACTTCTTTATCCGTGTGTATGTCGTGGCTGCTTTGAGCTAACAAACAAAACCGATATGGTGAGGATCAAGTTGCTGGGGCTGCTGAAGAGGGCGATATGGTGAAATTTATAAAACACCATGCAAACGTACAGACTACATGCGGGTTTCGAACCCACAACCAACTAATATTAGCGTTAGCACGTGATGCTCGCTTAGTTGGCAAGGGTTTCCGGTGACTAGCGGGGCAAGTATCTTGACGTCATGAAGCTTCTGCACAAAGACGTACATAGTAGAGGGAGGTGTTTCCGTCTTACTCCCCTGTCGCCCTCCAAACTGTCATATTCTCTCTTTTATTTTTTTTTATTCATACATCCATGTATTCCATTTTCTCTCGTTATTTTTGACACATAAATATATTTATTTATTTCACTTCCTATCTTCCTTTATTTTATTTACCTTTTATCTTCATTTCAATTTCGTCTTTCTGTCTCTCTGCGCTATAAATATTTCGATTTATTTTTGTTTTTTGTTTCTTTATTTCCTCGTGTCGTTTATTTCTTTCATTTTCGCTTGCATTCAATATTTCTTTTTCTCTCTCTCATTTATTTATTCCATTAATCACCGACGTTTCTCCGTGAACACGCTCCGCTATGCGGCGTCGTGCCCAGAAGATGTTACCTGCATCATCGCCGCTGCGCGTACGTAACGTCCCTCGTGCAGAATAGCGCCAGGGCTGCAGAAGCACACAACTACCTGGCATTGCCTGGCCGCACCTCTGCATTCCTATCAGTCGCTTAGGAACCTCTGTCCCCATGGCAGTGACAGAGATTTGTACAGCACCGTAACATGGGATATGGTGAAAGCTACACCAAGCATTGCGTAGGCGATGTTACTCATTGACGAAAACAAATATAGTAGGTGAATGACCCCGCCAGTGTAAACTGTCGTAACTAATGGTTTCCGGAAGTTGCTGTATACGTACAATGTTTGTGAGCGCAATCTAGTTCCCTTTTCACTTCACTGCATTGTACACAACCCCAGCTCGTTACCATTTAAACGTGATAGGAGTAGAACAAAGCCTGCTAAAGCCTGTAGCACTATTGGGATGATACTGAATATTCTTTGCGTGTCAGTCGTTTCATAAATCTGTACTTCCAGTAACTCTACTATAAATCCCACTAAGAGTTGCGAGTGCGGAGAAATATTTATACGAATATTTTATGTCATTGTAGTTGGTATTACTTGGTTGCTTGAATTTTTTCGTTAGTAGTTCCAACAGAACACATTGGTTCGGTATCATCCGTTCCCTGAATCGTCGTGTTCTGCGGAATACAAGCCGAAGGTCAAGGTTAGAAACCAAATACGTCTGCTCACGTGTGTAGATCTGTAAACTATCGTCAGAACCATTTGGACTCATATTATGGCAGATGGTTCAAGCGTTCTTGTAAATATTCACTGCAACGAATGCCTTACGGATACCTCCTGTCAGTAGCACGTTCTGTCGTCATAACTAGCCATCGAGTACGCGTGAAATTGTAATTGGGTGATTTACAGTGAAACGTTTTCGGTCAGACCTAATTTTGACATGTAATTGCCAATGTAAAGGTTACAGTTATTTTACACCAATCTTAACCCAAAATATTTCATTTTCATCAAAACTTAATAAAGATGCAAACGCAGATCTCATTATGGTCTCAATACTTTACTTGAAAACAAAATATATTGCTCATTTGGGTCTAAGGATATACATTTATACAGAATTCCAGTTCAAACAATTGATTTCTCTTACTACAGTCTCGTCTGTATCATTCATTACCGTTAACGTACATTTCGTACAGTTTTCTCCTGTTCTGTCCGTTTACAACGTGACTGCTGTGTGATCACAACCGAAGTTTTAGAATGCAAAACCGATCTACGATTGCTACTACAAGTATTTATCCCTTAGTAAACGCGTGATACGAAAAGTTTTTCCTTTGCGGCTCCACTTTAAATAATAGATAGCTTGGCAACTAGATTATGTCAGATTATCTTAACAAGTAAGGAAGGATTTTATCATTCAGTACAGTTTATTAGAAGATAACCCAGGCGAAGAACTGGCACTTTCGCTGATTTACAGCTAGTACAGCTGAATACTTACGTAGTATGAGAACGATTTCCTTTTAAAGATTAACTTTAATCACAAAGCAGAAAACACCATAACAGTCAGTATCAACAGAAATACGCTTACGAACTACAAAAAAGTGACTAAGCACGTCACATCAAACACACACCACTACATACCACAATTTACGCTAATGCTAAATCCTCCGTCCTTACAGAAAAATACGACCAATGTGGTAATTCAACAGAATAGTCCCAAGCTCCTGATGATGGATATATTAATGTCCGAAACATGTTGAGTACATAAGCAGTGAAATAAAATAGTAAGTGACATCAAGTTGGTCTTTTATTCTTCTACGATTAACTTTAAATTTTTTAGTACATATCGCAGTATTTCAATAAATGGGCGGTTCTGCCTCATGACTGTCCTTCACTTTGCAGTTCTTCTGAAGCTTAGTTATTTAGTTTCTCTGTCGTTAATTGTTAGTGGAAGTTGTGGTGATCTAGATTAGGAGGTTTGCTTTAGACCACTGGTTCTCAATATTTCTGGAACTTTGGGCCCCCTTTCAAGTTTCAACTGATCCTGTGGATCCCTTCCCAAAATTATTTCAACTCGTGTATCCCCAAGGCGAATAACGCCATAACGTTTAAAATACATTATTGACAAACATACCTGCTTTAAATCTAATAAAAATTAATGACGTTAATGTAGAAACTTCTTGCAAAAGTTGTGATTCTGTTAGTAATAAATAAAGTGAAACTAAGATCAGGAGAGACTTATATTTTGCTGAGCCAACGAACTGAACTCGACAACCCCTCAGGCAGAACTCGTGGACCCCTGACTGAGAATCACTGCATTATACCTACGGTCTATATAAGCATATCTTATCAAATGTTAAAAATATTCTATAAAAACTTCTCCCTCTGAAAACAGTGAGACTAAGATAATCTCGCGGACCACGCTTTGGTAAACACTGGGTTAGGGGACCCTAGAACTGGAGAAGCGGAAGTAGACTAGAAGGGGAGGAAGGACCCATTAGTACTGTTTATCTGGGTCGTGTTGTTCATTCCACCAGACAAGCCCTCGTGTTCTCCTCAGGTCCTTGTTTCTTCGCGACAAGGCATTCTCGTGTAGAATGCCTAAACATTAAGAGATATCTCGCTTGTTTTTATCGGTGTACACTTGGCGTTTAACTCTCAGAAAAGCGTAGAGTAAATTAATGTTTTTAAGTAGAGTACTGAAGAGATTGTTGGCATTTAGCAGAAGTGAACTATAACTTCTTAATGAGTTCCATCTCAGACGTTGTATCTGAGAGCAACAGCATACAGAATGAGCGATGAACGATAAACTGGGAAGTATTTGGAAAGGAACAGCCATGCCCTAATTCAGATCTTTTCTGGAGTTTGTCTGGAAGGAATGAGAACATCCACAACAAAGTCAGTGTAACCTGTGTTTTGCCCAAAATTCGCAACAGCAAACTTTCTAATAAACGTTACGGATGCCAGTCATTATCGACTGATGTATGCATTACACGCCAGTATTTTGCAGAAGGTGCTGCAGTTTTTGCGTAATTTCGCACGAAATATGCAGCTGCAATTTAAAGCAGTTCGCGTTGATTTATTCCTTTGTTTTCACCTCGCTGTCCTAATCGAGCGGGACTGGAAGATGGTCGTGGGCTGCTTTAAAGTGCTATCCTGCACATTCGAGCAGATACTAATGACAACAATGAAAGATGACAGCAAGTTAACCTTTAGGAACCGCGCATCCTCTGTATAGGACAGGCGTTCCGCTACTCTCCAGAGAACGCTTTTTAAAATATTTAATCAACAAATATATTTCATTATATTTTTTTTTTCAGACATGCTATGCAACCTCAATTTATACCTCAACAAAATGTCGTGTATTTCATAACGCTACCTTTTTTGGCTTGTAAAATATTCACAGTTTACATAAATGATGTGCTAAATTTTAAATGTCCAGCTCCAGGGCCAAAGGGTTAATGAACATATGCTGAATACTGGCTCACAGCTCTTGCTCTACACCATTCTCATACACGCACCTTCTGTTTCTTCCTACATCTAGGTGACTTGTAGATTTATGCTGACAACTCAGGTGTTTAAAATACATACTGTTTTCCTGTATTTCCTTTGGGTTATCCTACACTTCCTGTAAGTAGGCTATCCCGGCTAAATATTCTATGAGACGTGCAGTCTTTAGGCGCATTCGCAAAATTGCAAAAAGCTATTATTAACTTCGTCATATTGTCTGTCCGTCCGTCACTCCGTCCTTGCGCCTGTCTTTCTGTCTGTCTCCCACTAGAGGTATTTTTATGAAGCTTGACATGTGAGGATTTTTAAAAAATCTGTCCAAAAATTAAATTCTCCTTAATATCAGACAAGAATAACAGCTACTTTACATGACGACTTATGTGCATTTATTATAATACCTCGCTGAATTATTCTTAGAATGAGAAATGTTTTAGAAAAGTTTGTAGAGAAAATAAGAAAAAAAAATTTATTTTCAAAAACTTTTTTTCCGAAATCGTGCCGTTGATGAGTTAATTTAAAAAAAATGGTACTGCCAGACAGACCACAGATGACGATACAATGATGTGCAGAAATATACAATTTGCATGCCGGATAAATAAGGCATGCATACAGATACTCACTCATAATTTATAACACTTTTTTGCTTTTCCACGGCAAAATTGTTGACGCTAACGCGCCTCAATGTTACGTTGCTACGTACATTTCTTGTCTTTTTCTGCTCTACGGCAAATTCGTTCACACGCCACGAGCATGCGACGATCAGCTGAAGCATGCAGCATGTGCACTGTATATGTGTGGGTTATTGTATCATTTTAAGGGTACGTATTAGACTCAAACGTACAGTATTATATTTTGGAACCGCCACTTTTAAAATTTGTTTGTATTGCAGCATGTCCAGTTATAAAAAAAATAATAATTTAGTTCTCAATATTCATTTACTAAGGTGCTAGCTTAACAGCGCGGAAGTCAATTATAAAACTAGTACCAAATTATTACACAAATTAATAGTAATAATATTTGTTTTTAATAATTTTTTCTGTGATATTTCAATATTAATCTCCTTTGTCCAGTCCCCCATAGTTTTTCCTGCTTTCGATTTCTCCGACCGCTATACAACTAAATCGGCTGAATTGGCAGAGTAGCGTCCTTACAGGAAATCCAACAGTAAATCCAACATTCACGCAGGAAGTCAAGAAAAACCCCCGCCTTTTATGGCACCCGAAGA
>Ga0123357_10013220_pt1 | contig 10695 bp, 2 predicted proteins | sample TergutEmb28metaG_FD_89873 | JGI IMG/M metagenome (GOLD analysis project Ga0123357, IMG submission 89873) | Embiratermes neotenicus P4 segment gut microbial communities from Petit-Saut dam, French Guiana - Emb289 P4 | ecosystem: Host-associated > Arthropoda: Insects > Digestive system > Gut ...
ATGAGAGAGCAGACACACATTAATTGTTTTATAAAGAGATAATAAAAATAAGATGAAAAAATAAAAAAAAAAAAATAAAAAAAATATTAGAAAAAATTTGAGGGGGGGGGGGGGGGGGGGTATTTTGAAGGAAATGTAGCTTAAATGTTTCTTTTGTTTTGTACTTCTCAAAATAAAGTGATTTAGAACACATTTTGAAGCTTCCACATAAAACACTTGGTATTTTTTCAGATATGTAGTATTTTATAAACTTTTTTATGGTCAGTTTCCCGGCAACATCGGTGGAATCTGAAACTCGTGGACAATAATCAAATTTATATGAGAGATTTCAACTTCCAACGCTGTGTATTAAAAGCCTTCGTTCTTCCAGGAGGTTTCGCGGCGTAGGCTGCTAATTTGGACCGCTTGACTCTTGAAAATGGGACCAAAAGGTTGTCCCGAAACGTCACTTACCAAATACCAACCTAGGTCGCGTAAAATTCCAGAACAGCGAAGGCCTCAACTTTGTATAAAAATTAATAATCACTACTGTGAGAAGCTCAAAGAATGCGGTTTTGTGGGATGTGACACCGTAGCGTTAGTTAACAGAGTAACTGCCTCGTTCTTCAGAATTACACGTATGTTTCATACCTGAACACGGTGATAATATGTTCTTAAAAAAAGTTGGTATTTATCCAAAAGCCCTGAAGCTCGAGGCAATACATTCTTCCGAAATTGATAATCACACATCGCTCCTATAGGTAGAGGTAGAATGGTCCTCCTAAACGTTAGTCATCAAGTATTGTCCTTGAAAATAGCGGCAATGTGTTCCGCCGAAAGGTTGATACAAAGCTAACTGGCACGCAGTGTCATAACCCAGACGATCACAGTCTTGAAGCTTATTCACACGTTCACACCAAGGGCAGTGTTCCTACCTTGCGGCGATCGCGCTCAAACTGTGTCGTATCGCTAAAAGTCTGTACTGTGTCCCTTTTGTTTGTATCACCGTGCGACCGTGTTTGGTTCACGCATACAGGACCGTGTGCTACCGTGCCCCCACGGACCGCTTTGAACGCGATTTCTTAGGGCCGCGCACAGTCCTGTGTGTGTATGTGTGTGTGTGTGTGTGTGTAAACTGACATACGGGCGATGTGATGATGTTCGCGGCGGTTCGGCGTTTTTCCACCAGTACACGCAATGTCTTTCCGTTTGCTGCCTAAAAACATAAGATTAAAATATAAACAATTTTGCCCATTGTTTTATGTGGGTGTAAAACTTGATCTGTCACAGTGAGAAAAGAACATTGCAAATGGTGTTCTATAATATGATGCTGAAGAAAATATTTGGGCCTAAAAGGAGGAAGTTAACATGAGACTGCAGAAAACTGCTTCATATTGAGATCCGTAAATTCACTCCCCTCCAAATATTGTTGCAGCGACCAAATCAAGGATGACAACATATGTGGAGCATATGGCACGTATGGGAGAGGGGAGAAATTAATACATACAAGGCTTTGGTGGGGAAACATGAAGAGATCACCTGGAAGACCTAGAAGGGCATAGGTGCATATTAAAATTTATCTGAAAGAAATACTATGGAGGAGGGACGTAAATTGGATTAATCTGCCTGAGGATAACTATAAGTGGAGATTCTGAAGGCGATGAGCACTAAGACTACAGTCTTCTGGAATATGATACCGTGTGATTTGGTGAATAGGTGCCAATGTTCAGAATGAACTATCCTGAAAATGGAGACAGTAGATTCCTCCAGTAGACTTGCGCCGATCTACTGAACTACATTTACATGCCATAACCCGGAAGATGGCAACTTTAATGACGTGGTAGTTCGCCGTGCTCATACAGCAATTTATACGGCCTAGGTGTTTGGCTGGAAAGTCTAATCTACGGCGGGCAGGCTGTTAGGTTCCGATGTAGTAGGACAGGATTCCAACACAACGTTCACCGCCCGGCAAGCAATATATAACATGCCATAAACAACAACATACATACAGATAAAAAAGAAGCGTACTAGATAACCCTATACAACTGGGCACTGAAGAAAGAAGCTTACAAATACATTACACGAAAAATACGAGAATCTGTGGATTAAAACAGACCTACAGCGCATGAGAAAATTGAATATGAAGGTTACACCAAAACGGTTAGTGCGAATGGAAGTCAACCAAGATCAGTTCAGAAAACTTCCCAGCGCCAAACTGCAACTGACGGCCATCCTCGCAAAACCATTCTTCTGAGGAAGACATTAGCGTAGCGTATAATTTCAGATGTAGGCTATAATTACTGAAGCTCTTACGCGAGGAGCGTTACAAACAAGGTTTGATCCCGACCCATGGAAAAGTAGACTTTATTATTATTATTATTATTATTAATTTTTATTGGCGTGCTGGCTTGACAGCAAGAAATGCCAATTACACAGCCAGTACACGTTTTACTACTACTACTACTACTACTACTACTACTACTACTAATATTATTACTATTACCTGTATCTTTATACATATATATATATATATATTAGGCTAAGGCTGTTTCTGTCGTTATATACGCCAGTGGATATCGGCGTTGACAATAGTTACGAATACAAGCAGAAGACTACAACAATTAATGTCAACGGAAGGTGTTGTTCAGACGGCACCGCACAATCCAACTTCCCCAAAAGGTGTTTGTATCTTACCTCTAGTATGCAGCACCGCCTAGAGCACACAGTTATTCTGTGGAACTGAATGTAATGTTGGTACAAACACAGCTGTCTGAACAGAATTATCCAGTTACTGCGGTCAGGTATTTTTAACGACGTTTGTTGTTACAGATAAAATAACCTTTCAAATCGACAGATAATGTCACCTAAACACTCGTATATTTTAACCCTTTAAACGCCGAATTAAATCCCATCTGCCATTTGCTGGCATTATTAGGAGCTCACCATATTCTCCACATTAGCAGATTTGTTGTTACAGATAAAATAACCTTTCAAGTCAACAGATGTCACCTAAACACTCGTAGATTTTAAGTTCCAAAATTCATTACGATTTTCATAATTTATTTTCAAAATCTGGAAGCACTTGATAATGATAAGAATATACTTAATAAGAATAATAACAATAATATTATAATTAAAAACATTGTGCTGCTAATGTAGATTATCAAAACCCCACTCCCTAAACGTAACAGCTTACATCTTCCCCTTACCACGTGTGGTCAGTGCCGTGCGATTACACGGGTGACGAAAGGAAGCCACTGCGGTGATGATAGGGTGCAGTGGAAACCGGTTGAGTCACAACTGAAGGCAAACCATCGTGACGACGTATTCCGCAAGGCGTATTCCGGAAACATGCTTTGAATACGATGTGTTACTTCCTCCACGTGTCACCCTTATTGAATAATGAACAAGAGCCTCGTGTTCAAATTGATCGAATACCCCACTCAGCAGTCAGTGTTGTTGCCATGACATCATCAGTTGCGGCCCTGCACTTGCATTTGACGGGGGGCGTACAACACGAAGCGACGAGACTTTTTAGAATGTGTAAACATTTATTATTTGTTGAAAAGTGGTGAGATGGACGTTATCTTATTAGAGTACATAAACCTAACATACGTCTCCTGTTACCAACCGCGGGCCTGACACACCCAAAGATACTGTGAGAAGTACTGTGTACTCTTGTAAATAGATTAAAGATGTACCTGCCAACGTCATGAAGGTAGGTACAGCTACTGCCCTACTCGTTCTGAAGTTGGACGCAAGGTGGAGGTGAGTGGTGAATATGACGCCCCAGTCGCTCTGTACCCGAAAAAAGAACTCCAGTGTCCATTGAATACGAAAATGCGTGGGCCGAAGAGCCGGTTTGGACGATCTGAGAAGAAAAATCGCTTCTCACTCCCGGGATTCGAAAGCCGGATCATCTGCTCACTATACCGACTTCAACGTCCCGCGTCCGTACTCTTGCTAACACGTACGGTAATCGTAGCTGTGAAAGAGAACGGCAAGTATTGCCTTAGAGTTTTTGGATGCCATTCGAATCGTTGTTGGCCATACGTTTTTAGAGATTCAAGTGCACTTAAGTTTCCACGATAAGGGGGTCCTCGTCACCACGGTCTGACGCGTACTCAAGTTGCGGATAGGGGTGAAGGTGTCCTGGTGCTAAGGGTAGGTGAGAAAATATTGAATAAGCAGTGTCAGACAGCCGACAGGGTTTGGTCTTCCGCCTGAGAGGTTGGGCGAGAGGCTAATAACTCTTCATCGTAAAAACTTAACGTGGTACCAAATGGAATAAAGAGCCTTGGACCTGGACAGATCCTCTGGAATGAGGTAATATGGATTGATATGGCTCAGGATACGGACAGGTGGCGGGCACTTGTGACACGGTAATAAACCTTCGAGCTCGATAAAGTGCCGGGATTTCTTGACTATTTCAGCAATAATTAGCATCTCAAGAGTGGCCCTGACCCACGTAGTTATTGATTTAGTTAATTGTTTCATTAACTTAATGCTATTTAACTCCTCAAATGTACCAACTAAGTGCACAGATATATTTATATAACAATATATTTACCACATTCCTCCTACATGTTTCGGTGTGCTATTAACCATCTACAGGGAGGGATATTCGTATTTCTGCTCAAAGCCACAAAACAGCTGAGGCTCAACAGGCAAAATTAATTAACTTTAAGAATACCAAGTACAAGCTACTCAAAACCAAAGCAGCAATATGGTTTAGCAAAACCTGTATAGCACAGCGAAATATGTGGTAGGAATGTGGTAAATATACCGTTATGTGTGTGTGTGTGTGTGTGTGTGTGTGTGTGTGAATTTAGTTGGTGTATATGAGGTGTTATCTACGAGAATGCAGGAACGGAAAATTTCAAAATAGATGAATGCTATCTGGTCATAAATGTTTTAACCACTGGACATTTTGATACTCAAAACATACGCAACCACATGCTTGGCGAGAAAAGAGTACTTCCAGTGAGGTAGGTCACGAATTCCGAGATCCACCCTTACTCGACTAGATGTGCAGTGATGAGTCTGAGAAAACATTTAGTTTGGGAAACCGGATTAATAGGTGCACGGTGGCTGTCAGTGAGGTTGTGTGGTGGTTATGGACTTCGCCTTCAACGTCGGAAGGGGCTTGCTTCATAAGCGGAAGAAACGGCAGTCGTTCAAGGCATCCCGCTTAAGCCGCAAAGGTAGGTTGGCACCTTAGTGATTTCTGCACCAAATTTCATGAAAATCATTCGCCTGATTCACAAGTCATCTAGCGGGACGGACATAGTGTCTTGATGATACAGCATGTCTGGCCTTCCTTACTAAAGTAAGGAACCTGGATATATTAGACAACGATTATCCTGACTGTGGTTTTTAGTGATATCCAGTTATCCTTCCAGCAAGTTATGACCGTTTTATTCAACGCCCATTCCAGCTCACTACACACTAACAGGCACCATTCCGATCTACAGAAATAGAGCAAAGGTAAATAAAATATGTACCAATACCCACGTTATGCCAAACCGCAATGAGGTGTCGCCAACCACAGAGTTGATCGTAAGAACAATTATTATTCTACCAGCACTTGTTAACTGAACATAATACAGTAATGAGGTGCGTATGGCCTTGGGGCAATCAATAATGCGAACCTGAGTTTCGAATCTATCTGGACGCATCAACGTATGCCGGCTACATTATGAGTTGTTTCTCCAGTGAAAGTAAAGTTGCCCCTGAACACAATATGAAGGCATACATGGGGATTAAAAATATCGCTGCAATCATTCTTATTCTCGGCAATAGATGGAAACGAGCGGTCACCTCGGCGCCCTGGTCGCTTTACTCCCGAAAAAAGAACGCCCGGTGCTCGCTCGATAGATTCAAGGGTATATCCACTCTCTAAGGTTTATGCCAAGTGTCTACACTATATGTTACTCCGCACTTCACTCTTAATCGGTACCTGTCAGAGGGATTCGTCCATGGAACCACCTAAACAAGTCGCCAAGTTCCAGCCATCTTGAAAATTTTAAATCTTACCTTGTATGGGTTAGGACACGTAAGCACAGCTAAACATTTTCGGCACCTTCGGCTACATTTCTGCTTAATTGTCTCCAAAAACGTACGGCTTAATGAAGTGCTGTTTGAAATAAAATATTTCTGCCGACAATATTTATTCGAAACGGGGAAAATATTGTATATTATAACCGTCGACAATCACTTCACGTCGGCTCGTTTAACTTATGAAACTATGAAGTGCTATGAAGGTGTTTGATGTGACGAGTTTCTGTGGTCCGAGGAGAATATTTCCAGTGCCTCATTTCAAGAAGACGAGTAAAAACCTATTTTAATTTCAATACATTGAACTAAGAGGGTGGAGTCCAAAATGCGGCATTAAGTAACAGCGCAGACGCCACCGCTGTCTGACGTTACGCAAAATGGCCATGATTAATGAGTGAATGTGAGATGCCACATAAAGTAAGTATTTCGTAAAGTACACTCGAGATGCGCGCAGAAAGGCATATATGTCCTCGTGGAAAGCGTGGGTTACCGCGTTGTCAAATTTTATCAAACACCGGAATGTTATGAAGGATTTTTGTAAAACAAAACCATATAAAATTTCATGAAATTCCCATCAGAGTTTCAGTTGTAACATGTGGACAAACGGACAGATATACATGGTGACACTAATAACTAATTCCATGAAGCAGAAACCTCCTTGATAAATTATCAGACGGTCTCATCTAGTCAAAACATTACCCACAATTTACGGAACCCAAAGTTGGATAACCGTGTTCACAACAGCCTGCCACACGTTTCTATTCTGAGCCAGATCAATGAAGTCCACGGCCACCAATTCCACTTCTTTAAACCCGTTTTAATATTATCATAAAATCTCTTCTTCATTCTGCCAAGTGGTCTCTTCCTTCAGGTTTTTCTCATCAAAACTTCTATACAAGCTAAATGTCACCAACAATGTAAGTATTACGGTAGATTCAGACAATTTTCTGGCATTATGGCATGGATTTTCGCGCAAAAAAGGAGCTGCTGCTCACGGATTCACGGCAGATGCAAGTGTAGCATAACGACCCGTATGCGCATCGCTGTACGCAATGAGCGGAGGAGGCAGAGATTCAACTAGTGCTGGGTCGATACCGGGGAGGTCCACCCACAAGTGATGAGTTTTCCAATCTTTCATCTCCAGTGTAGAACTACAACTATTTAAACACACTGGTTATTATTTGAATCACCTATTTAGCATTTAAATTCTTCGCCAAACAGCACTAACCTGCTGGTTCTTGTAAAGGAAACACTTTTCTGTGACGTACAATCTGGATCTGTATAGATCTTGTTGTTGGAAATTTCAAGTATCAGGTATCTCATGTGAGCAACCGCCATGGTGTTTGAAAAGAACGACACGATAAATTTGTCTAACTAATTCGGAATCAAAATTGGAATCGGACATATCTACTTACAAATAAACAAAAAAAAATTACTCAAACTTTAGACAAGACAAGCTCCCATCTGTAACGGCTGGCTGGCATTCCTTCCAGCGCACTTACTCCGCTTAAGCAGTATAATTCCAAATTATGTTCTGAATGACGCCAAAACAAAGGCTGAAACTGCTCCCAGAAAAGACGGGTTGGTCCAGCTTCTTCGATCAGAACAGCATAAATTTATCGCTGCAGCTATTTATTATACAGAACGCATTTGTGTCAGACTTGTCTGACCTGATTTATTGATGCTTTTTACAATCACAAATTGTTTTATGCCCTATTGTGATGATTTTCCCAGTATTTGACTAAGCACCACGCCTTCCTCGGCTAGCGAATACATGAAGGTGTGGTCGGTCAGCTTGACAACTTGTGCAGCTGTTATTTTGACTCCAACATGTCATCAGAAGAAGAAACTGACTGAGTAGGTGTATGGCGTGTCAGCACATGTTGAGTTGCACATAATGTTACATCAGAACATTAAATTGGAAAATACGTCGTGCGCTCAGTAAGGCCATGTATAAACATGTACCTGTGGTTATGTGTTATTTAAACATTATATTGGTATATTCGTGTAACACATGCAAGGCAAATACGTGGTCGGACAATTAAGTTCGCGAACTCGCCACCGCGTGCTTGCCGTGGCAGCACTGAACAAAAGCCTTAGTATGGTTTGATGACGGTGACATATCAGCGTCTCATAGCTGTGTTGTTGTTGATCTATGGCAATCTCTTTCTGAGTGGCATCTATTACTGTCTGTGTGTGTTTTGGTGTGCCGCCGCGAGAATGTCAGAGCTTTAATTAGAGCAGCGAACGAACATTAAATTTCTTGTTAAACTTGGAAAGAGTGGAAACGAAATCACAGAGATGTTAGTGCAAGTTTACGGGGATAAGCCCCCAATGACTTTTTTTCTGTTCCCGAAAATATTGAAAGGAAGGCATTTTGATGAAAGTGATGGCAGCTCTGAAGGCCATTCCACAAAACCAGTTCCAAAATTGTTTTAAAGGGCGGACTAGGCGCTGGCATCGGTGTATAGCTTCCCAAGGGAAGAACTCTGAAGGCGACCACGGTGGTATTCATCAATGATGTATGTAGCACTTTTACCGCGATGAGTTCGCGAACTTTATTGTCCGACCACGTATGTACTTATGTTTATCTTATGTTTATTGGACCGTGCATCATTGTGATAGTTGAAGAATAAAATACCAACTTGATGTCACTTGCTATTTTATTTCACTTCTTATGTGCTTAACATGTTTCGGACATTAATATGTCCATCATCAGGAGCTTGCGACTATTCTGTTGAATCACCACATTGGTCGTATTGCTCTTGGTTCGATGTGTGTTGGAGATTCGGCGTGGTTGGGTTGAAGTGGTATCCGTGTTGCAGGCTGAAGCCTGAAACACAGATACCACTCCAACCCAACCACGCCGAATCTCCAACACACATCGTACCAAGAGCAATACGACCAATGTGGTGATTCAACAGAATAGTCGCAAGCTCATGATGATGGAGATATTAATGTCCGAAACATGTTAAGCACAAAAGAAGTGAAATAAAACAGCAAGTGACATCAATTTGGTCTTTTATTCTGCAAATATGTACTGTTGCTTTCGCCGTAACGTGTCATCAAGATTGAAATACATATGTACTATTTTAAGGATAATGCGTAGCTGTTATTGTGATTATAATGTGCCGTGAGAACATTAAAATGATAAATAGGCATGTGTGAATGATTTTTAAGGCAAATGCGTAAGTTGTTGCTTTTACTCTAATGCCATCAGTACATCGCCGTCAGATACTCTATTACAGAGTCAAGGAACGCAATCTGGAGGTATCACAAAATAAACTTGTAATTTTAATAATACTCGATAAATTTATTTTCTTTATATCGTCGATGTGATAAAGTCACTCATGCTAAGGCAACAGTCTGTCAGCTACGCAAGAAATTTCCTGCAGCATTTGCTTAAAGACACAAAAAAATCCACGAAAACCTGCGTCGAGACGACCTGTCAGAGGATTTTTCAGACAAAAACTGACTTCCAGCCAACAGACCGAAAACAACAGAAGAGAACAGTTATATTTTATACACACTAAATGGGTGGTGACCGGAGATAGAGTCACCATCAGCCTTGTACAGATAACGAATAGGGACAGGTTAAGTCTAATTGTCATTAACGTGAGGAGCTTCAGCAGAATTCACAAGACCTTTTACGTCGGCTGCTCTCATGTATGATACTTCAAACACAAGTTACGACATACACCACGTACTATCTTCCGCATTATAAGATCGAAAAGTTTTACCCTTTCCTCGTACCAGCTACGTACACCGCTGGTTACTCATACAAAGGAAGAGATATGCAACCAGCCTCTGCACAAGGTACTCTCTACACGTTCAAAGACAAGCATATTATAACGTCGGACTGCTGGCTAAAAGTCAGCATGTAACCCGGGGGGATTGCCACTATCCAACTCGGTCAAGGTCCTCCGTAATTTTACACAATCCCAAAGCAACTGTCCCAGTAGGTACACATATTCCATGCTGCTTGTATAGCCTTTCAAAAGTTCATATTCAAATTTCGCCCTAACGCAGAAAAAAACTGGTTCCATTTTTTTCATCTGCTGAATAACTCAAGAAATTCCACTTCCCATCACGTTACATATTACACTTCCTAAACTTGCCATTGCTAGTAAAACGAGCTGGTACTGCTTACGAACCGTCGAAATCGGAATTATTCCATCAGTTTTCCGCTCGTAAAAATGCAGTATCTCTCGCAACTCCTCCCATTTTTCTCTTCTTTCTAGTTCTCGCCCTCTTACCTTAAAACTTAGCAAGACTGTAAATGTACACTCCAATGGCGTAAAAACATTTCTACTATCAATCCTAACCTGAAGATGGAGACAATATGTTCCTATTAAACGTCGGCACCCACTTATCGAAATATACGGCGGTCACAAACCAGCAGCCCATATTGCGAATCATAGCCACCGCGAAAATCTAAGATCCTTGATGCCGTCAAACAATTAACTCCTTAAAATCTAAAAAATTGGAATTTCTCTTCTATCCATGCCCTCCGACCACCCCCCCCCCCCCCCCCCCCCCCCCCCCCCCCCCCCCCCCCCCCCCCCCCCCCCCCCCTCTCCCCCCCCCCCCCCCCCCAACAAAAGAGGGCGGAGGGGAGGGTAAAATAAAAAAAAAAAACACAGCAGACGGAAAAAAAAG
>Ga0123357_10013221_pt1 | contig 10694 bp, 17 predicted proteins | sample TergutEmb28metaG_FD_89873 | JGI IMG/M metagenome (GOLD analysis project Ga0123357, IMG submission 89873) | Embiratermes neotenicus P4 segment gut microbial communities from Petit-Saut dam, French Guiana - Emb289 P4 | ecosystem: Host-associated > Arthropoda: Insects > Digestive system > Gut ...
ACAACTCTTGACAAATTAATACTGCCTGTATATAATTATATTGAGAATAAAATTTCGCGCAAATTTGTATGAATTTGGGTAAATTTGTATAGATATAAGCAAAAAGATATGCTCGGTTGAATATAGGCATATTTTTTTATAACAGAACGCATTTTTTGTAGAATTAAGATGAAACACAGGGGGTAGTATTAACAATGAAACGTGGCAATAACGAACTTCTCGTGAGCGGGGGTTCGCCAACGAAAGGAGAATGTGAAAGCAGGGATGCTAAGGATGTTTATGTGAAAAAGACTATGGACAATATTGACAAAATGAATGTAGATGAAATAAAAGAAGTTATTTTTTATTATGATTCCGACGCTCAATTACATAGTCGCTGTAATCACTGACATCTTTTAAAATATCTATGTCAGTTTCAGCTTCTAATCTTTTCAATAGTTCGTTAATTAGCATTTCCCGTTCTGTATTGGCAGGGCGGGATTTTTGTGTAGAAGGTGTTGGGTCATTTGTGTTTCCGAGCAAATAATCAATTTGAACTCCCAAATAATTCGCTATAATAGCAAGTCTATCTGCTGATGGCATTCTGCCTCTGCCTAAATCAGAAACTAAACTACTACTTAATGCACATTCTTTTATCATCTGATTTGCAGATTTGCCCATTTTATTTAATTGTATTGTAATCGTCTCTTTAATTTCTTGTGGAGTTTTCATTTTATTTTCCTTTAGCTCTTGACTTTTGGCAATTTCCAATATATAATATAAATAAACGAATTAACATAACGTAACAGCAGTGTTGGCACTGTTACGCCTGCCCTAATTTGTTTACCCATATCTGCTGCAATGCTTGCCGGCGGGGTTTACGTCTCCCCTTAACGCGCATGACGGGTGCGGGAACCGGCAAGCATGAAAGCACCAACACTGCTTTCTTCTATAACAGACGCTTCACTTTAGCTGTTTAAGGTTCAGCCGGTATGTAGCCCTTAAGCATCAGCTTTACAACGGGAACAAGCAAATCAAAAGGTTGGTCAAAATAACCGCCCCCTTTCATCACCCATTTTAAGGGCTACATACATTCTGAAAATAATATCTTTTGTGCAACCTCACCAAAAATGGGGCTGCTTTTTTGTGCATATCTACAAACTTAGGAAATTTCCTAAAAACCTCTTGACTTTTGGAAATTGCCATAGTATAATATATACAGTAAGAAAAACAAATGTAAACTCTTACTAAGATAATATTATAAAACAAAAAATATTAAAAGTCAAGAGGGGACGGTGAAAAAATGACTGATAATGTACAAAAAGAAGTATTTTCCGCGAAATTATTTCCCGAAACTATTAGAAAAATCAGAAGGATTTCGCAAATAACAGGATTGAAAGTTCATGCTGTTGTGAAAAATGCTGTCGATGAGTATGAAAAAAATCCAAACTTGCCAGCGGTAGAGCCGGAGCCGGACAGCGACAAAACGAGCAGCGCGTAGAATGAATTTGTTGAAAAATCGACAAATTTCATTTGTCAGATTTTTCTGTCAAATTCATTAATAACAGCACATTTGCTGAACTTTTTGAAAAATCTGAAAAATATTCTATTTTTCTCGATTTTTCTAACAAGTTCAGCTGCGTAAGGCATAACCTGTATATTAGAGGTGATAAAATTGTGAAAACTACAAACATATTAACAAATCAAGATAAAACCTTATCTGATTATATGCAGGGAGCCACTCGCGTCAAAATCATCGACGGGTACAGAGGCAACACGGAAGCGGAAAAAGAGTACATAAGCGACAGTTTAGGAGCGAAAGAGCGAGAGCTTTGGATTGAGATAGGCTGTCCTGACACTATATACGATTATACACCCTCGAGTACCTTTAAACGCAACAGGTAAGTTCTGGAAACAGCATTGTATAATATTATATGCCGCCGCAGTCACAGCACAGTCTTACATACCGAGCAGATATAAGAAAAAACTATGGGCAAAAAAATCCGCCATATTGGCGGAGAAAGGGAACTGATATGCCGGAGAAAACAGGGACGCAGGGCGCGTTAGTCCGGCAGGCTGGCGGATACAAAACCCTGAAAAAATATATCGACGCGGTCAACGTTATACGGGTGTTATGCGGCAAAAAACCATTTCCATATGCCTACGACTACGAAACGCTTCTGCATGAAACAAGCAAGAAAGCAACCAAAACCGTATGAAAACGCCGTTCCAATATTGCAAGTATCGAAACGGCAGGAAAAGTATAAATGAAAATACTATAGTCCTATTATACAACGTCCGTGCGGCGTTGTCAAGAGATTTATCAAAAAATTTTTGGAGGTACATAATGAGCGAAAATAAAACCAACATCAATAACATATACACAAAACTGCAGACGGCAAAAAAACTGCTGTCGGAGAAGAATATAAAAAAGTCCGGCAAAAACAGTTATTCAGGATTTGAATATTTTGAGTTAAGCGACTTTTTGCCAAGCATTATTGAGATATTTGCAGACATCGGCTTGTTTTCAAAAATCACGTTCACGGACGAAATGGCTACGCTGAAAATAGTGAACGCGGAAAATCCCGCAGAAGTTGAGGAATACACTTCACCAATGAGAACGCTGGAGCTAAAAGGCGCGAATCTTATTCAGGCGCTCGGCGGCATACAGACGTACCAGAGACGGTACCTATACATGGCGGCGCTTGATATAACTGAATCTGATATGTTTGACGCGAACTCAGGCAAAAAAGAACCGGAAATAAAGCCGGAAAGTAAAACAGCAAAAGAATATATGCAGGAATCCCGCGAGCGTGACAAACAAAGACGCATAGACATGGGAACAGATTGGGAAAGCCCTATATCGGCGGCACAGGCGCGGGTGTTAATCAGCGACACAAAGGAAGCCGAAGTCCTGAAAATCGCGGCAGAGTTCGGGTATGATAAAATGTTTTCTATAAAGAAAAAAGATTATGATACTATTCTGAAAAAAATTACAGACGCAAAATTAAATAAAAACGCTCAACCAGCGTAGAAAAGGAGCAGCAGTATATGATAAAATTAGATTACAGCGAACAGGAACAGGTATTAGTCCCACAGGGTGACTATGAGTTTATTATCAAGTCGGCGGACGTCGCCGAAACCAAAAGCGGCACAGAAAGCATATTGGCAGTATGCGTTATACGCAACGACGTTGAACAAGAGGCTAAAAATCGCACGGTATTTCACAGGATATACCGTAAAAAGGAACCGACGCCTCTCGACATGGAGTTCGACGGGTTCAACGCGAAGCAGATTACGGAGTTATGCAAGGCTGTCGGGTTGCCGAACGGCGGGGATTACGAGTCATTGCAGGAAATATTGTTTATCATCACGGGCGGGTGTTTCCGCGCGGAGTTATACCACGATGAGTTCAACGGCAAGACAAGCGAAAAAATCAAGTTCCCGAAACCGTCGAATTATCCCGTAAATAATCATGTTTGGAAAAAAGTGGTTATAAAGTCTAACGGGATTGACGTGAAGGGCGACGAATCGTTTGCTTCGGCTGGTTCGGCGAACCTGCTGAAACAGAACGGCATGGAAGAAATAACGGATGATGTAATTCCGTTTTAGAAGGATTCAGATATGTTAAAAACAAATTTAGATGAGGTCAGACGGACGCTTGAAATTTTCAAACCTGATAACGGGCTTATTGAGATACGATCGTTTAAACGTAAATACCCGACAAGCGGTTATTTCAAAGATGATTATACAAAACTGTTAAACGGTCTCATGCGTCTCGATTATACTCAATGCTATTTTATCCTTAACTCCATAAAATTAAACTGTTACAGCCGCGAACAGCATGACGAATACATATCGGGAGCCGAATCCACTACCGATAATGACATAGAGTACAGAGAGTGGCTCCTGATAGACGCAGACCCGAAACGCGAAAGCGGCATAAGCAGCACAGACGCGGAAAAGGAAGCCGCAAAAAAGACTATATTCGGCGTATGCAAATATCTGACTGAAAACGGTTTCCCCAAACCTGTATACGCCGATTCCGGCAACGGTTATCATCTGCTTTACAGAATAAATATGCCGAATGATGAAACGTCGAAAAAACTATTGCAAAAATTTTTACACACATTGAGCGTAAAATTCAGCGACGGATATGTAAAAATCGACGAAAGCGTGTTCAACGCCGCTCGGATCACGAAGCTGTACGGCACCGTTGCCCGCAAAGGCGCGGATTTGCCGGAACGCCCCCACAGACTGAGCCGGATACTGGCTGTTCCCGATGAAATCCAGACTACAGACGCGGCAATGATAGGGAAAATATACGAAGTTCCCGCAACAAATAAAAAAGAAAATTCCCATTCTGAAAAAAAATATAATAAAAACAAATTTAATATTGACGAATTTCTAAGCAAATATTTAAATGTCGTTAAAACTAAGCAAAACGGCGAATGGATAAATTATATTCTTGACGAATGTCCTTTTAATCCATCGCATAAATCTCCCGATAGCATGGTATCAGTTCATCGGGACGGCGCAATCGTGTTCAAGTGTCTGCATGATTCCTGTTCGGATAAAAAGTGGGAAGACGTAAGAGAAATATTTGAACCAAGACAAACTAAAAAGGATACTTTCGATAAATCGACTCATGCAGACGATTATTCGATACATATAAACGGGACTGCTCCTGATAAACCAGCTTATGCGGATTATATTCGCAACGCCGACGGAAAAATAATAAAATCGTTTGACAATTTCAAAATAATGCTGGATTCGTGCGGTATAAAAATTAAGAATAACAGCGTTAAGGGCATAGAATTTTCAGGGAATTTGCCTGAAATGTCAGAAGAAAATATTGACAATATCATCGGAACTTATCTGTACAGCGTATCAATGGAAACCGGAATAAAATTTACGCTGAACGAAATTGGAAATTATATAATAATGGCAGCAGACCAAAATTATTATAATCCAATCAAAGACTGGTTGAATACTCTTGATACGACAAAACACGGAACTGTACGAAAATATTTTGATTGTCTCATATTCGACGAAAACGAAAAAGAAAATATCGGTTGGTATTATATGCTTTTTCAAAAATGGCTGATACAGTGCGTCGCTTTGCAGTTTAATACGCTGCAAAATCCTATAAAGCCGGAGGGCGCATTAGGTTTGCAAAGCTGGAGTGAGGGAATCGGCAAAACTACCTTTTTCGAAAAATTGGTTTTTGACCCAAAATTATTCAAAGACAGCCTCAGCCTTGACCCCGCCAAAACCGACAGCATAAGAATTATCACAAGTTATTGGATAGGCGAACTCGGCGAAGTTGAAACGACGCTCAAACGGGATTTTCCCCGGCTGAAAGGGCATATTACAGAAATGTCAGACGTTTACCGCGTTCCGTATGCGCGTAATCCTATAGCCAAGCCCCGCCGCACTTCGTATTGTTTTACCTGCAACCCCAACGAGTTTCTGCCGGACGGCGAAAACCGGCGTTTCTGGACTATCCCGGTTAGTAAAATAAGCCGGGCTCTTAACGAAATTAGCATAACCGATTTATGGGGCGAAATATACGCTTATTATCTTGAAAATCCGTTATCATACAAACTTACGCCGGAAGAAATACAGTTTCTGGCAGAAAATAACCGCGACAAATTTTCAAAAAAGTCAAATGAAGAAATAGTTTTACGGGATAAATTGAACTTTGAACGTGATGGGCAATATTGGTCATATATGACTGCAACTGAAATAAGTATGAAACTTTTCGGAAATATAGGAGTCGCCCGTAATATCGGGTATGTCATGGCGCAAAAAATAGGTTATATAAAAGGCGAACCAACGGAAGAATTTAAAAAAGTTTTCAAAATATACGACGGGGTCAAAAAATATTATGTTCCTTTACAAGCAGCAGAAATACATCTTAACTATTAAAAAATTTACAAAAAATTTCAATTTTCAGTGGAGTAGTGGAGTGAACAGTGGAGTTAAATTACTCCACTCCACTACAAATTTATCAGACAAAATGCGGGGAAAGTGGGCTTTCAGTGGAGTAGTGGAGTGAAAGTCTCACGCGCGTACGCGCGCATGCGTAATACTTGTAATCCACTCCACTACTCCACTGAATTAATAGTTATATACCATTTTATCATAAGTTTTTGTAGTGGAGTGACTATATATTTAACTCCACTACTCCACTGAATTACTCCACTTATTGCGGATACTTCCGATAAATCCGAAAATTTTCAATTTTCTGGATTTATCAGGAAGTTCCGCTAATGAAAATATAAAAAAATAAGGAGAAAGCGAATATGTTATGTACATTTGGAGACGAATTTAATCACAGAATTTACGACGAATTAGACGGAGGATGTCCATGTTATTATTGCAATTATGCGGACAGCGACAAATTTAACTTAAACGATATTAATATAACTACAGAAAACAGCTATATAACAAAAATTGCAGCACATGAATCTGAGGGCGGTTGCCACAGCTGCCGTAATCATGGCGGCGGATATGATTTATTTGAATGGAATGGTGAGTTATGGTTTTAAACGAGATAGAATTTGAGGAACCCGAGTTCACTTGCGAGGACTGTGGAAATGAGCTGATACTTGCGGAAAATTCGATAAATTCAAAGAATTTATCTGAATTTTCCAGCAAGTTCAGCATGCTGGCTTACCGATATGTAGCGTCTAACAACTCTATACAGGCTCGATGCGCTGCTGAACATGCCGAAAAATCTGAAAAATTAAAAATTTTTCAGATTTTTCGAGCATATTCAGCCTTTGCGGTAAATGGTTTGGCAATATCAAACATGATAGCCGGACGCAAAAACAAATCCGCCGCGAAAAAATCGACGAATGGTTGAAAGGACGGAAAATTTAATGGAACAAATAAAAATAGCGATGAACGGCAAAACGTACATATCGGACAATCTCGGCGTAAGCGAACATGACGACCAGGTGACTTTATTCCGGTGGGCGTATTACAGTACCGGCAAATACCCTGAACTGAAATTGCTTGCGGCAATACCCAACGGCGGTAAGCGCGACGGTCGAACGGGTGCAATACTAAAAGCCGAGGGCGTGAAACCCGGCATACCGGATATAATTCTTCCGGTTGCGCGGGGCGGTTATCACGGGCTGTTTATTGAATTAAAGCGCGCCGACTTACGCCCGTCAAAAGAAAAAATTATGTCTGATTATCGCAAAGGCGGATTAAGTATATATCAAAGCGAATGGCTGAACGCGCTTAGAACACAGGGGTATCAAGCCGGACCTGCTTATGGATTTGAGGATGCAAAAAATATTATTCTGGATTATTTGAAAGGCAAAAAATATGAAAAGATTTAAGAATCGTTTTCCTGACCTATGGCACTGGCTTGTATTGTGGAGTTCGTGCTTCATCGCGATAGTCGGCGGCAACCTGCTGCTCGATGTGCTGAGGGGGTGGGGATTGTGAACATAACAACAAAATATGAAATAGGTCAAAAAATATGGGCAATAGGCGTGTATAAGAAGCCATACAGAGTGTGCAGAGGTGCGGGTCTCATTTGCCGAATCGCAGATACAGAGTTTTGCCGCCGGTAAAAATACACGCAATTACAATTACAAATGCCGCAACTCCTAAGGAACTTTCAGATAAATCTGACTTTTTCTTTGGAAAAGTCGATTTATCGAAAGTATCCTTGTATATATATTATCAAAACAACAAACAGGAATGCGTAATTGAAAACAAAATAGATTGTGAGGGCGGCGAATGGTTCACTATGCCGGAAGCTGCTCAAAGTGAATGTAACAGAAGAAACGCCGAAGTAAGGAGAATACATAATGAGCAAAAAAACATTTAAAACAGTCGCAGCGTTGCTAATCCTGCTTGCGGCAACCGCTTCGGCATGGGTTATGCTGTATGGGTTATGTACAGCGTCACCAGTAAGCGAGAGCGTGCAATCCATATCAGATACCGACAAAGTATAGAATCGCTTACAAGCGCAAAATTAGAGCCTCTAAACGCAATTACAAAAACAGAGCCCTGCGGAACTTCGCGCAAAGGGACAATTCCTGCGCAAGCGCGGAATTGTCCAGAGCCGCAAGCAGAAGTTCCGGTTTTGTCCGAGGACGAATACCGCATGTTGAGCATAGTCGCAGTGAACGCAGATTTCACATCGGACGCTTCGATTTTATGCGTCATGCGGACGATATACAACCGTGTACACGACGACAGATTCCCCGACACGATTGAGGGGGTTCTAAAAGCACCTAAACAATTTGAAAATTGTGATAAAGTTTGTACATACGCAAAAAGCAGTTATGATTATGAGAAGATTAAACTACTTATAGAAAAAGTTTTTATTGATAATTACGACCCCTTTGACGGCGCAAATGTGCTGTTCTATGCAAGCGATAAAGTGGCGGCGTATAAGGTGTGTAAGGGTTTGATTTTAGTGAAACATGAGGGCAAAAGTAATTTTTACGAACAGGAGTGAGGAAAAAATGAAAACCGAATATAAAAGCAGAGTATATACCGAGCGTCCAGCTTACGCCGATTATGATTCGCCGCAGAAATTTGAAGCTGTGAAAAGCATAATAGCGAAAAGACTGCGTCAATACCCGAACGCTATTTGTTCGTATTCAGGCGGAAGCGACAGCGATATAATGCTCCATCTGATTGAAACGGTTCGGAAAACATTTAATTTACCGCCTGTATCGTATTGCTTTTTTAACACGGGATTAGAAATGGAAGCTACAAAACGTCATATTTCAGACGCTGAAAAAAAATATGGAGTGTACATAGATATATACCGCCCGAAAAAAAACATAGTGCAAGCCGTAAGAGAGTACGGGCAGCCGTTTGTTTCCAAAATCATGTCCGCCGGATTAGAGGGCGTTCAGAAGAAAAACATACCGTTGTCAATAGCGCAGGAATACAGAGACGCGGAGGATAAAACAGCAAAACGCGCCGAGTTTCGCGAAAGATACCCGAAATGCGAGGCGACAATTAACTTTTTGTGCGGGTGCAACAGCAAGGGCGAACCGAGACCCGACATTCAGCTTGTCATAAACAGTTCAAAATACATGCTTGATTTCATCATGGAAAATCCGATACCGTTCAAAGTCAGCAACAAATGTTGCGATTGCTGTAAAAAACAAGTGGCGCATAACGCGCAGAAGCCGTATGACATGATAATAACAGGCGAACGCAGGGACGAAGGAGGCATGCGGTCAGTTCCGAGAAAAGACAATACGTCAATGTGCTTTACAGAAACAAGCGACGGAAAATTCCGGCTTCGACCATTATATTATGTTTCTGACGCAGATAAACAATGGTATAAAAACTATTATGGGTTAAAATACTCTGACGCGTATGAGGTATACGGCTTAAAACGTACAGGTTGTTGCGGCTGCTCTATTTCTTCAAGTGCGGTTGCAGATTTAGAATTGATACGGGAATACGAACTAAATCTCGTGAAAGCCGCATGGAATGTGTTCGGAGATAGCTATCGATACCGTCAAAAGTACAATGAATATAAAGCGAGAAGACGTGAGTTGGACGGACAAGTGAATTTATTTGATAATTATGTTGATTGAGCCGTTATAATTTCAACGAAATTGCGGCGGAAAGGAATATATGGCAATACATTGTGTTGACTGTGTTCACGAACATTTTCCGTATTGTACAACGCCGAATCTCATCTTTGGGAATTGTTTGGACGGCGATTTAGAGTGCGGTTGGTTACATGGCGAAGAATGTATCAGAGAAAGCCCAATTTGTGATATAGATGACAGAAAGCTTGAGCCGGGAGAAATATTTGACGGAAGAGAGTGCGAACATTACAAACAGAAACCGGGTAAAACATGGCTTGAAAGCGGAAAAGTAAAAAAATTGTGCCATTGATTGGACAGAAAGCGAGGGAGAAGCGAATGAAACAGAAACTTGACGAACGATATTTGTTCCGCGCAAAGCGGACTGACAACGGAAAAATAGTAACCGGTCATTGTTTTAAAATGTATATTTCCAATAAAGGTTGGGTTTATGGTATTCAGGTACGTGAAAATCCTAATTATATGACGAATTATGAAGTTGACCCCGACACGGTGGAGCCGGTCTCGGTGAAAGTAGAAAGCAGCGGACAAGTCAACAAGAAAAAATGTCCTAACTGCGGAATCATAGTTAATCCGGGGGAAAATTATTGTTATGATTGCGGGCAAAGATTATCATGGAGCGAAGTGAAAGGCGGCGAAAGTGATGAATGAAGAAGAGCGCGATGATTGTAATAATAAGCGGCTTGAAGCATGCGCTTATATTATTGAGCCATCTATTGCTGCTGATTTAGAAAAAGAAACGCAACTACCAGCGGGAGCGGATTTGCTTTTAAAACACGATTACAGGGATATAAAAGTTACAGAAAGCATGACAATTACTATTGACCTTGAGGAAATCAAGAAAGAATTTAGAAACAGACTTAACCCGTTTCAACAAAATTTTTTGCAGAATGGTGGTTAACATAGCATGTAAAAAGGCGGAAGCCGTTCCCCCGAACTTCCGCACAATCCTAAATCGAACTGTCTGTTACTGTGTATATTATAACATAGTTTTTAGTCATTTGTCAAGGGGGATGTGCGCGTTTATGGGGAAATATAACGGCGAATATAAAATAAGTAATCATGCGTATATGGAGTTATATCATTTCTGTATGAGATACGATGAGTTCA
>Ga0123357_10013222_pt1 | contig 10694 bp, 8 predicted proteins | sample TergutEmb28metaG_FD_89873 | JGI IMG/M metagenome (GOLD analysis project Ga0123357, IMG submission 89873) | Embiratermes neotenicus P4 segment gut microbial communities from Petit-Saut dam, French Guiana - Emb289 P4 | ecosystem: Host-associated > Arthropoda: Insects > Digestive system > Gut ...
GCCCAGGATAGAGACAGGTGGCGGACGCTTGTGAGTGCGGTAATGAACCTTCGGGTTCCGTGAAATGCGGGGAGTTTCTTGACTGGCTGCAGACCAGTTAGCTTCTCAAGAAGGACTCTGCACTATGCAGTAAGTAAGTAAGTAAGTAAGTAAGTAAGTAAGTAAGTAAGTAAGTAAGTAAGTAAGTAAGTAAGTAAGTAAGTAAGTAAGTACGTAAGTAAGTAAGCGGATTTCAGGAACAAAAAACCACATTTATATATCCACAAAAACTCATAATTATCCGTCGAAAACAACACATGCGATGTGTTTCAAGCATTTAGTTTAAAAAAATACTATGTTTTTTCCGAATTTTGTTATGGTTTTAGCTAATGTTTGTAGCTAATAACAGTGTTTTCAAGTTTTTAATTTGTTGTGATTTATTTTTTTAATTTTTATTTTTGTGTTGTTGTTATTCCTTTCCTTACTTTCCATAAATATTCAATTTCGTACCCAATTTTATATTTGTAATTCTGTGTTCTTTTCCTTAAAGGGGGCTCCAAAAACTGTATAAGCCTCAGGCCCCACAGAACCTGGTTTACCCCCTTAAGAATACATTACTGTCTATAAAAATATCATTGGTTCCTAATGACTTCTTCGTGTTCTTCCATTCATCACTGTTTTAAGCTTTTAAAAACTCAATGAATTTTTTTCCCCATGTCCCTCGATTGTCCAAAATTTTTATTTTTCTTATCGGTAACTGCAGCATTTCTATGAAGTTCGCCACGAAGCACTGGTGTGATGTCACTGACAGATCGTACCTCGCAGTGTACATACCCCATATCTGTTATACAAGCCCTGCAGTCCATTTGACATACAGCCATACCAATCCGAAGGTGAACCTCCCGCTCTGCTGATTACAGAAGCCCAACAAGTTTCCCTCCAACACAACACATCCTGATACTTTAAGGGTAATTCACATTAATCCTGCAGTGATCCTGGCTGTTAGTCGAAAGCCTCTCACAGCGCAGACATGGGTTCAGTTCTAGGCCTGTCCCTGAGGTGTTCGTCAGGAAAACAACTAGCATTTGGCCGAGTCTATTCCGGCTACCCCGGTGTTTCCTTGTCAGTGACGTCACACCAGTGATTCATGGTGAACTTCATATAAATACTACTCTTACCAGAACAAGAGAGAAAAATCTTTGGAAAATCGAGGGGCATGAGAGGGAAAAATAATTTCGTTTATTTTTTAAACGCTTAAATCATTGGCGAATGAAAGAGCACGAAGAAAGCATAAAGAACTGTTGATATTTTTATTGGCGATGCTGCATTCTGAGGGGGCTGGTCCACGTTTCTGGGGCCTGAAAATTATACAGTTTTAGGGGGCCCTCTTTAAGGAAAAAACTATAAAATTACGTACATATAATTAAGTATGAGAGTTAATATTTATTGACAGTGAGAAAAGAAATCACAACAAATTACACACTTAAAACGGCTGACACAAGCCTCATAAGATAAAGAAAAATAACATACTAGTTTTATTAGCCAATTGCCTGAGACACGTCTATGGTACTTACTTCCTACATTTTTTCGGCTGCAAACGCTTTGATCATCTCTTCACATCACAACGATTTTGTAATATCATTTTCTGTAGACAAAATAGGAAAATAACTCAGTCTTCCTCCAGCATGGTTCGTCCAAACTGGCTTCTTTTTATTGTTAGTTTAGATCAGTTTCTTTCAGTTTCATAACTCGTTATTAATAATTTCATGAACATTTTTGGATTGTTATCAAATTTGGGAAAACTTCTACCAAGTTTATTTCATATACAGGCTAGGCAGATTTAGGGCGTTTCTAGGGAATTATTAGGGCCCCTTTCAGGGCCTTTGATTTAGTCTCGTGCAATTGATGGACCCTGAAGTTTAAGCTTTATTAGGTTCATGATAAATCCACCCCTGGGCGTTATGCATTTCGTGACACTGCAATGAATTATATACTCGCCCTGTAATCCTCTCCAGTAGGCTGTAACAAGTGCCTAAAGGCTCCCCTTCCATAATGTTAAAGACAGGCTTAGTCTGTACTTAGACGTAATTTCAAACCAGTTTTGGCTGCTAGTTTTTCACTTCAATAAACAGAGGGAAATTTTGTACAAGACCTATTATGGAAAGCGTTCCATCAGGTATGGTCTTCTTCATGACTTACTCTGATTGTTTTATCATTTTATGAGCACAAATAGCACTGGGAAATATTGTGTAATTTCAGTGCCTGTGGCCATGCGGTCTAGGGCGCTTGTTTGCTGGGAAGGCGGGTTGGAGTCCCGGCTGGGACTTGGATGTCTCTTTGTTGTTGTTGTGTGTGGTCAGGTGGATTTCCATACGTCGGGCTGATCACTCGTCGAGAGGAATCCTATCGAGTGTGATGTGTTTGCGTGTGATAGTGGAACCTCCCTAGCCCAATGGGGGCTGCTGCGCTTTGAAAATGAATGTTGTGGAATGGAACTATTTCAAATTATGTTGAACTTATTACTAGAATACTTGTTGATGAGGCTCAAATTTTGACAATTCCCATACATAGTATAATTTTCCACAATTTAAAATTCCGTTGGTGTATTTTTACAAGGACATTGTTGAATTACTTTTGAACTCAACTCACGAAACAAAAATTGAATGATTTTGAAAAAAACTTCGTATTCATGAATATTAATGCACTTTATATGAACACAAACATCTGTTTGACCAGGCTGTGTTGGATCATACGGAGTTCTAATCCTGGAAGAAGTAAGACATTTCCTCTTCTCCTTAAAACTCGCACCGATTCTGTGACCCATCAAACCTCCTAATAAATCATTATCGTGGTTATTTCTCCGGGTATAAGGCGGCCTGATCTTAAAGCTAACAACTTTCCAATCTTATGCCGCGAGATGACAAGGCGCATGCGCATTGCATGCTGGATACCTAACGTTACAAACACACACTCACAATATGTAATACTTATTGCTTTTCCACTACAACAATCGTTACACGAAGGCACCTCAGTGTTACGTTATATGTACATTGGCTGGCTTGTTAAACCTTCTTTAAGAAGCCAATCAAGCTCGCCTTACATGGACACCATGCCCATCGTTCCTTCTGTTCACCCCTGACCAAGTATCAGCCACAAAATATTGTTGGATTTTCATGAAATTCTTTACTTGAGTTCCATACAAGATGTCGTGAGGGCAAAGATATGATTCGAGAAATTCGGACAGTCTTACTGTACTGGCATATTAAAATGATTTCCACCCGCATTTTCTCTTCTCCTTGGCCGATATCATTCAAATTCGATGTCAAGAGACTTCGTCCCAAATTAATCCATTCGGACTAAATGCGGCAGTCGTGAAAATAGGCGCGGTGAAGCCATACTTTAGGTGTTGACGTGAAGGAATTTATAAACGCCCTATCGACATTCGTCTTACTCATTCATTAGTATTCAGCCTTGAAGGCCGGGCTTGGCAGGAACCAGAACCCACTCATGTGACCGGTATGGCTCCGGCGCACTGCATCCTGGGCAAGTCCTTGGGGGTAGTTTGCCATTGCTTTCCCCCGCCTTTAGACGTTCACACTTTAGCCGCCAGGTGCCTCAATCCGCAACGACGCGAGAGATCCTAGCAGCGAAAGGTGGAACTGTAGGCGTGAAAGATATCCGGTAGTAATTTTGCCTAAATTCCGACTTCCACTTAAATTTAGGGGTCTTTTAAAGCTACGACATGGGACCGACGGCTTTATTTCCCCTCCGAAGGAAGGCGTGATGAGGATTTTTTCGCCCTAAAAATCCCAAGGCTTGAAAGAAATTCGTTAAGAGGAACGTTAACGTAATATTATTCAACTTTTGAGTTTCGTCCAAATCGGCCGAGGTAGGCAGTACTCTTACTTATGGGGGTAAATTGAAATACATTTAAACGCGTATAGTCAAAAAGTGTAAAAATCTGAAGGCAAAGGGCATTTTGATAAGGAATGTACGTGGCATATGTAATGTGCAATTTGCAATCTTGTTCAGTAAGTCGTTCTCTTGTTTAGATAATTAAAGTGATACATCGTAATAAAATAAGCACTTTCTGTGAGCGCAGACACTCTAAACCGTTAATATGCTAATGCTTAAATTGGTGTAGTTGACCAACTGTATAAAAGGAAAATTATCCGGTAAATATTGCCTGTGCTAACATCGCCTACGAAACTGTGGTTGTTAAAATCTTTCCTATAATTACCCGACGTTGTTCAGTCTTTAGAACTTTTTTAGTGGCAGGTGAAATAAGATTTGAATTCAAATTGACACGTGAGTGGTTGGTCGGGGAAAACACCGTACTTGGATTGATACAAATGATTAACCTTCGATGGCTGCAAACTTGAGTGGAATTTGCCTCAATTTATTACTCACAACGTGCTCTGGACTGTCAGATTTAAAAGTCTGTCGTCATTTGACTTGTAAACCTGTCCCAGTGGCGGCGCGGTCTAAGGCGTAGGTCTGCGGCCGCTCGCCTGCTGAGATTGTGATTTCGAATCCCAACGGGGGCATGGATGTTTATTGTGAGTGTTGTGTGTTTTCATGTAGAAGTCTCTACGACTCGTCCAGAAGAGTCGTACCGACTGTGGTGCGTCGTTGTGTTTGATCTAGAAACCTCGTCATTAAGGAGGCCCTGGCCCAATAGGGACTGTTGCGCCAAAAGGAAGAAAGAAAGAAGATAAATCCAAGTAAAATCTATTGAAGTCTCTCACTAACATTTAGGATGTCCCCACTTCAGTTCTTCTCCAAACACAGGCTGTTCTGAAAGGTTAATCACGGGTTTACTTAGTAATTCCAGATATTACCCCGCACTGTAACGTGAAATATTTCTTCCTCACAATTTTCTGTCAGTTTTTTTATTAATTACTCACATATCCGTCTTATGATGGTCTACTATAATTTTCAAGCGACGCTTCTAAGACTTTTTCGTTTCCCTTTCTTAATTCTCGAATGAAAGCAAGCGTTAATTTTAACTTTTGTCATTGGTTTGTATTATATTGTGTTATGACTCTATAATCAACTGTTTCTTCATCCTTAACTCTTCCGTCTAGATAACGCAACATGACTCAGTTATAACATGATAGGATACCTATCTCAGTAATTAACCAACTTGGTGCACAAAATGTTTGTTTTGTAATAAGTTTATTTCATGCCTCTACATGTTTCGAGCACATGTGCTCATCATCAGGAGGTCAAAATTGCATTACACAGCCTCTGGTATCATCACACCTATAGGTGGCCGTCTCGTGCACACGTGATAGGATATGTCCGCAAACTGTAACAGTTCGGCTGCTTTTGCTCTGATATTATCCCTAAAATTCTCTCTCTTGTTACCAACAGATTTAGTGTCAGTCGCTTTTGGTTACTATGTTTATATTGCTAACTGTTTTATACGGCCTCACCTCCTACCTCCCAGCGAACACTGTCTTTAAATATTATTTGTAGACAGTCAAATCTTTCTTCGGCCTAAGTCATACATGCAGAAAAAATCGTGCCTTTGAGTTGTTATTTTACATCGTCAACTGTATCTTCGGCCTTTGTTTGTACCTCGCAGAGAACACTGTCTCATTATAAAAATCAGGCACGTATAATTATGAAGGTCTTCATGCAAATTTCATCATATGTTTGTCCGGCTTTAACGGACATTTGACTGACTTGTCCCTATTCTGTGTCAATGTTCACCTTCATATTCTATTATTTTAAGATTTATTTTTATATTATGCTTGAAGCTACAATTATATTGCTTTTCTTTAGGTGTGTAAATAGAACCATGCCAGAATTTGTCTTCTCCCAGGACTTGATATCGACCTGGTTGAACTCACCCCCTCGATTTCATTACCACAGTAAATTCTCATACAAGAACGTAGGTGTAATATAAGTTGCATTTTATTTCATAGGTTCTAGAATTATCACTCAAGGTTTTAAAAAATATTAATAAAGTAGATAACTTAAATAATAAAAGCAAAACAGATGGTATGATACTTTTGACAACTGTAGTAAAAAGAAAGCCTAAATCAGATTTTGTACAACATTAATCGATCAGATAACTATTTAGAAGGTCGTAAATCATGTAAATTTGACATTCTGCAATTAAAATACAAGTAACGCGGTTTGTGCAGCAGATATGAACTGACTGATACAACGTGACTGGCTCATTTATGTTAATTTCTATCTTCATTCTTACTCAATGCCCATTCTACGTACTTCTGTGCTTATTCTGTACATAAATCATTGAAGAAGAGCCAAATTCAGAACAGTAAAATGTTCTGAATGCCAACAACAATTTTACAGTTTTATCCTTAAGGAGTAGGTAAGCCTTTCGTCTTGCCAACCAGAAGTCACCACCAGTCTCCTTGAATATTGGTTGCACACTTCCGTCACAGGAAAGCTTTATCACTTGAATTTTTCTCTTTTACTTTTAACGACCCTGGTAGGATGTCTTCAATACAAATGTAATCCCTGAGCCAAGACTCTGATGTCAGATTTTTATATGATATGATATGTTTGTTAACTGCAATTTGGTTGACACCCGGTGAGAGCAGTACAGTACATATTTACACACAACCAATACACAGAACAACATACTGAAACAGAATACCCGGAACGCAACGTATATAACAATAAGAATACATAAACATAACAATAAGAATACATAAAATAACAAAAATAATACATAAATATAAATATAAGAATATACAAACATAACAATAAGAATACATAAATATAACAATAAGAATACATAAACATAACATTAAGAACACATAAACATAACAATACGAATACATAAACATAAAAATAAAAATATATAAACATAATAATAAGAATACATAAAAACAAAATTAAGAATACATAAACATAACAATAAGAATACATAAACATAACAATAAGAATACATGAACATAACAATAAGAATATATAAACATAACAATAAGAATACCTAAACATAACAATAAGAATACATAAACATAATAATAAAAATACATAAATATAAAATTACGAATATATAAACATAACGATAAGAATATACAAACACAATAATAAAAATGCATAAACATAAAAATAAATACATAAACATAACAATAAGAATACATAATTTACAAAACTAAACAGAAGCATACAAAACAAACAACCATATACACAATGATACAAAATAGATCCAAAAGAATATGAAATGAAAAGACATTCTTGATAGTACTCCTGTAGGTCTAAAAATAAACTGTGACAATGTCCCTTTATATTGGACTCCAGTTTGTGCTTCACCTGAATTTTATTTGTGGTGATGAAGCTGTTCAAAAGTGGAAAGACGCTTTTAGCCATATTTGTTAATCACGGAAGCAATTATTTTTCTCTCTCTCTTAAAGATTTGTTTCCTTGTGGACTGAGACGGTATCTTCTTCTCACTAAGCTCGCTGAGAGGGCAAAGAGTATCTGCCAGGCCGTGCAGTCGGTAAAGCCACACTTCATAAAGGAAAAGACTGTATAAATTTGAAGTTGTGACGGAGGGAATAATGTGCGCTTCTGAATCAAGTTCAAATTGGCAGCATAGTATTACACCCCAGCAGCCCTAAACTTAAGCATGTAGAACAAGGAAGTTGTGTTCATTGCACGTTGCATTGCGTGAAATCAAAGATAATTTTCAATAGGTTGCTTTGAATTTATGAACGTTTACAAATTTTAACAGCTTTAGTTACAACTATCTTTAAAATTTACCTCAATTTTATATCACATCAATGTTCACGTACGTAATAACTTCCACCATAACAAAGTTATAGTAATTCTAAAATGAGCCATCCCCGTTGCGTGTATATAAACAATAGGTGTAGGTATCAGTCAATAACACAACAATATCTAAAAATATGTTTCATAAAGAATGATAGTAACTACATGTTTCGGCCTATTACGGCCATCATCAGGTTTTCATCCGAAAATATGGTGAAAGTGCTTTATAGGATTGGTATGATTATGTCACGATGGTGAGATCTCATCATCTGTGATGTTCGTTATATGCTACTGTTAAGGGACACGGGGGGTCGGGGGGAGGGGTTATCTGTGATGTGCTCTATCCTGGGGTGTACAGCTCAAGTACGTCTGTTCGCTGCTGTCCTATGTGGGTCTCCAGCTATTGTTTTTCCATTTCCGATGTCTACAGCTTTATTTAGGCTTAAAAGAACTTTATAAGACGCCTCTATAGCCTTCATACTAACTCCTCAGACTGCACTATTTGGCCTTTATTTGCCGACAAATCGAGAAGTTTTCTTTGGAAATATTCCAAATGCTTGTGTTTGAAGTCTACATACTCGGTTCCAAAACGGCGCATAAGGAGTAAAGGTTTCATTGAGAGTTTTGGTAATATTTTGTAATAAATCGTACATTTACGAATATGCGCGCTTTCTTCTCTAGTTCATGAAAAGCGAAAAGATGAACACCTTGGCTTTTACTTCCTTGCGTATGAAGACAGATTTTGGTAGATGTTTTGAAGTGATTTCCTCGATTGTCTGGCTGCAAGTCGAAGGCCTGACATCTGGCAGCGAACTGCCAGCACTTTCCGAACTGACGGCCACTTTACTATCAAGAGGTCCTTTCAAAGACCTGGTCTACAGCTACTGTACCACATTACTAATTTCGATAGACAGAATAACTTTTATCACCTCATTAACACTGCAGAAGGAAACTGCGTAAAAGTACAGCGCGTGCACAAACACGCATGTCTGCGTCGTAAGTGTGGTTGGTAGCTTTGGCAATACTGACAATAATATTAATAATAATAATAATAATATAAAAACCAAGCAAAACGCTAAAGTAGTTACTAATTAAATAACTGTAACAACACAAAAAACAAATATATTCACAGTAAACTACGGTAAACAGTCAAACCAAACAAAAAACTTTTGTCCGTAATTGAGTGAGTTCTGGGAGCTTAATTAACTTATAACTGGGATTAATTATTAGACTGATATTTGCAAATGTAAAACAGTAGTGCCAACAAAATGCAAAGAAAACATTCTACTGATGTGCAAAAAATATATGTATAACGAGTGATATCCGTGTTGCAGGCTGAAGCCTACAACACGGATACCACTCCAACCCAACCACACCGAATCTCCAACACATATCGAACCAAGAACAACACGACCAATGTGGTAATTCAACAGAATAGTCGCAAGCTCCTGATGATGGACATATTAATGTTCGAAATATGTTGAGCACATAAGAAGTGAAATAAAATAGCAAGTGACATCAAGTTGGTCTTTTATTCTTCAACTATCACAATGATGCACGGTCCAATAAACGTAAGATTCAAATACACATTGTCCTTCATGCTCATGCTCTTATGTGTTAGGTCTCAAATCCACTTCCACACTCTGAGCCACTATAAGTCTCCCGTATTTCTTCCTCTCAAATCCACTTCCACAATCTGAGTCACTATTCGACTCATGTATTTCTTCTTCTTCTTTTCATTGAAGATTTTTAGCCACTAACGCATAGTCACAAGAATTTCGCATTGTCTTCGTCGTATATATCTGTCCGCATGTACCAGTGAGGCTCCCACTGGACGGATTTCCATAAAATTTGCTGTTGGTGATTTCAATGAAAGTCTGTTGGTTAATCCAAATATCGTTCAAGTCACATGAAGACGTCGGCACTTCACGCGTAGGACTAAGTATTTACTGTTGTTGTCGGCTACATCAAATCGCCATAAATGCGCACTTTTCGAGTGAGATGGTATCAGGCAGTTAGGTTAGCTGAGGAGGTACAAACATTACTCGAACTCGCCATAACGTTTGGTTATACGTATTTTTATGTATTGTGTATTCCTTCAGACAATATCGTTTGTTACGAATTGGCCTCTGGAGGTGTAAATAATAATTCCAAGTTAGGATTAGCGTTAACTAGCATATATTGTAGCTCATTTTATGAACCATTGGTAAAGATAAATATATTTTAGATCTTGGTTTCATTAGAAATAGTATCACACACACACACACACACACACACACACACACACACACACACACAAAGCCCTGTAAGCCTTCCGAATAGAAGAACAACCAACACTGTTCCATACACTTTGTCTTACTGCACAGCTTACTGTTGCTCACCGGTTACAGACTTCCGGATGCCAACGGATCGGTTCGCGTGCTTGCCACCAGATTCCAGCACTTCCGTGACAAATAAGGTCGCCATATTACTTCGTAGTAGGCTATTTTCCAAAACAAAGCTTTGTGCTCTATACAGATATTTAGAGTAATATTCAGCTTGATTTCTATGTAGTGTGTGGCTATAATTGGTCAATAGAAAACAAAGCGAAGTCGGTATAGCGACTCGCTACGGGTTGGACGGTCCGGAGATCGTATCCCAGTGGGGGCGAGATTTTCCGCACCCATCCAGACCGGCTCCGGGGCCCACAGAACCTCCTATGCAATGGGTACCGGGTCTTTCCCGGAAGTAAAGTGGTCGGGGCGTAGCATTGACCACCCTCCCCCATCTAGGGCCGAGGTTAAAGAAAGAGTAGAGCTATACCTCTGCTCCCCATCTGGGTCTTCATGACCTGTTCTAGGGTGAACTTAACAACTTAACAATACTTACTTACTTACTTACTCCATGGTGCAGAGTCCTTCTTGAGAAGCTAACTGGTTTGCAGCTAGTCAGGAAATTCCCCGCATTTCACGGAACCCGAA
>Ga0123357_10013223_pt1 | contig 10694 bp, 3 predicted proteins | sample TergutEmb28metaG_FD_89873 | JGI IMG/M metagenome (GOLD analysis project Ga0123357, IMG submission 89873) | Embiratermes neotenicus P4 segment gut microbial communities from Petit-Saut dam, French Guiana - Emb289 P4 | ecosystem: Host-associated > Arthropoda: Insects > Digestive system > Gut ...
GGTTGAGGCCCCCAGATTTCAAGACAATCGGCACATGAAGGTGGTAAGGTTTTCAGCCCTACGCACCGGCCGCCTTTACCCCTCAGGAAATATTCCTGGTACTCTTTCTCTGTTAGAGGCTGAGTCGACACCAGGGCCATAGTGCGGCCGGAAGGATTATGTCAATGAAAAATTCCAACGACACGCGACCTTCCGGCTTGTAGCGCAATACCTCAACGAACTACACCACCGCGTGCCCCCTTACTAATACGGTATTATTCGAATATTTTATATAACTGGAATTCTAAATAACTATTGTTCAATCAATCTCTTTTCCTAAATTACGATCAGCATCCTCCATTACCATTCGCCATTCTGATATTCAGTATTCAAAAAACTGAGAAGCAGAACACTTAAAACTTTGTCAAATGCATCACGTTACTTGAAGTTAGAGCCCTGGACATTCTGATGCAACTCATGTTATGTATACACGTAAAAATGACAGCAGCAGCAGCAGCAGCAGCTAGGCTGAACAACTACTGTAACACTTTTCTACCAGTATGACAGCAGTCTTAGTACTTATTTCCAAAGAACATGTATGCTTGCTTTTGCTTTTCCGTTAGCTGTTGTTTTGGGTGTGAAGGATTATGTCAAGCCGTTGCAACTGCAACTTAAGTACAGTATCTGCAGCTCATTTATTCTGCAGTTTAACAACTATGGTTTAGCCAGTTCAGTTACTTTTTTTTTTTTTGTAACAAAATATTCACTTTGACTGTCGTTCGTCCATTTCCCCAGGCTTATACCAAGACGTGTTTATCCTTTCACATGGTTTTGGCATTTTTTCAGCACATCCCGTTGTGTTTTAATTACATACACATACACAGACAGGGAGAGACACAAACAGACAGACAGAGACACACAAATATGTATGTATGTATATAACTCGAAATTTGGGTATTAGAGTAGGTCTTTAGGTAGGTTTTAACTAGGTATGTTGATTTACGTGTATATACGTGTATCTGTGGCTGGAGAGATGGATGGACAGACACATACACGCAAACATGTATACTTGAACGCTTCCATACATACACACACAATCAGGTACACATGTACATGTAGACACGTACTTAAGTAACTAATACATAGATACGTACGTATATAATACATACATACCTACACACACACACGCGCGCGCGCACGTAATACATACATACATATACACACAAACATACACACACAAATACATATACACACATACATAATACATACATACATACATACATACATACATACATACATACACACATACATACATACATACACACATTACACGTACGTAGTACATACATACTACATTCATACATACATACATACATACACACACATACATATATATATACACACGTACATACATACAATATATACATATATACATACAGACATACACACATACAATACATACACACGTACATAATACAATACATACATATATATACATACATACACACATACATACATACAATACATATATACATATATATATACATACATACATACATACATACATACATACATACATACATACATACATACATACATACATACATACACACGTGCATACATACAATACATACATATACATACATACACATATACATATACCTTCTTTAGAACAACACAGGACAGTGCATATTTCGTTCTATTCTCCCTATTATTACACTTATTACTAAACTTCAGAGCTCTTTCCAACAAATTGTGGTTATTTAGCGTCAAACAATAGGACTTTTGCGAACAATGAAATGGAATTATTGTTCAAAGACGGAGTCATGTTCTGTTTAAAAATTCCCTAATTAATCCTGCTTCCATTACAACAGCTGACGAAAATGACGCACACTTCCTCGTGATGTCGTGCCTGCATGTCGGTAATTTTAAACGGAACTTCCAGATATCAAAGAAAGAGTGCCAAACCTGGCTGAAGAAGTTTAGAGTAGCGGCAGCGCGCTCTGGGTTTAGTAGGGAGCATGCTTTTCAGTAGCTGGACAAACTGTCGTCATTTTAAGAAGAAATGACTACAGCGTAAAGGTTCAGAAACTTTCCACAAAATATTCTTCAGTGAGTGACGCTTGTCTACCATTAGAATTCGTTGATCCGACAAATTATTTGCATACATTATTTTAAAATATATTCTGTGGCTGTATTAATCCTTTTGTTATTTAGCTCTTTCGAAGTAAACAAATTATATTACAGATAGACTCACATTGCATCGTACAAAAAGATAGTTTACTTTCATTTTAATTCCAATTAACAAATGCTCTATGTGGAAGCACCTACAATTTATTCTGAGAATCACACAAAACATGGGCGGAACACAGAGCTGATGTTTTAATCATGGCGGTACATGTACTAACCAATAATCTTTACAGCGTTATACACTTTTTTCAGCTACATTTATTTATGGTGAAATAAGAAAGCAGAGAGAATTTTAAGACTTTGAGAATGACAATGTCATAATTCCAAATAAATGCCCCGAAATTATTTTAGATGAAGTAGGAAACCCCGACAAAATTACAAATATTTAGTACTTCCAAAAGTTTAAACAGGGTAGGCAACATTTAGAAAGTAACTTAGAAGTTTGGTGTTCCTTTTTTGTCTAGTTCATCGATGTTATATGCGCCATATAAATTGCGTATGGTTTCATGCTGTGAGCCGGAAATCGTGTACGGGGAAGTAAAAGGACAACTCGGAAAGAAATTGTGATATATTTGAAGGTATTGACCCGAAATATGCCTGGAGAAACTAATGGAAACCAGGAAATAATCCTGTGCAACTCGACCGAGAATCGAAAGGGGTTACGTCGCAAAAGGAAAGTTTCAATTTCAACCAACATACTCTCTGATATTTGTTTCGTTTTTCGTTCTTCGAAGTTCTCTTTTTGTATGCGCTTATATTAAATCGGCACCCTTTTTATTCGGACAGCTATGTATAAAGAAGTGTGGCTAACTCGAATTAAATTAAACATAAGGCTGGAGAAGGTTAAACTAAATTCAGAATATTTTTTTCATTATAATATTTAAATTGCGTTTTCATGTACCGCGTGATCTGAATTATCAGTGGCATTTCCAGAGAATTGTAATTACGCCACCTGAAAAGCCTGATATCAGATTTCCAATTACAATAAATTTTAAACTGATTTTGGGGTTGGGTTAAAGAGAAGTATTTAAACAATAAAACACTCTCGAAATTCACTGCTCTTAAAAATTTCAAAAACAAATGTTGCCAAATGTTATAAACATACTTAACTTACATTCACAGAAGACACATCTTTTCTCCATCGCAAACACTGGTAGCTATTTATTTTCCGAGATGCCGTTGTTGATTATTCTATGAAATGTAAAAATATGTGGTGTGGGAAAAAATAGAGAGGACTTCATGTTCGAGCAGAAAGACATATGGTAACCACCGGAATTTAAAGGGCTTAACAGGAACTTGGAATTCCTTCAGCGAGCTGACCTCGTGTTTCCCAGGAAATTAAAACGTGTTTCATGGGCGAAAAGAGCAACGTCATCTTCAAACAGGAACGTGACAGAATACAAAAAAAAAGCAATTTTGACAAATGCCTGAGATGGTTTCACATATTTCTTTTGACCCTGAGAACTTTCCTACTTAAACCGCATTCTGTTACGGTAAAAGTATACTAAACTGTAAAACAGCGAATGTATCAGCTCAACGAATAAAAGAATTTATTGCTAGTCGCTCGAATAAGATGCTGCGGCTATCGCCACGTACCTCCTATGAAAGAGGTCTTCGCTGTTCTGAGATGTTATGTAGCGCTGATTGGTAATTAGTTGGGCTGTTATGAAATATCAGAGGTAATTCCCCATTAATGTGGAATCGGGCCTGGGTCGTGGATATCTGTCGCTTGTGATGCTGTGGGTTGTTAGATAGACGTCTCTGCGACGGGCTGATCACTAATCTAGAGGAGTCCCACCGAGTGTGGTGTATATGAGTGTTATATAGAAAACTCAGTAATGAGGAGGCCCAGGCTCAATAGGCCTGTTGAGCCAAGAAAAATAAATTAGCAATTAATAGAGGTCTGTGTGTTTTGAGTTATTAGACAAAAAGATTTTATCTTGAAGTTCATATTTTATAAATTACAGCGTTCAGAAAGCCATGAAATTGCTATAACTTTAACGCTAGCCTAAACAGGAACTTTAATAACGAAATCAATAAAAACAGAACGTAGAACGAGATTTATTTGGGAGAATGCTGGACACAATTCATTGCATATACTTCTGCTCCATCGTCTTGTGTCCAACAATGTAGAAAAATAGCGTAACGAGCTTTAATTTTAACTACAGCTTAATACATGTACTAGCTTCTGTCTTTCATTCTGAATATAACGTATCTAAGAACAACCTGCAGATCAAAACACGTGCAATAAAAAGAATTAGAACGACATTTGTGGAGCGAACTACTTGATGAGGGAATTCATAGTTTGTATAGTCCACAAAATGTGTTACGGAATCAAGGGGGAAGAACTGCTCTCCTATCTGTTCTCTCGAATAACTATCCCAATAATGCGCTGCTGTATGTGTGTAGTATCTTGCCATTGCCACTAGCTCATGAGCGACCTCTGTCCTATCTGCATTATCGTACCTTTAGCTCAATAATACTCCATACACCAGTCTGCAATACCGTCATGCGAGCTCAGTAGTGCTGTAATGTCCTATTTTTATATTTGTAGTATCGTAACACTGGCTGAATAGTGGTTTAGACTCTTGTGTCACGCATTACCACTAGGGCATTGCTGCTCTGCTCTTCTGCCTTTAACAACAGACCATTACCTCCACAGCGCTCTGCTTTCCTATTTGTAGTACTGCACTTTTAACTAAAGACCTCGGCTTTCTAGCATAACACCGTTACCTGAACAGCCCTCGGCTTTCCCATTTGTAATAAAGTACCATTACCTCCATAGTGTTCGGCTTACCCATTTGTAATATAGCACCGTTCCCTAAACAGTCCTCGGCTTTTTTTTTTGTAATATAGAAACATTACCTCAAAAGCGCTCGGCTTTCCCATTTGTAGTACAGAAACCTTAGCTCAAAAGTTTTCGGCTTCCCCATTCGTAGTACAATACTATTACTTAAACAGTACTCGGCTTTCCCATTTGTATTATAGCACCATTACTTAAATAGTGTTCGACTTTCTCATTTGATTAGAATGTAACTACCTCAATAGTGCTCGGTTTTCCAATTTGTAGTACACACGTAGTACTATTGTCTGAATAATGCTGGGCCTTCCCATTGGTAGTACAGTTCCATTACATCGAAATCATATCATAGTACAGCTGGTGATTACATCTCACATCGTCAGTCAACAAACTGGATTATGTCATATGTAAGATCACAAAACTCCACTATCAATAATTTGATAGTTTCGTGTAACAGAAAGAATTCCTGGCGTTTAATTTGCTTGTGACTGAGATAAAAACACGTCTGTGTTTGCTTTTCGATGTGTAAATACAGACTTCTTGCAATGCCAACTTCTTAGAACTCCTTAACATAAATGGACCTGTCACGTACGGTACAAAATATGTAATGTCTCGTTATACCAAGCAGCATGTGCAAATTATAATAAGATTCGTTTTGCTCAGTCTATAAAGTGATAATTTGATAAAATTCATCCCTTTGTCCTATGGAACATTCAATAACAAACCTTTAAATAGATACCACAGAGTTAAATCTGAATGACGAATTTACATGTTATAGGATTTACCTCCTTTTAAGTATTGTATGATAGCCCCATGACGGTCAGTTACAGCTGTTCTTTTGAAAAAGTTAATTGTGTTGGACAGACAATTTTAAACATCTGTTATTGTACGGACCACACACTGACTGCTGAGCTTCAGAATCTCGGGTTTTAAATTTCTTTTTGTTAAATTAATTCTTTTTCACCACAGCCAAATAGTCTGCGTTCCACAACTCCTAATCAAACTCATATCGAAGGCATTTAATCAGTTCTGTCAAAGTCTAGTCTGTGATTGACTTCCCAATCTCCGTACTCCTGACCACATGGTCGAACGTTCTATAACGCGCACATTTTCCATAGTGAGCCTGTTCTTTTAATATTCTCCTCTGGAAAAAAAAAATCAGTTACTTCTCTGAATATAGTTGTTTTCTATTTTAGTCCTTTTTGTGACAATTATATGCTTTATTTTTGCCTTATTTCCGAAGTTGTTGAAATCTTTACAATCTCAAAACGGAATCAATAAGGCCCATAATTATTCGACATTTTCACTCACAAAGACGAAAACTTCAGACAAAGTGATGGTTAGAAAAATAACTGCTGTTTATTCTGAGCCCACATCTACATAGTTCTGTCACTAAATAATATAACCAACCGCTATGAAACCTTGAATTCTTTAATATTTTCCAATGAAATCTGTCCCTTGCTACAAAGGCATTGCGTGTCCTCAGGGTGCTAATAGAACATGCGGTCATAAGACGTAAGAGGGTAAGCGTAGCTGCAAAAATATTAAACACGTAGTTGCTATGTCCAGGTTGAAAATTAGATTTTGAGAAATACTGATACATTCATTTGTTATTTTTATTAATTCTACGCAATTTCTGAAAAAGATTTGTATAGACTATTCCAAAACAAACAACCTCAGAATATAGCAGTAAAATTGGTACCCTATGCAGAACGTTCTGAGAGAACTGTATATATATATATATATATAGGTCTCCATTGTTTATTTCCAAATTAATCAATAACGCTGCCAGTTTCTGAGACAAATGGTGTTCAGTATAGGCTGATTAACAGATAGCGAATATTGAAACATGTAGAAGAAAATGGTCACAGCACAGCTTATTACCCGGAATTTAATTTGAATTGCCGCAGATCATCACAAAACACAATAGTCAGGATAGTCGGTGACCTGAAAAAAACAGATCATCTTCCGAATACAAAACACCGCTTCAGTCAGGCTGCCCTAAGCAGTGACGTCATTGTTACTGCGTTTGAAGATGTCACATTTAATGTATTTACATGACAGTAATATTTAACAAATCAAAAACATAAGTGTGACAAGATTAATCAAGTATAGTGAATAATTTGCTAACATTAGCCACCTTCAAAAGACTCAGAATTAGACCAAACAGTATTTTAAACACATCGTTGGTGATAGAAACTACATTGGACGTGCATGGGGCCCCTGCTTGACGTCACCATCTGACCTGTTTTCATCGACTGCATTGCACCAAAAGCACACCTTTTCCTGCGACATTACACACACTACATACACGTCCGTCCAGTGGCGGTAAATTTCTTCCGGTGCGCAAACCTTCACAAACAAAAATCGAATAACATAGCATGCTTCGACATCTGACCATCAGTGCAGTAGACCTACCACGTTTAAACCGTTTCTAATGCAATGAAACAAGCTTGAGGCTCCCTCTGATAGTTTTGCGGCTGCACCAATGATTTACACCTGCCACTTGCGCGGAGAAATCCGGTGTTCTTTCACGTCAGACTGGTTGTTATCCTATATTTCGCAACTTCCTTTTATATTTCAATACGTGTACTTGTTCAGGAAGAGGAATGAAGTGATTACAAAACGTATGCAGCCATTTTCTCCATCTTCTTGTTACATCCATTAAATGTCAGGTACAGCCTCCTGCTTTGTGCTCTTTGCCGCGTATCTTTAATCAGTTCGGCAGCCGCATACGTGATTGTTGTAGGATATTTGCAGGCTTAATTATGGAATCTTCTAATGCATTCAGGAATACTTACGACAAAGTTTTTATTTAATACTAAAATCTTCCATATACAATCTTATTTTGCCTATGAATCCAATTATTATAGGATCCGAAATAGCGTAGTCAGTAAAATCAACAGGCTACGGGCTAGACGGTACGGGGTTCAAATTCCGGTGTGGAAAAGAAGTCTTTCTCTTCCTCTAAATGTCCACACCGGCTGTCGAACTCATCCAGGCTCCTATTTAATGGGTACCTGGCTTCGTTCCCAGGAGTAAGGCAACCAGACTGTGAAGATAACCACTCACCTCCATCTAGTGCCAAGGTTACGAATGAGAGGAGTTATACCTCTACTCCCCCAATATTTCTTCATGGCGTGAAAAGGAAAACTTTAATTTTTTTACCTTATTAGCAATAATATTTCTTTCCGGTTCTGAAAAATTACATTAAATTAAAGTAAATTTCATGCCAATCCTTATATAGTAAATATATGTAGCCTAATTATGAGCAGCGTAATCTGTCTTTAGTGACATTAATTGATTTGATGCTACGGACAGAGTGGGGATGTTATGTCTCTCTTCATTACCATTGGCGTTCTTTCTCACAGTGGATCAGCAACAACGGTATTTCTGTCATGGCGATTCATGACTCGTATAATACGCACTGACGTCGGCTGTCGTATTTGTTTTGGACCGCAACGAATCGGGAGCTTTTACGAAAGTTCCAATCTCATCTAAATGATGAATGTACCCAATCGTGCAGTTGAGGACAACGTTCACACTTGTAAGGCGGTAAACACGTACAACACATTACATGCATCTCAAACGGAAATTCATTAAGTACACTGAGTTTTTAATAAACATATCTAAAAAAGAATATGAAAAGAGTGTTTCTATTAAACGAAAGAGGCGTGAAATTAGAGTAATTTAAATTTACACGCGAAATATTTGTAGTTTTTCAGCTGTCCTGTTTCTAGGAAGCCAGAATCAACACAATCATGTCAATAATCAGGAAGCCTTGTCTAATGCCTTCCGCTAAGCGCTTTTGTGTCGGAGTCAATTTTTGTGATTTGATTAATCGCTCGGACAGTCACTATAGTTTTCCCCTTTGTAAAAGCCGTGGCATCTTTCCCACATTCACAAACGCCCACACCTGAAGCTATTTCTCAGTGACATGATCCAGACCACACTCATATATCCTGTTCCTTTAAGAAGATTAAAGTTAATAAATTGTACTAGATACTGGAATATCAGATGTAATATTTCTGGCACAAATTTCGACGTTTGCTACTAAGATTTCTGGCACAGTTTATCCCTTGACACAATTCAATCCAGGATACAGAGATCTGTAATACATTTACGTCTACATCGCATAGACCATCTTACAGTTACCAGTATTTACTAGATGTAATTTGATTTCACATTTAAATAACTCTTAATTTTTCCACATACTATATTATGGCCTGCGTTTTTATATGAATTTTAGTCGTAAATATTATTTAGACAATTTGTGTTATTTCCGAGATGTTCAGTGTACTTTATATTTGAATTTTTTTAATATTTCCATAAAACTTAATTTTTCCCACAGAGGCTATTTATTTGTTTCGTATGGGCCACAGTCTTAAATATCATTCAGAAGAATGTTTAGTTTCTAAAGAGTTTACTGTATTCTTTAGCCACTTTCGTATCTTCCCTAGAAAGTCCATTCAACCAAAATACGGCTTCAAAAACAGCAGGCTTGGTAAGTACAATAAAGACAAGGTTTATGCAAAGTTTCATAACACTCTTCGAGCCACCGAAGTGCCTGTCCATCTGTTTCTTTAAGGTAAGTAGTAATTCTGGTCTTGTTAACATCGTGACGAAATAACATGCGTGTAAAACCCACAATGGAATTAAAGTGCCATATGCACTCATACTGTTCATCGCAATCATCGTGTCGGCTTTCTCAGCTTCTGTTTCCTTGTATGAATAAGACAAATACAGGGGATACACAAAAGAATGGAACAGTTTCAAAATTTAACAAGAAATTTATTTCTCACCTTACACGGGCACAACTTACACCGTCAGCAGCAACTGTCCAAGTTTCTCATGCGCTACCAGCAGTTCGCTTCTCAAGCTTACTGCAGGGCTGCGTGGCCAGTTTCCAAGATGGCGTCGCAGCAGGAAAAGGCCTTCTGTGTGCTCCGTTTTGAGGTGTCCAGATCTGTGATTGCAGTGCAAGAAACTCACGCTGCACTGTAATCACAAATCTGGACACCTCAAAACGGAGCACACAGAAAGCCTTTTCCTGTTGCGAAGCCATCTTGGAAACTGGCCCCGCAGCCCCGCATTAAGCATGAGAAGCGAACTGCTGGTAGCGCATGAGAAACTTGGAGAGTTGCTGCTGCTGATGGTGTAAGTTGTGCCCGTATAGGGTGAGAAATAAATTGCTTGTTAACTTTTGAAACCGCACCATTCTTTTGTGTATACCCTGTATAATAGTACTTTCTTGCGCGGACCAAGAAGATAAAAATGACGGTACATAATCATGAGATAGACAGACGTGGTAGAGAATGTGACTGTCTCTAACTACTGCAGGAACAGGAATGGTGGATTGCGAAGTAGCAAATATTGGAGGACTCAGTTTTAAACGATGCTGACTAGGTCGTGTTAATGTGAATTATTTTTGGAAACACTTCTATCTATATTATATTCTATATTCTATCTATTTGGAGATATCACTCTCTGGTGGTACAAAAGTAGATGCCGGACTGCTGGCTAGAAGTCAGTATTCGGAAGGTCCTGCGACGGGCCATCTCGACACAGGTTTTTCTTCGTTTCCCTTTGTCTAAAAGCAAATGCTGAGATGGTTCCCAAGATTCCAAGTTGCCACTACATGCTTTTCATGTAGCCCTCCCGACTTAAATTTAGTAGTAACCAATTTCATGTTTTGTTTACATGTAAAATAATCACTGACACCGGA
>Ga0123357_10013224_pt1 | contig 10694 bp, 6 predicted proteins | sample TergutEmb28metaG_FD_89873 | JGI IMG/M metagenome (GOLD analysis project Ga0123357, IMG submission 89873) | Embiratermes neotenicus P4 segment gut microbial communities from Petit-Saut dam, French Guiana - Emb289 P4 | ecosystem: Host-associated > Arthropoda: Insects > Digestive system > Gut ...
AAAGATAAAAAAAAATGAGTATAAAATAATTCCAAAAAAAAAAAAAAAAAAAAAACATTTCACAGTTATTTTCAGAGGACAAAACGACCAATGAAGAGACGGAAAAAGCCTAGAAAGAGATAAAATAATGAAAAGACGGAAAGAGTAATTCCAGCAAGTGTCGGAGCTGATACTCAAGGCGACAGGATGTCATATTTCGGACAGACAACCGATTACGTCAAAATAAGACGTGAGATCATCATATGTTGGAAATTAGCGCATTAAATTTTCGTTGTTAAGCAGGGTCATGCTGAAAGTTAACGTAAAAGAAATTAATTATATCTGGGATTAGGCTGCATTGTGGATTTTGTTGCACGCAGCCCACCATGCTGCAGGTGTAATACTATGTACAACTAATTTATCACACACGCCTTTGGTTCTTCTGTCTCCCAACCTATTCTTATTTCATAACCATCTCATGTTCTCCCTGTGAACGTGTAACCTTTTGTTGGTTCCGAAGAACATGTTTTTTGGAGTCTCTTATTGTTCATTATCTCCTGGCGGATTCCATTTACTAGAAAAAGGCATAGTTCCAATCTTATTATTCAGTCTTAACTTTATCAGCTGCACTGCTTCTCTTGACAATAGTGTATGAATAATTTTCACTGCGAATGTTTTCCAAACATGTTTGTTTTACGAGATCTGAGGTGCCCATAGTAGTGCTGCTGTATAGCCAAGTCTTCTGGAATGTGACAGTGTGTATTTTGCTGCTTACTCCATATTTCCTTTCGTGGTAATGGTTACACTGCAAGCGGTTTAGAATCTCTTCTGTTTTTAGGAGACAAAAATGTAAAAGTATGTAGACCTGTTTTGGAGCGTATCGATTCTGTTCTTGTTAACGATGTTCTCATATTAGTCTGTTAACTGAGATTTTGTAGGACCAAGAAGTATTTTTAGTTTGTACTGCGATTTCTGAATGGTTTTTTGATCATAATTGAAGAGAAGAGTGGCTGTATTGTCTTCTGCTCTTTTTCGTAAACTTTTGCCCTGATGAAAGATAAGTGAATGAGACGTCCGCAGCCCTACTCCGTCGTCCCTTCTTGTACCATTATGAATTTTTAGGAATACGCCTCCCCCCCTCCCCACCTTTGGTTTTAGTGTAGGGATCTGAGCGAGTGCCTGTGTCACTAACCATAACTCTCTCGTCTATCCCAGTGACGTTATGTAATTGACTGGTTACTTACCGGATTCCTGTTCCATTCCTTCCCAGTTATCCTGCAGGATTGTGTGCATCAATTTGCTGAGGGGAAGATTCAAGTCTTCCGGGTTGTTGCCCCTTGTCGACAGGTAAATGTAGTTACCTGCGTTTTGGAGGAATGGGTGCCTTCGTCGTCAGGGTCAAACCACAAGGGCTCCTTGACCCTGAAAAAGGAGGCACTGCGCTTCTGCAACCAGTAAGTAACAAGGGAGAGAGTGAAATATCTCTGTACGCCTGTCGGAAGTAGGATATGGGTTAGAGTGGAAGTCACAGTGAGTGAGTGTATATTACTGAGCCGAGAGTGTGGTGATGTAGGGATTTGGCTCTACGTGACAGAGGTCACGTGTGACTCGTGAAGGAAGTACTTCACATAAGGGACTTTTCCACTTGCAACGTAGTGCTGCATCCGCCTTGCACAAATGCACACGGACTTCCTCTCATTCATTATTTACCAGTCGGCGTGTTGATCGGTAAATAGGTACCTTATCGGCGTTTCGCATTAGCTTGCCGTCTCCATCTTCAGACCAGCCACTGTTCTTAATCAACCCTGAAAATGTAGGCGGCACCTTTCTCCGAAACGTTGATAACTTTACCATTCTATTCGGCGCCATGTCCGATGAGACGTTAATTTTCGTCAAAACTGCCATAACAACCTCAAATTTTGCGTAAGCTTATCATATGTTTTGGAACCATTTAGTCACCTGGGCATAGGTGACAGGATATTACTGAAACGTATCTTTAAAGTCTGTGCCGGTGTTAGACTGGATTAAACAGGCCTAAGGTGTGATGCAGTATTGCCTCTTGTGTACGTGATAATGAGCACGTGTTCCGTGAAAAGTGGGAGTGTTCTGACGAGCAGAGCAGCGGTCGTCTTCTGAAGGACGGCGTGGTCCATAGAGTTTTGAAGATAAGCACAGCGTCCTTCTTCTTGCGTGTTTGTCCTCTGCTGGTGCGCTCCATCATGGTTTAGTGTGAAGTTTATAGCAGGATTAAATCCACAAAGTCTCCAGTTCCAGGCGCAGGGAATGTTAGCGCGCGAAGTCGTGTGCGCGTAGATTAGTGTGTTTCTGCAGTTAGAGGGGTATATATGTCAGTATTCGTCTGCTTATATAGTAGCTGCAATCATGCGACTGAGGTAGGAGAACCGTAAGACTCGCAATGAAGGTTGTACAAAATGTCGGGGGGGCTTTGTGTAGGTAATTCTGCTATTCCTCGGTGATGAAATGTGTAGATTGCAATGGTTTTTGTTGATCATATCGGGGCTGTTTGAACGTTGGGTCGATAAGTTTGGAGGGACATTTCATCGTAGTCTGTGTGCAAAATTTGTGTTAGGGTGCCCTGTGTCATTGCGCCGGAGCCAATCTCGGAATAGACTGGGGTCGATAGTTCGAACCCAGTGTGCGGGGTGTTTGCTGCTGACTGCAGACAGGGTGCTGGAAAGAGAGGGCATGCTACTATTCGCTCCCCCTTGCGTGTTCTGTAGTTGCGGTATTGCCCCTCAGGCGCACTAAAAATTAATGCACTAGTTGGTGCATTTCGGTTGTTATCCATCTTCGCTCCGCGGCGTGTCCGTGTGTTATATTGACATTTTCTCTGCATTTCGCCACAGAAATAACGCGCTAATCGATGACTGACTAGTCTAAGTACTCCGTGCTGTATTTGCTTGCCTGATTTCAAAAACAAGTTAGGATGTGTGGGCAGAGCGTGCTTTATGGTGCATTCGTTGTTGGTACATTTAGATTTCCGGCCCCCAAGTAGATGCTATGCCGAAACAGAAAAGTCTCGTGGTCCAGAGAGTTTGTGTGTTTTACCCGGGGCCCAACAACACCGCTGCAGTAGAGCGTTACAGGAGTTGTCTGGACGCGTTTTCCGCGAGGGTGATTTGAATGATTTGCAAGGGGTTTTCCCATGTCGAAATGTGTTAAGCCGCGCGCAGGACGAAGTGTTGGAATTAAAATGTGTTTTATTCTATCTTGATGTATGTACCGTGTATTGTATATAGTTTATTATTTATTTATTTTTGTTCTTATGTACCAGATTAGTACGAAGCAGTTTTCGTTGCGATGGCTAGGAGATTGAAGCGGCTTCCGCCAGAGTTCATGCAACGCACGATTGGTTCGTGCAAACTTTTCGACAAAACTGTCCAATATCTTTGGAAATTAACATAACTCGGCAATGTGTCGTGAAGTTCTTCATTATTACGTGAAACGTTTTTTTAATCGGTTCTCGACTGGTTATTTACGTACAGTCAAATGGCGGCTGGGGAAGCGATATAATAAACGCTCTAACGGGATGTGAAGTCCCTTAGTTATAATTGATTAGTTACTATATTCAAGCCTTTACTCACGAATTATACAATGCGTATTGTCAGATGTGTTTAGGGTGATCGTTGTTGTTCTTCTTCTTCTTGTTCTTCTTCTTGAGTTTAGGCCAACCTTTTAAGAGGACTTCTTTCCATTTACCCCGGATTCTGGGTGATTATATCGAGGACGAATTTGGCGGTGCATATCGCGCGAATGGAAGAGATTGGCAACAGCCCCTTGTGGGCCAGGGTCTCGTCATTATTGAGGTTTCACGATCACACTCAGACACACCACACTCGGTAGGACTCTTCCGGACGAGTGATCGGCCCGACACAAAGACTTCCACCTTACCACAAACAACGCTCACAATAGACGGCATCCATGCACTCGGCGGGATTCGTACCCGCAGTGCCAGCAGGCGAGCGGCCGCAGCAACATGCCTTAGACTTCGCGGCCGCTGGGATCGGCAAGAGATTAGAAATACTTCTACACATTCTTTGCCGTTGGAAGCTCCTGTTCGCAGGTTCTGTGTGTTTTTTCTTCTTATTGAAGGCTGCTGTCAGCTGCATTGTATTGCGTTGGAAACGCGTCTCTATTGTACTCGCAGTACCTTTTCCAATCTCATTGTCAGTGTTGCATGTGCCTTCGTTTAACGCTGACACACTGTTGCAGAACCGGAATGTTTAACTCTCCCAATACCAAAGATTATCGTGAATATACGATCCTGCGCCAGTTTTGTCTTCATGCTGGCCTCAAAATCTGTGAACGTAAGAACCATATTAATCATCCTGTCACATTCTAGGTCATACAAGTGGACGCTTTCCAAGAGTTTGATGTTTGTGTGACCATACATCATTGATACAATAATATAAACAGCCAACTAGATGCAACACTAATAATTTTATTATTAATAATTTCAATTAGCTCAACATGTTTCGGGCGATAATTTCGCCCATCCTCAGGAGCACTAGACTGTGTTTACAGCTTGTGGTATAAAGCACCTACGATGCTGCCTGCTGGTGGAACTCATCCTGGTCACCAGCAGGCAGCATCGTCGGTGCTTCATACCACAAGCTGTAAATACAGTCTAGTGCTCCTGAGGATGAACGAAATTATCGCCCGAAACATGTTGAGCTAATTGAAATTATTAATAATAAAATTATTATTGCCGCATCTAGTTGGCTGTATATATTATTGCTTTCCAAGAGGTTATCCCACAAATATCCTGTACAAGGTAAAGTTTTCAGAACATGCCGTGAAGACAAATGGTACAGTGAGGGTACGGCTGTACTCATTCTTAACCTTGGCGCTAGGTGGTGTATGGTCAGTTCCTCCCACTGGCCGCTTTATCAATGGGGAAAGAGTCCCTGGTAATGAATGAATAGGAGAGGGGATGGTGGCGTCTGAGCCGATTTGGGTGCTGTGGAGAAAAGTCTCTCGCCGCTGCTGGGAATTGAACGAAAATTCCTTGGTTTTCCAGCCTGTAGCCCAGTCGCTTCACAAAATTCTGTTAGCATTTATTATTTCCCCCATTCTAGCCACATGCCCAACCCGTTACAGCTCCCGTGATTTTTGTTACCATTTTACGATCTCAGTGCAGCAGGTCGCGTTGAAAGACTCTAAGCTGGTCGAGAAATCTTTCTGTTCTTGTATAACCCGAACGTTCATTGCCTTTATTACAAAAGTTTGAACTAGACAATACTGAGCGCTGTCTCGGAGTTTCCGTGTCGGCGGTCCAGGTGAGTGGATTTTTGGCCGCCCGCCCAGACCGGACCCCGGCAAATTGCCTGTGCTGAACGGTGGCAACTGCTGATGCATTACATCTGGTGAGTGGTCTCCGTGGCGTGCAAAACAAGGCAACTGTACAGTGACCCTAATCTGAGTATGATATCGAGCAATGCTGGAGACAGACGTGGAAGCTGACGACGCCGATGGTGAGCTGTGGTTTCAGTCAAGACGGTCCCACCGCGTACATAGCACGTAAATGAGTTTAGAGCCATGTGTCCCTGACGCATCGTTCCATGTTTTGGTGGCGTCGCCTGACCAGCCAGGTCTTCTGACCTCTTCGTGCCTGACTATCTGTAGGGACAATTGTAAGCCGGAGAGTATGTGAAATCTCCGCGCACGTGAGCAGTTGAAAGAGCACATCTGGTACGAAAATAGAACAGCCGATAGACGTCTGTTGTCTTCAGTTTGGTAACTCTCTGACCACGATAACAGGAACGTAGGTATATTGTTTGCCAGGGAGACCACTTACGAGATGAAATACTTTTAAATTAAAAAAAAAAAAATGTATGAAATTGTATTTTATTACTGATTCTTCGTAAGTTTTGTGTTGATTACATTTTACCCGATTCATCAAAACAGTGCCGTGAAAATCGTCGCATTTTGTTGGTGAATCTGTATGCTGGGAAGTCGTGGATGACGCGCTAGTTATGTGTTGTACTTAACAACACAGCGGGAACTGCCGTAGCCAGACTTGAGAGTTGGTCCGGTCAGTTGTGTACGATGTAAGGAAGTAATTATTACATGCTCACCCTTGTAGGGTGGACATGCGGTCGGCCACATACGTCGTACCGCCTGTTACCATGAGCCTTTCCTGGCAGTGGGTTTCCTCGAGTATGTGCGTCTTTTGATCCTATATGACCACCGTTGTCGCTTGTGATAACTGTGAATGGTGGTGTTCGGCACAGATAGTATGCGATTAAACCAAGAAAACTGCCCAGGTCACTTCGTTATTTCTTAGTTTATCCCTTGTTGTTTTGAAGTTTATCATTCCTTACATTTCTGTCGTTCCCTTAACGTTCGGTACAAAACATGTGGCATAACCTCAAACAACTTCATGGAGCGGCCACCTTCCTGAGAAGCTTATAGTTGCTTAACTGATCAAGAATCCGCTTTTCTGATCCAGATGCATCCAATCAGCACCTCAGAATTCTTTGCTTATATCACGTACACCTGGATCTCCCATCTGGTCGCATTTCTTCACGTCTTAAAATGAAATTATTGTGAGAATTTAGCATCTCCTGTGTGCGTTCTACGTCTTCCGCCAATCACATCCTCACTGATTTGATTACACTGACGCAGTGATACAAAACGAAGAGTACAGTAGTGAAGCTCCAAATTATTCTTTTTTGTCTCTTACGTTGTAGGTATTTCCTTAAAGTATGTTCCAGAGCGTGAGTTCAAGTATCATACCTGTGTATAAAACAACAGGTAAAAGTAAAGGTATTCTTGTCTCTGTACACTTCGAAGGCGTGTGGGAGAGAGGACGTACATCCCCACACATTCTTAACCTCGGCACTAGGTGGACGAGAGTCGTCAGCTACACGGCCCTGCCACTTACAAAACGGCGTGTTCAACTGTTCGCATGATATTTGTCGGATGAACAAGCCGAGGAGGATAACAAGGGCGGAATATGTAGGTGTGGACGAGAAGAGAAGTGCATGCGGTGTTTGCGTGAGGAAATCTGAAGGAAGGAGTTCGCTCGTAAGGTCTAAGCGTAGAGTGAAGATAAACATGAAATTGGGTTAAAAAGATACAGGGAGGTAGGTCCTAAACTGGATTCATCTGGCTCAGGATAGGGTTAATTGGCATACACCTGTGAACGCAGTGACGAACTTTTGAGTGTCATAAATTGCGGCGAAATGCTTGGCTGGCTGAGGACTGAGTAGTTTCTGAACAAGGATCCCTGTTTTGAAATTAGTCGGTTGCACTGACATGACCTGAGAAGGTTTCGTGTTTATGAACCTCTAGGTTTCGTAAAAAGCTGCGAATTTTGTGAACAGCGAAGTCACTTCCACCTTCCCAAGAAGGACTCTGTGTCGCGGAATATTTACATAGAATAACCACGACAATTGATTAGAATTTGAATATGTGGCGAGGTAACTATGGACAAGAACAGTACTTGGAATTTGACGTCGTGAGTTTGTTATAAGTGAACGAATGTTTCATGGTAAACTGTTAGAAGATGTAATAACATTTTCCTCCGTAACGTTTTAACTTTCCACCAGTCTGCTCGGCGCCACATCCTAGAAGGCGGTATTCCTCACACGAAATGTGGAAGGTTTTAACTGGTCATCGATATGTGATACGTTGAAAGATGCTGCAAGACACGACTTGAAATGATATCACACTAACACACCGGAACACATTTCCTCAGATAGTCAATAAATACCCAGTATTTTATGAAACCAAAACCTTCATTGCCACGTTCACAGGAACCCGACACCTATGACTAAACTGAGGCACATGAATCCTGTCCACGTCCTTCCATTTTTATTTATTAAGATCCATTAATAGTGGTCTCCCATCTACGCTGAGGTCTTTGAAGCAACCTCTTTCCTTCCGAGTTTTTTTTTCTTTTAACCAAAATTACTGTTCGCATTTCTGTTCTCCGCCTGACGTGCCACTTGCTCCTCCTGTATCATCCCATAATAGAAACAAGCACCGAGGAAGACTTAAATTTTCTTAAGTTGGTGTGCCTCCCTGCTGTCTCTGTGCGCAGTCCTTACCAGCTGCAATGGCTGTGTGTCTACAGTTTGATACATTGCGGTCGCCAATCCTTTTGCATTAATGTGCTGTGTTGCTGCAGTGTCAGTGTAATTTGCTCGGAAACTGGTGGGTCATTTAATGATTCATACTTTGTGTGGGTGTTGGCAGTTACGAATGAAGTTGTTTAGAATTCACATATAGTGGCATCATGCTGTGGAACCCCGCCCCATATGCATGTGAATGTTCTTGTTTCCTGGTTTAATATATTTTTAATGCTGTGTAGCTGAACTTTGTCGCTGTGTTCAGGATCGATAGTCAAAAAGCGATGACGTTACGTGTATTACTAGGTCAATCTTTATGGACCTTGAACCCCAGACAATAAAGACGACACGCTGCCTTCGAAACGTCTCCGTGAACCACTGATTCAGCGACGCAGCGTCGCATCCCAAAAGACCAGAATCCTTTATTACGTTGTTGTGGAAACCACAAAACTCAAACTAAGGATACATTTATCGCTGGAAAGTCGTTGGAAAAAGCGTCATGTCCTGTGGTGTGAACCATTAATGATGACTTATTCAGTACGAATGTGAGGAGGAGGAGAAGACAAATGTTTATCGCACTGGCCCACCAGTCGAACCTGGCGGATGTAAACACGATGCGCATCTAAAATACCAAAACTTGTACTGACGTGTCTTGCCTTGGAGATATAGTTCGTCCACCAGGTTTCAGCCGCCCTGCTGTATTAGACATCTAATCACGTAGCGAGCTTTCCTTACTAATCCTTTTTGTTTGTATGCCTACTGCAGTTGAAGTTATGGGTCTGTGACATAGTTTCTTGCGGTGAATTCAGAAAGCTGAGCAGCTAGAACGTTGGCTAACTAACGACTGTGAGGACGACCGCCCTATTTTCGAGAGACATTTGGGTCGACGGGATTGACAGACATCATTATCAGACAAGCAAACGAAAATTCCAACTGCGGAAGGGCTTTGCAGTACATAACAAATTAAGCATTTGTGCTGTGTTTACCGCCGTCACGTGTAATTATCACGTACGCGTAGGTTATTCCTGTGTCTCATATTAAGGCGTATGGATTGTAAAAGCAAACGCTCCGTTTATTCGTTACATTATTAGATATTAGATGGAGGTGAGTCGTCATATTCACGCTTTCGTCGCAGTTATTCTCACAGAATGAACGCGGTACCGATAGGTAGGCCGCCGGATCTTCCTGGCGAGGAGATATAGCTTAGATCCGTCGCCGGAAATGCAACCCAGTTTTGTTAAATATTGTCCAGCAAATTATGTCTTGAACTTTGAAACGGAATGAGGTGTAACATTCCTTGGAGGAGCTGATAGTCGTTTCCATAGTCAAAATATTCCCTAAATTGAAGTAAGCCGAACGTAACACACCGTGTTCTAAACTATGACTGGAAATGGCTCGTTCTGAGGGGTTCATCTGCGTTTCTACGTCTGAAGACGGAAGCAGACCCAGATTCCGAAATATGTAAGTCGACAATGGATAAAGTCAGGAGATGGTCTCGGAGTCCTTTCTTTGTTCTTCCACAACCCCCTACTCACGTGTCATAATCATCGCAACTTTGTATCATCAGCAGAGTTTTGTAATAACATAGGACCGCCATTTTTAGTAGGCTCATTCCTGATCTTTATTGTGGCTGCGCAGGCTGAGTTCGCATTAATGTAACTTTACGACTTCGGACTTCTGAATTCCGTTGTGTTGCTGCATGGCCTGAAACTCGTTAACAGAGGCAGTAACGAACCTAAACGAAGGTATTTCTTTCAGTCCGTTGTTGGACAGTCCTAATCTTGATTTTTGGAAGGTGCACAAGAGAACGGAGTTCTGTAGTTTTGGAAGCACTACGTAGCCTTCATCATCCGACTGCGTTAGAGCAAGACTGAAGCATTTTGACACAATGGACGTGTTAGAGGTTCTCAGTTCTTCCGCAGAGAATCGGACTGGCGGGACCGAAATTCGCTCTGTTATTGTCAGCAGAATGTCATGTTCAGCACCAAGTTCATTCAGCTTTTCTTCAGTTTCTCCCCAGAAAGTCACTGAACAGGTACGGTGAAACAAACTTGAGGTATACCAGCTCAGTCGTCTCTGGCGCCATGTTGCTCTCAAGTCGTGCAACTGTACTTGGCCTGGTCGATCACCGTCCACTCAGTCCTATCATTTCTTCCGTCATACGCCACGTGCGAGATTTACATTGGAATGAGTGTGTGACACATATGTAAAAAGTGCTTCTGTAAGAAAATCAGGGAGGTGATCCCAGCGTAAACTGAAGGACGCCGCGTTTTTTCAGAGTAGAACTATTCATAGAACAGTAAATAAATTAGGCAGACAGGATCGTTACTGAACAAAAATAAAACCGAAACGCCTGCTGCACATTGAGAAGGTTAGATGAAGTCGATGCTAGACTTGAACATTCACCTTCAAATTCCCACACATGACACCGGTGTTAATGGGGCGCTGATAAGTCCTTAACCCGACCAGGAAGGAAACAAGCTCGGAAGCATGTCAGGGACGCGCGCGATTTCAACAACATCGAGACACGAGCTGTCATCATTTTTTTTTTTTTTGTAAAGCAAGGCGCCGAAGGAAATTCACGCCATTCTGACAGAAACATTAGCTTGTTTCCTTCTT
>Ga0123357_10013226_pt1 | contig 10693 bp, 3 predicted proteins | sample TergutEmb28metaG_FD_89873 | JGI IMG/M metagenome (GOLD analysis project Ga0123357, IMG submission 89873) | Embiratermes neotenicus P4 segment gut microbial communities from Petit-Saut dam, French Guiana - Emb289 P4 | ecosystem: Host-associated > Arthropoda: Insects > Digestive system > Gut ...
CTAGACGAACCAGATATTCGGTGCTGTCCTAGAGAAAGTCATTTCGGAGGCAAAATAGAAGTGAGGATAGAATTAACTACTTGACTGTCTTATGTATTTTCTGCTAAATGGATTTAAAAATACAGCATTAGGACCTCAGCGAAGGTCTAACATAGACCTGCTTACGTTAGCGCAAGCAGTTAATTAGTGACGGCAAAAAAAATAAGTATTTATTCACTGCTAGGTTTTACATTACAGCAATGCCGGGTCAGTCACATCCACGTATACACCAGAAAGGGCATTCCGCACCAGTAGGTCTCACCTAAAGCGATTCTGAGTCAGTTACATCCATCATATACAACATAAAGAACATCTCAGCCCCGGTAGATCCACATTAAGGCGATTCTGAGTCATTTCATCCGCAAGTACAACACACAGGACACTTGCAACACTGGTGGGTCTAATATTAAGGCGATACTGAGTCAGTTACATCCACATACACTTCTCAAAGATGCATTTTACTATTATCCTTCACTCTCCTTCATCATAACACCATTATACACTAAAATAGTGTATACATTTCTCTTGTCCTTTCACAAGAATTGCGGACTCCTAAATGTCCTTATTCTAACAATATTAATTGCCTAGTGAACACCGATTTTCACTGCCCCAACAACACTGGGTGACTAGTGTAGACTGTAATTCTATTATCGTGATAATATTGAGTGACTTGAGTAAATCATCATTTCCCATAGCGCTGCCATACACGTGTGCAAGTAAATGCCTTTTGTATCAAGAACTGATTGGAGCTGAACCCTCCAGTCAGTCAGCCCGACCGGCATCCTGTTTCGAGAGAGTGACAACTTTGAAAGGTAATTACTTCCTGTGCGCCTTTCATCAAACATCAGTCATCAATACCCGGCTTTGCTGCAAGAACAGGTTAAGTCCAACTCATAACGTGCCTCGTTGCTGTAAATCCCCAACGTACATACTGACTAGGCTTCATAGCTGGTTATTTCAACCATAGACCCAAATGAAAAACTGATATTTAAAACGTCAATTGCCACAGTAAGAACAAACACAGAAAATTACCATGGGAATATGCCCCATACATTCTGCTCAGTAGTCTGTTACTGGAAACTTTTCTACTTTGTGCAACAAATATGTGATCATCAAAAATAAGAACTCTTCATTACAAACCTGCAGACCTTTACTCCGTAAACAACAATCACACCGTCGGATGGAAATTCCACTTTTTATGCGTAGGTTGAGATGAGACGTGCGTACTGGGTTTCGGTTAGAAGCCTAAATTTAGAAGACAATAATATTTTGCCCAAAACTAAATTATATAGTTTCCCACAAAGTAAGTACATATATATTACAATTTCGAAACTGAGGAGAATGCCGCATGCAACCGTGAGCTGGCGCCAAGGGTGACTATCTCTTGCCGGAGCCGAAGCAAATTACTCTGCGCAAAAATTGTAAGTGATTTTCACGAGATGGAGAAACTTCTAACACGATAGCTGATAACAGAGGACATGGACTGCTATCAACAAGGAATGGAAGAGATATCCCCACGCTATCATAAATGGTGCAACTCTAGTGGGAAATGTGTGGAAGAGCGGAGGAACAGCAACACAAATATAGACGGTTCTTAATACAGTCGAAAACGTAGAACCCAGAACAAATGCACTGTAAAACTCTCCTAACAGATACTCTTATAAATGTACATTAACTACATTATATACCAATACTAACATCACTCATCAATATACGGTTACCGTTAAGTGCTAATTATTTTCATTCTTTAAGTAGTCTGTCTTCCGAGAGTTCCATAGACTATTCCAAAGCGAGTTCCCTACAGCGTACGATTTATTGCTTCATCTTTGAAATTAAAATATCCTCTTTGTTCGTTAATGTCATTCGGCAGCTGCTTACCTCTTCTTCCTCATCTTCACTTCCCATCTATATTTCCTTCAATAACGCGTTTTAGTAAGCAGTTCCTACGAAACATGTGTATCACCCAGTTAGACTTCCTTCGTTTTATTGTACACAGGACGTTCCTATCCTTCGCGACTGCATGCAATAATTCATTTTTCACACCACCAGTCCATTCATGTCCAAAACTATCAAAGTATATCTAATCTAAAGAATAAAAGCCAACTAGATTCTACTTACTATTTTATTGTACTTCTTATAGGCTCAACATATCTCGGGCACAGTAGTGTCCGAAACATACTGAGTAGTACAATAAAATAATAAGTAGCATTTAGTTGGTTTATATTCTTCAGTTATCACAATGATGCACGGTCCAACAAACATCATATATCTAATCTACTTTTTGAGGTATCTAAGTTTCAGACCATACAAAGCTGTACTCCAAATGTAACACTTAACTAGTTTCTTCCATAGATTTAAGTTAAATTTGTTGGTGAAAAGTGTCTTCATCTTGTTGAATGCGCTTTTGTTATGGCAATCCTAAATTCAACTTCGTGTGAATATCTTGCAGTCCCTTGTGTGTTCTCATGGCATGTTACAGGGCGAACTTGGCTTTAAAATAAACACGTAGAGCCTTGAGTCCTTCTAAAGGAAGGTCAAAAGACAGAAACATAACTTTGACCTACAATATATACTTTCAATATGCAGCAGGTTTAAAAATGCAAGTTCTTTCTCTTTATCAGATATGATAACATAAACTCAATGCGCACGTTTTATTCTTTTATGTTCTCGTAATGAAAGGAAACAAGACAGGAAATTTGAGCTTTACATGATATTGAGGTGCGTTCGTGCGACCACTGTTGCCGTGGATAAGGAATAAGTTTTGCAAATTTTGATAGCTTGTTTGTAGCCTTAGCTATTCAGCGTGAAATGCACACACGTCGTATTGACATCTGTGGTCTGTCCTTCTCTACAATATTTTTCCACATTATCTCATGAAAGGCTACGATTTTCGAAAAATGTTGTCCAATATAATATGTGTATTTTGATTTTCCCTGCAAATTTTACCTGAAACATTTCTCATTCTAAAAAGAACTGAGCGAGATATGACGATATATGTTTAAAAAAATGTATATTGGTCTTCACGTAAAGTATCCGTTATTCTTGTCAGATATTAACGAACCGTGAATTTTCATGACAACTTTTCGAAAAATATTCCAATACCAAAATTCAAGAAAATTCGTACAGTGGGATTCGAGCTGTTCCATATGGACTGATGGCGACACACATGAGAAGCAAATAGCGCTTTTCGCAATTCTGCGAACGCGCTTAAAGACTACGGGCAACACGTATACGAAAACCTCATAGTCACTTGCTCGTAGATAAATGTCCTAGTTTTTACAAAAACAGAATACTTATTACCAAATCCCATACGGACGGGCGGACAGACGGAAAGACATGAGGAAACTAATAGTCCCTTTTCGCAATTTTGAGAACGCGCCAAAAATGGTGACTCCTCGGTTCATAGAGGTTTATGCTTACACTCCGAACAGTGATATTTATTGACACTGAATGCTTCTATTACCTCTAACAAACAGATCCCAGATAATTTTCTGCACAGTTTACTATTCCACTTTTTCACTCAAAGTACCAGCACATGCAGAAGACGTAATTCAACGTTAAGTGCCCCATTGCAATTTCGTCATCGAAATTAAAATGGTTTCCTTCTCTGGAAATTACCGGCACGTCATGTCGTGAGACATAGTGACATGAGGTACAAGAGGTCGGATTTAATAACTACGTATCCTGGTTTTCTCCTTCGATCTTTAAGGAAAGTTGAACCGTTCCGTGAACTGCGTCACAGATAATTTATCTTGAAACCTCACAGACGAAATTTTCACTCTGAGTCAAGCAAACCACAGCCTGCATCAGCTGGAGAAAGGTATGAGATTTAAATTGCAGTAACACACAATAAGAAAGTTAGATATGGAACTTTTACAACGGTGACTGAAGAGTTCCTCCTTCTGAAATGAAACGTCGACCACTCTGTTAAAAATTTACAGACGTAGTTTTATTTACATTGTTTCATAGTTCCATCACTGAAAAAAATCACCTTAGTAAGAGACACTGATTTGAGTTTACAATATAAGGATGAGATGAAAGGTTACATCTAACAAATTATTTATTGAAATTTTTCTTTGTTTTATAACACATCTACATGTTTCGCTTTAGCTGTGAGGCATTTGTACAAAATATCCATTTCTTTTCCTTTTAGTTTATTATTTAGCTGATAAATACAAGTATATTAAATTAAATTATATATTTGGGATAATTTGTGGATAAAATTCTTTACGTTAAATAGTAAAGGTAAAGGTAAAGGTAAAAGTGTTCATCCTAGAACAGGTCATGAAGGCCCAGAGGGGGAGTAGACGTACAGCTCTATCTTTTTTTAATCTCGGCGCTAGATGGGGGTGGGTGGTCAACGCCACGCCCCGGCCGCTTTACTCCAGTTAAAAAAATCCAGTAACCAATGTACAGGAGGTTCAGTGATCCCCAGGGTCGGTGTGGACGTGCTCAGAATATTCTGTCCCAACCAGGCTTCGTTGCCCGGACCGTCTAGTCCGTAGCGAGTCACTATATCGTCTAAGCTATTACGGCCAATGTTAAATTATAAACTAAATGTAAAAAGACACACTCAAAAATATTTTAGCAACTTTAGGACTTTCCTCTGGGTGTTACGTACAAGTCAGCCTGAAGATGGCTAACAACACTTTAAACGTCAAGTTAAATCCCATCTGCCATTTGCTGGCATTATTAGGAGCTCACCATATGCTCTACGTTGGCAGGATAAGGTTTAAACCGGAACGCCGCACTCTATAACGCAAAACTCTGTGTTTACTAATACACGTAGTATATGTAAGATGTGTTATTTAATTAGCTCCTTACATAAAATTTAATTTAAATTACTTAAGTGGGGGCAGTAAATGCGGCCTGGCGGACTGGCATGACGAAACCCATCGGTGTTTTTCGAAATTCGACTTTTCTTCTGAATTCAAACGTAAGATACAAAACAATAAAAAAATTCACCAATTCTCGAGTGTCTTTTCTTCCTTGGCTCTTTATTATATGTTTAAGAATGTATCACATTTAATGTGGTCATCATCCTTGGTCCACTGTGTAGATAAACAAGGAAGCCTTTGTCACGTGCAGTAATTCTGTAAGAGACTTTAATGACAGTGAGAGTTCACACTGTGTCCTTCTCTTGAGCAGAAGGCAGTATATTCCTCAGCGAAACTGCTGCAGTCATACCAGGCTGTAAAGGTAAAACAATCCCATTATAGGCCTGGACAGGCCCCGAGGGTTCCAGGAAGATGAAGTTCCCAGATTTCAAAACAATCGGCACATGAAAGCGGTAAGGTTGTCAGCCCTACGCACCGGCCGCCTTTAATCCCAGGAAATATTCCTAGTACTCATTTCTGTTAGAGGCTGAGTCAATCCCAGGGCCATAGTGCGACCGGATGGATTACGCCAATAAAAAATTGCAATGACACCATCGGGAATTGAAACCACGACCTTCCGGCTTGTAGAGCAGTGAATCAACCAACTGCGTCACCTCGTGTCCCCCCTTCCAGGCCGTACAGTGACGCAACACAGACCACCAAAATGTGAATTATTCTTCCAAGAACAAAGGCGAAGAAAGCATTAATTTATGCTGACTAATGTCCTCGGAATAAAACTGAAAATAAAATATCTGCGTAAAAGTTTTGTACTCCTTGCTTAAGTTACAACTCCCTGTAACTTCTAAAGAATTTCAGAACTGCATTTGGCGTGCTAGAGCAGTAAACATCACTACTGGCATAAGCTGAATTCCTTAAAGCTGGCTTCCATTAGAGTAAAATGATCTACCGGGTATGAGGGTTTTCTGTACTGTATTACGACTTCCCTGCTTTCGTACAGAGCAGCCTAGAGATTATGTAGTTGTTGATTTCAACATCACAAAGGACGAGGCATGAAGCGGGAAGTGATTGTGTTAGAATGAGCTGTCTTACATTTCACTCTGCTCTTATGCCTCCTTGCCACGTCCAATTTTCAGCCACTATGGTATATACATATATATCCCCAACAATGGCAGTACTCAGATCCCAGACAACAGTCTTCCGTTCATCCCTCTCTGTTGTGTCTTCCGAACTCATTTTATCCCTCCTATACTTATATCTTCTTCTGCTTTCTTTCTCGTCAGTTTTCATAATAGTGATCCTGGACCCTCTAATCCCATTCACACCACGGAAAGAATGCTTATAAAATAAATATTCACCGCAGGGAGAACTTCATAAGCCAAATTATAACAGTTAGCTTCCCTTATTCATATTAGTTTATATTTAGAACCCATTTTCTTTACTGCTGTGGTGCATCTTCAAGAGTATTTTGAGGATGACGAAACAGGAAGCTGATGGTCAAATTCCTTGCAGAATTCTGTCGTCGTGGTAAGACATACAGAAAGGCCTATCTCAATTTTTGTCTGAATACGACAAAGAATTCACGTAACTCGTATTTGTATACAATTGACAAGACATGCCATGTACGTAAAACGTAACATTCAGACACGTACGTGTAACCATTGTTGCACTGAACAGCAACAAGTATTAAATATACTCCGTGTGCGTTTGTAACCTTGGGTACTCTGCATGAAATAGGTGTGCACCATATTGCCATCTGTAGCCTGTCCAGCTGTACAGTACCTTTTCACATTATCTCATAGAAAGCACAACTTTCGAAAATAAATTACTGGACATAAAAGTGTTTTCTCTACAACTTTTGTCCGAAACATTTATCATTCTAGGAAGAATTCAGAGATGTGATCAAAAATGGATACAAGTGTTCCAGTAAAGTACCGTTGTTCCTGTGATATTGTAACAAAACTTAATTTTTTTTCGGCAGATTTTCAAAAAAACACTTATAAATAGAATTTCACAACAATCTGATAAATGGGAGCCGAATTGTTCCATGAGGACGGATGGACAAACGAACAGACAGATATGACGATATTCACTTTTCGCAATTTCGCGAATGCGCCTAATAAAAACTGATCGCATATGCTTCTGAAAAAGTCACGTAAAAACAGGTTGTGGGTGTAATATTTAGTTATATTACGAAAATATCTAGAGCTTTGGTCTTCAAACTCTTGATTTGTATCTAAATGTGAGTTTCACGAAAATTCCTGTAGGGTGAAAGCTCCCTTTACGTTACGACAATAAAATAAACATTGTAAGACAACTATTTTTAAAGAGAAAATATGTGAGCATATATATATATATATATATATATGATAAACAAATTTTTATTATTGGTTATTTAGATTGATAATTAACTCAGTGCCGATTACGCACAAAATTTTGAGGAGAACAAAAATGCAATTAAAGACTTTAAAATCCATATTCATCAGTTTGTTTAGAAAATGACTGTGCATGCCGAAAGCACGAAAGTGCCGGGGATCCCCAGGATCTATTGTACACCGAAAGCTTATTGGAGTGGTACAAAATAACGAAATTTGATGACTGAAATTTTTCTAAACCAAACTAGATAAAATAAATTCAAAATAGAGACAGGGTAAAGAAATGTATTGATCAACAGTTAGCTTGAATGCAAATATTAAGTTTTGCTTCCCACACACAGAATGTAACAGCAAAATCCGATGCGGTTCAAATAAAATGTATCGATATTCTCAAAACCCGCTATCAGCACACAAAACATCACGTGGAATAGAAAAATAATTTGTTGCTTTGCAGTTTGAATGTTTCAATGTTTGCCACTGTTAAAAGCCGACCGACTTCCGAAACTAATTTTGTTCATAGTCTGGCCACGTATTAAATGTAATACCCGGAGGCTAATTTGACTGACTTGTCTCAAGTATGTCATCTGCGTAAAGAAATACACAGTTTTACGGCGCCTGGAATAACGTTTTATTTAAGCACTAAATGAATACTGAGAACAACTGAATTTGTAAGTAACAACGAGAAGACATTTCTGTTTCGACGTGGTGTAAATAGCTTTTAAAAAACATAATATAACCTACATTAAATCTGAAATCGTTCCATCAATAACTTCAATGAGGCTTATGTTTAATACGCATCTGTCATTCATCAGACATTTCGGTTGATTTCTTAGGGTTCTTCTATTGGTGAATCTTCAACAGGAATATACATGGGGCGCTGGGGACCACAGTGAAGATAGAGGCAGAATGTTTCTCCGAAACTTCTGTAGATACCAATCTATAAGGCGTAATGTCCGAAAAGACTTAAATATCCATTAACTTCGTTGTTGAGAAACTAAAACCTCGGAAAGGATTTTGGTTCAAATTTGGGGAAACTTACGCATTTTAACGCTTGGCTTGACCCGGGGTGGCGATCGGACGTCAGATATAAAACGAAAATCTTTTTTACATAATTTATAAACTGTCTTTGGACCGTTATTTTTTCACTGATTGGACTTCAGTTGTTATTACAGAACACACTTTGTAATTGTGTGACCATATACTGTTACAAAGAAGCCTGATGACGGTGCTCCTGAAACGTCGTGTTATATTTATTGCATTAATTTGAATGCATTAGACGATGAAAAAGTAGCAAAAATTAATAAGTATGTTACTATTATTTAGACTTAATACACTGTGTCATTCTAAACAAGCGCTTCGCAGCCGAGTTCTGCTTACGTCGTCAGATAAAAGGCTGAGATGTAGACACATACGCTGTATGATCCCTTAGGAAAAAATATGCATTATATCGTCAGCCAAATGAAAAAAAGGAAACATTACCATAAATGCTATACACAGTAGGCATGCAGTATTCCTATATGCAAACAATAAAACAAGATGCGAGTACAAAAACTTAGTTGCAATGTGAAGCTTTCAGAGCAGCTCCTGTGTTGAACACACATGTTACAGTGAACCGCATACAGACACACATGGATTTGAAAAGGATTAGTGTTGAGACATGTCTGGAAGTTGACAGTAGACAACAAGGAGTTAAAGTATAATTTCATTTTTATTTTAAACAACAACAAATTTTTATTACTTACTAACTATAATCTCTTTCATTTGTTGACATGGACAATAACCCTGAAGAAGAACAGAACACTGACGTTTCAAAAAATGTACGTTAAAAGATTGTAAATAATCCACGACTGTGCACAGAGCAATTAGATATGGTAGTGAAACCGATAATAAACCTAAATTTATGAAATTATATTATATTATATTATATTATATTATATTATATTATATTATATTATATCATATCATATCATATCATATCATATCACATCACATCACATCACATCATATCATATCATATCATATCATATCATATCATATCATATCATATCATATTATATTATATTATATTATATTATATTATATTATATTATATTATTCCCTTCGTGTGTTTATAAGACAGTTTTGTACATTTACGCGCATTTGTTGGATATCAAAAGCTGTGTTCAGATGGATTCGTGTCATAAAATTAAGTAAACACAGCGGTGTACCTACGTATGTGGGCCGGGTAGCTCAGTCGGTATAGCGACTGACTACGGGCTGGACGGTCCGGGATCGAATCCCGGTGGGGACGTGTTTTTCTGCCTGTCCAGACCGGCCCTGGGGCCCACCCAGCCTCCTGTACAATGGGTACCGGGTCTTTCCCGGGGGTTAGGTGCGGCCGGGGCGTGCTGCTGACCACTCACCCCCTTCTAGTGCCGCTGTCATGGAAGAGTAGTGCTATACCTCTACCCACTCTCTGGGCCACACCGGGCGTGTAACGGGATCACTTTACCTTTTACAGCGGTGTATAGTGTACCGTTAAGGTGGCAAAACTCAGCTCTTTATTCACTTATGTGATGACTCAACAGCCCTATAATACAGTATATTTGTCTATGTTCACCGCCGTTAAACAGTGTGGGTTAGTGCTAGTATAGTTCCAATAATTTTAATTTCTGAACAAGCTAGAAGTAAATGGTCCTCACGCTCTGGCCGCGTTATCCCCGGGAAAAGGAACCTTAGTATTTTTAGTAGGAGGTTGCGTGGGCCCCACTTTCGGTTTAGACAGTGTGGAAAAGGCAAAAATATTTTGCTGCTGCTAGGAATGAAACAGCAAAGCCTCTGTTCCCCAGCCCCTAGCCCACTCACTATCCCGGCTGAGATATCTTGGCTTCTGATACCCCTAACATAAAATTTTAGAAATTTTCACTTTTGTTTAGTGCCACAGTGTTTCAACGGTAGGAATAATATATGATATTTTAGCTTCCTTTCCTTATTATGTGAGGCGCAACAGGCTGCAATGGTAAGGTTATACCTGTGTGTGCGTGTGCCTCTTAATAACGTATCAACTGACGGATTTCACCAAATTACGAACGAACACCGCACCACTAGACTCCACTTCACCCAGGTACTTTTTGTCTACCGCCAATATAGGGTTCTTAGAAAAAATTGAAAGTTTCGTAAGAAATTTGTATTTAACTTTTCATTAATTCTAAAGACGATCTCAGTGGCCGCGCGTAAGTTTGCGGCCGCATGCTTTTTGGAATTGCGGGTTCGAATCTCACCGGGGACATGGCTGTCCCTTGTGAAAGATGCGTGATTTCAGGTAGAGGACTCTGTGAAGGGCCGATCCCTCGTACAGGGGAGTCCTACCGCATATGTGTGTGTATGTGTGTCATTGAGTGTGATCAGGTGCAACAATATCCTTCAACACCGAACACGATTATGAAGAAAGAGGTCAGAATTAGA
>Ga0123357_10013227_pt1 | contig 10692 bp, 11 predicted proteins | sample TergutEmb28metaG_FD_89873 | JGI IMG/M metagenome (GOLD analysis project Ga0123357, IMG submission 89873) | Embiratermes neotenicus P4 segment gut microbial communities from Petit-Saut dam, French Guiana - Emb289 P4 | ecosystem: Host-associated > Arthropoda: Insects > Digestive system > Gut ...
GAGTGCGGTAATGAACCTTCAGGTTCCGTGAAATGCGGGGAATTTCTTGACTAGCTGCAAACCAGTTAGCTTCTCAAGAAGGAATCTGCACCATGGAGTAAGTAAGTAAGTAAGTAAGTAAGTTTTCAGCTGAAAAACAAATTCCAGTGCTTCAGCAAGCTCTGTACCCAACCGATCTTGCACAACATAACATTTTGTTTTCCCAGAATTGACAAGTTCTATCAAAAGAACTCATTTTTGGTCAACTGAAGACATTCATAAGAAAATGGCAGCGTAGTGAAAGCACTCTCTAAAGATGGCATCAGAGGACACTTCAAGGACTGAAAGACTCATATGGAGCAGTGTGTACCTTCTGATAAAAACTACATTGAAGAGAATAACATGGAGATACATTAACGCCACTAATAAAGAACGTTTTTTAAATTAATCTTGTCATTCAATAGCCACATGTCATACATCATTCAAAATCCAGTGGCAGCTCATGCTCATGAGTAGAGAGAAATGGCAACTGAGATTCTTCACATTTTGATATTCTGACATACAGTAAATCTCCATTTAAGGTTTGTTGGGGAAACAAAAAGTTTGAACAGAAAACAAAGGAAAATCAGCAATAAGATTTCTGACTATGGATATATTACTGAATGTCCAATGAGGGAAAATGTTACACCAAGAAACATCAAATGTGGTTTCCACTCTATCAAGGAACAAAACAGCACATATACAACACACTTGCAAGTGAATAAATCCAAAATACAATATCCATAGCTATTATAATAATAAGTACAATATCAGTCCACAAGCTTGTCCCAGACCTCACCAGCCACAATCATGATGCATCTTGGTCTATATTACTCATACATATTCCAACATCACGACCACCACCAGGGTTTCCTTTCACAATGCCTCAACCAAAAGTCTTTGTTCACTCGTTACATCAAGTGACAATGACCCATCGCCATAACAGCATGGCGCCACACTCCCTTCTGAGAGTAGTATATTTATTCCTTTGGCATGTGCAGAGTGCAATGATTCCTTGCCATTCTAAGCAGCTTCTTCCATTCCTCTCTGTTATGTACTTTTTCCTGCCACCCTTCTCCACCAACTATTCTTCCATCCTCTCTCACCTCACCTTGCCATCTATTTCTTGGTCTACCTGTCAATCCTGTTGTTCCCAAATTCATATATAATACTCTTCTGTGAATTCGACCAGCCTCGTGGTCTAGTGGTCAGAGTGACTACTAATCATGAGGTCCCGGGTTCGATTCCCGGCTCTACCGTGGGAATTTTCCCTAAAGGGGAGGACTCCCACGGTGACCATGGTCTGGGTAGGTTAGTAGAATTTAGGTTTAATGGCCCTCCTGACACTACATCCTCCTATATCACCACTCACATAATTGGGACAACGTAACTGCGTCTCATGGGCGTCCCAACCTCAGAAGTCGGTTACACTCCTGCCATGCCCAGGAGGGAGGACCATGAAGTGCACAAGGACATGTGGTGGCATTGGATTAAATTAAAAAAAAACTCTTCTGTGAATTCTATTTTCTTCCATTCTCTGTACATGCCCAAACCTAACCTAACCTAACCTAACCTTATTGTCTCTATTATAGTAGGTTTTTTAACTATTGCATAAATTTCTTTATTGGTTAATATCCTCCAATTTTCTTTTTCATTGTCATATACTGGGCCTAAACTTCTTCTATACACTTTCCTTTCAAAAATATTCAATTACTTTCTATCTCTCTTTTTTAGTGTCCAAGTTTTTGATGCATATGTTAGCGTTTTGTCTATTATTGAGTTCTGAGAGTAGTATAAGAGTTTCTTATATTCAACTTTCTATTTCTGTCTCTGTCTACAAACACCCTTCTCTCTTGTGTATGAATGGTCTCACTCCCACAGGAAATTCTTTGCCTGAGTCACATCTGGCTCACCTGACAAGAACTCTGACTACATGTTTCAGCTACAATTAGACAGAGTTCACAGATAAATTCATATCGTGGTGTATGGTTCTTAAACGTACTCCCTCGTATCAAAACACAGCAGAATGTATCCTGTAGATACAAACACACATTTTCAGTTTGTAAGGAATGATTAACCCTTTGACGCCTAACGACGACTATAGTCGTCGTAACGCACAGCTAACCTCTAAATATTGCATTTTATATATATATTCAACAAATATAGGTACTGAATATTTTAAACATGGTATATACTCTCCGTTTTTTCCTCTTCGAAATGCAGTTTGTTTCATAAATCCAACCTATTTGGTTCCTGTATTATTCACATTTTATATAGAGGGTGTGCTAAAATTAAAAAAATAATTCCGGCGTCAAAAGGTTAAGCTATACAGCCTGCACTCCTCAGTAGCAATTGATATGTAAAATGACTCACCTTCTGTCTGCCTCAAGGTATAGCTTCTCTGCTTCATCAAAATTCTTGAAGTATGCTGCTACTTCAGCTTTCTTCAGTGTGTCATTATGTATGTTATGCAGACGCTTCACAAACTGAATCCCTGGATAGTCACTGCAGCGAACGAAAGCAGCCTCAGCTGTCGGGAAGTCCAGCCGTTTGACTGCTGCTTCAGCCAGCAATCGCCTTTGGGAGAAACAAATCTTTACATAAATTACTGCGTAAGATTTGAAAACTTATATTTAGTCCATGAAGTAAAATTCGAAAGATCATAACATGGAAAGAGAATAAACTGTCTCTGACCCCATGCAGAAGATCATAAAAGTGCCTCTAAGGAGAAACCTTGACAGTTCTGACCTTAACATTAGACAGAGTTCAACAGTCTCCTTCACACTCATGCCTCCCTAGGACCAAACATGCCAGATGAACTCATATCACTCTGAACATGTCAGCAGAACAAACCCTGTCTCTGCAAGAAAATGGATTCCACTCACCCAGCCCAAAGCCTATTACTTGACTCATTAAGCTATCCCAGCCCATTCTGGTATACAATGAACAGCATAATACAAAACACAGATAAGTATTTCCACAATTCAACAAAGGGGCACGTGGCGGCGCAGTTCGTAGAGGCACTGCGCTAAAAGCCGGAAGGTCAACGGTTCGATTCCTGATGGTGTCACTGGAATTTTCCACTGACGTAATCCTTCCAGCTGCACTATGGCCATGGGGTTGACTCAGCCTCTAACAGAAATGAGTATCAGGAATATGTGCCGACTGTCTTGAAATATGGGAGCCTCAAACTCCTGGAACCCTCAGGGCCTGTCCAGGCCTATAATGGGATTGCTTTATCTTTACAACTCAACAAACATTTGCACCCAGAAATTATGAGACACATCACACAGTAAGCCTGATACCACCTATCTTGTTATGACACTTTTCAAAATTTCTGGTATTGTGACCATTTAGACATTTGAAATAGGTAAAATACTTATGCCAGTTAATGTAAGATCATGGAAGTTGACATAATAATAAATCTTTCACACATAATTGTTAAAAGTTTCCCTCCCTGTCCTCAATATTTTATTTCCATTCATTAATTCATTTACTCCGCTGGCATGTGCAGAATGCAACGTTTCCTTGTCATTCTCAGAAGCTTCTTCCATTCCTCTCTGTTATGTATGTTTTCTTGCCACCCTTCTCCGCCAACTATTCTTCTATCCTCTCTCACCTCACCTTGCCATCTATTTCTTGGTCTACCTCTCAATCTTGTTGTTCCTAAATTCATATGTAAAACACTTCTGGGAATTCTATTTTCTTCCATTCTCTGTACATGCCCAAACCAATGCAATCTATTTAACCTTATTGTCTCTGTCCCTCAGATAGGGTAGGAGGGACCCATGAGCTTGATTGCAACCCTCCTAGGAGAAGGACACTCCAAAATCAAACCAAGGGTAGATGACATTCTGGAAGCTGTGGTGGAAGCAAGTCGTATAAGGGAGTAAACCCTCGTAAAAAATCCCGGTCCTTCAGGCTGAGGGTTTTATGATAGGCTAACCACCCAGCTAAGTAAAAAATATATGGTTACGATTTTCTCGGAGATTTTATTTGCATACTGTATTATATTCTCCATTAGTGTACCGCATAGGTCACACACCAGTGAAATGGTGAACAACTCTGTTTGATTATCTGGGATGGACGGGAAATAAAGAGGTCATTGGTGAAGTTACCATCAAAGCACTTTCATGGCAATGAAAATAAAGTGCAAAATGTCAAGTCAAAATAACTGCTCTCTGGTTTGAAACCTGAAGTCAATTATATAACCACTCAACCGTAACATTAGAACACACAAATAAAAACTGCATGTAGTTATAAAAACTGAAGGTCTCCCTGCAATATGCCATGCAGGGACAGAGGAAAGGCAGAGGTGTAATTTTTATGTAAGAAAAGAAAAGGAAAAGTGATCCCGTTGCAGGCCCGGTGTGGCCCAGAGGGTGGGTAGAGGTATAGCTCTACTCTTCCATGACTGCGGCAGTAGAAGTGGTCAGCAGCACACCCTGGCCGCACTTTACCCCCAGGAAAGACCTGGTACCCATTCTACAGGAGGCTGGGTGGGCCCCAGGGCCGGTCTAGACGGGCTGAAAATCTCATCTCCACCAGGATTCGATCCTGGACCGTCCAGCCCATAGTCAGTCGCTATACCGACTGAGCTACCTGGCCCACAATTTTTATATACTATATATATATAAAATGCAGCCATCTTTATCTCCTTGTACAAATCACAACAAAGCATAGGAAACTTAAACGACTACCATTTAAATGCCTTTGCCACCATGGCGAATCTACATTGACCATACAGAGAACACCTCACCCTCAAAGACGCCACTACCAGATATCAAAACAGCAGATCTTCCACCCAACATTCAAAGCAATTTTATTATTATGATTAATACTCAATATGTAAAATATCGCATCTGAATTTTATCTTAACAATACATTTTATATAGAATTACCATGAATATTTTAACTACTATTTGTAATATGAGATCTCATAACTTTCCAAGCACCAACAACTGTACATAAAAACCACTCTGAACACTAGCCTGAAGATAGTTCTGTATACGAGCCAAAACATGTAGCTAGAAATACAACTAATACTTCTAATAAACTGAGAGTTGTGTATGACCGTATAATTTTATAATTTTACTCTACATATATTCAGCCGAGGTGTGATCTACCCATTTTCAACAATGGTTTCAGAAGGGGGTGCGCGATCAACTCCATGCCCCTTCTGCTTTAACCCTCGGAAAAAGCCCCAGTACCCATTGTGAGGTTTTATATACCCCTCAATAAATTTGTCATATAAGGAAAAATAGAAGAAAAATGTCTGTGGATAACCCACAAAGCCAACTCAGTACATTTTAATTTCCACCATGTACAGTTCAACGTTAGATATTTACCAAAGCCTCGGATGCGGATTCTCTTCAATGAAGGTAGTAGCCTCTGCGGTGCCAACTTTCTCCAGCAAGTCACGAGTGTCCCTTAGGGACTTCACTTCTAAATCCAGCAGATGCTCTGCTCTGGGATGTTCTGGATTTTGCATTATCTCATCCATCAACACTGCTCTGATCTCAAGTTCCTGTAATGTTACAAATAAAGACTTCTAATTACCAAAGATGTGATAAAAGGGTGTAAAGTGGCAATACAATCTGCACTTCAAATGTATGGCCAGTTGAGGAAAGTAAACACCAACTCAAATAAGAGCAAATAACGTTACTGTCTTCAGAATATGTTATTGGCCTTAAAAACAAGTATGTAATGAACAAACAAATATACATCAGCACAACAATTATTTATTGGATCATATAGGCCACATGTTTCGACCTGTTAACAGGTCATCATCAGGCCTCCAGGAGAACAAGTCAAAGGTACTGTTAAGAAATTGGGATCCCAATATTATTTACAGCTGTAAACAAATATAAAATCTAGTACTGGATAAAATATAATACATACATTATCTAGTTAAAACAATTAAAACATGAGTGGGTACGTATGGGTGAGGAGAGGGGGTTGTATATGGTCTTGCTGGGGAAACCGGAGGGAAGGAGACCACTGGGGAGACCTAGGCGTAGGTGGGTGGATAATATTAGGACGGATTTCCAGGAGGTGGGACGTGGATATATGGACTGGATAGGGCTGGCCCAGGATAGAGAAAGTTGGTGGACACTTGTGAGTGCGGTAACGAACCTTCGGGTTGCGTGAAATGCGGGGAATTTCTTGACTGGCTGCAAACCAGTCAGCTTCTCAAGAAGGACTCTGCACCATGGAGTAAGTAAGTGGGTATTTGACACCTAGGACAGTGTTTATCAACATCAAATTGTTTGTTGACGTGTTAACAGGTCAAAACATGTAGCCTATTACTCCAACAAATACTTGTTGTGTTGACGTATATTAGTGTATTCATTACATACTTCATTAGAGCACTTTGTAATGCCTTCTCTAAACTTACAAACAAGTATGTTGTTATGTTGTCATATTGTTATTGGTTGTTTTAAGTATTTTCTTCATCTGGAACCATTGTAAAAATTTTGTAATGCTCTACTTGTTTCACCTGAAAAGAACAGATGTAGCCAGAGCTGAGTATGGGCTCCTCTGGTTCAAGACCTCGTAAAATGTACATTCGTGTCTTCTCCATGATGGCCAGCATCTCAGGATTGTCAGAAGCCCACTTCATGGCCCACACATCTTTTCTTTCAAATTTGGACAGTTCTCTACTGTTGTTGTTACCCATAAGTGAAATATCCAGAGCATCTCCTAGACCTGGCAACGAACTGGATGAAGAAAGCAAAGGAGATTCCAGATCCAGAAATGTTAGTACACCTGTCATGTCAATTATTGACAAACGCCTGTAACAATAGAAACATGACTTGTATAGTACAGTGATATCTCGGCTAACGAGTGACCCTGCTAACGAATTTTTCGGCTAACGAAGATTTTTTTCGCTGTTTTTCGGACTCGGCTAACGAATATAGATTCAGCTAACGAATGTTTTAGTGGATGCGTGTGCTAACATAAAGCAGCAAATACGAATGGTCGGGCCATTCCAGGAGCTTATCTTTTCCGTCTGTATGTGTGTTTCGGCTAACGAAGATTTCGGCTAACGAATGTGATTCCGGAACAAATTATCTTCATTCGCCGAGGTATCATTGTATTTGATTCTGGTTTTATGCATAATGGATAACACAGAAAAAAACATGCAAGAAGCAGCAATTAAATAATCTAATGCATAACGACACTGTAGCAACTGGAGAGGTTATGCAGCATAAAATGACGGTAACAGGTGAAAGTTTGGAAATAGTTATGACCACTGACAAGGTGACCTCACCATACATTCATTTCATGCAGTTTAAACAAAAGGTATAAAACCAGGATATTTATGATGATTAAATAGAAATACCAAATTTATCATACAAGGGCGATTCAATAAGTAAGTTACAAATCATGATTGAAAAGAATAGAATGGAGATAATGACATACAAACAACATTTATTTTTCAACGTAATCTCAATACAAATTTAAACACTTGTCCCACCGTTTCACAAGTCCCTGGAAACCTGCAGCGTAAAATTCTATTGGTTGCTGTCTGAACCACGCATGCACTGCTCTTTCAACCGCATCATCGTCAGGAAAGCGTTCTCCCGAAAGATGCATCATGTTGTAAGCCTGGCCACGTGAACAACCAATAGCGGTTGCTACAACGTTGACGGTGACCCTCCTCTCTGCTCGGATGATGTCTTCGATGCGCTGCAACGTTTCCGGCGTGGTGATCTCCACCGGCCAACCGGCTCGATGTTCGTCTTCGATACTTGTCCGCCCTCCCGCGAACTTCTGCACCCAATTATGGACTGCCTGACATGACAGGCAATGTTCACCGTACATGGGCAGCATTTCTTTGTGGATATCCTTTGCTTCCATTTTTTTGGCCCACAAAAAACGCACGTCACGCTGCTCTATCATGGTACATGCACTCAGGGGCGCCGCCATCTCGTGACAGCTGCTACGTCTGTACAGTCATGTGCATACCGATCATTGTGCGTCACAATAAAACTAGATAGTGCTGCTATTTAGCGGTGACAGTTTCCCGCACTTAATTCAAAAACGTAGGTCACAACTTGGATTTGTAACTTACTTATTGAATTACCCTCGTATTTACATAAAGCTGACCTAATTTATGGGAACCAAAATACAGCCTTGTACCTACGTGGTATTGCAGTTGATAGCAAGCTTGTATGGACGACAGTTAAGGGTGTAACGGTTGGTAAGAGCAACTTGAGGCAAGGAATAACGTTGTAACGACCCAGATTCACGTCCAATAACTAGTGCTTTCTCTGAGGCAGCCAAGCAGCAAATAGGATCAGCAGTTGCTTGCATGTTGGTTGTTGGTTGCTGGCAACAAGGAAGCAATATTACAGCTGAAATCAGCAAATTCTTGATTATCAGAAACACAACAGAACTAAATGTGCTTCTCATAGTTGGATGCAAAATGCTACAAACTCTTATTCTTATAATAAAACCAACGAGATACACAAATTTCTCAAATTTATTTTTCGAATAAAACTCTATATGTTTCGGACAGTTCCTCTGTCCATCATCATGAATTTTTCACTGTACATTGTACTGAATGTCAAATGCTATAAACTGTTCATAAAATGTGTACAACTACAAACAAAGCAATCTTCTTTGACATACGGCACAGGCCGGATGCCCTGGGACATCTGTGATCATCATCATCAGTTCATCCAGCCATATGTTGATGTAGAAGATCAAATGAAACCACAAATCTCTATTGCATCCATCCAAATGGATTGTTCACACAATAGCATCTCATGTTACACAAACTATTCAACTGAATACTGCCCAGTAAGCCAACCAACATACAAAGGCATACTCAAGAGTTCCTGGATTGAACTGATTCCAAAACATACACTTACATTCAATAGTGGTCATCGTCATCCTCTTAAAAGTTTATGTAAACGTAAAGCAATCCCATTACAGGCCTGGAGAGGCCTTGACGGTTCCAGGATGTTGAGGCTCCCAGATTTCAAGACAACTGGCACATGAAGGTGGTAAGGTTGTCAGTTCTACTCACTCATCATGCTTACCCACAGAAAATATACCCGGTACTCATTTCTGTTAGAGGCTGAGTCGACCCCAGCACCATAGTGCGGCCGGAAGGATTATGTCAATGAGAAATTCCGACACCATTGGGAATCAAACCCGCGACCTTCCGGCTTGTAGCACAGTGCCTCAACCAACAGCACCACTGCTCAAACAACAGCACCACCGTTCAACCAACAGCACCAACATTCGAGCAATAGCCCCACTGCTCAACCAACAGCACCACCACTCAAGCAAAAGCACCACCGCTCAAGCAACAGCACCACCGCTCAAGCAACAGCACCACCGCTCAAGCAACAGCACCACCGCTCGAGCAACAGCACCACTGCTCGAGCAACAGCACCACCGCTCAAGCAACAGCACCACCGCTCAACCAACAGCACCACCGCTCAACCAACAGCACCACCGCTCAACCAACAACACCACCGCTCAAGCAACAGCACCACCGCTCAAACAATAGCACCACTGCTGAACCAACAGCACCACCATTCGAGCAACAGCACCACCACTCAAGCAACAGCACCACCGCTTGCCCCTAAAAGTTTATGCAATGTTTCAAAATTTATGCCACTGCTGCAACACTGCTGGAACTTATTCCTAGTAACCACATGTATGATGATCAAAAATTGTTCCTGAATTTCAGGAACATCCTAAAAATGATGTAATTGTAGGTATGGTTTCATTCTTGGAAACAAGAACAAATCAAAAGGGGCTAAATCAGAAGTTGAATGAGTGTGAAAGACTGCAGCCATATTTGTAGTGGCCAAAAACTGCTGCACTGACAAAGCACTGTTTGCTGGTACAGTGTCATGCTTGACCAACCAGTCATGGTTCCACCACAGTTGTGGACATTTTTGGCAGACTTGCTCCCTCAGGTGTTGCAAAACGTCACAATAGTAACGGTGGTTAATCACATGGATTGGAGGAAAATATTCCTGACCAACAACAACCACACAGTCAAAAACAATCACCCAAATGCTCTGGATGTTTGAATTGACTTTCTTCACTTTCTTCAGTTGGGGAGGGGATGGGCTTTTCCTATGACAGGACTGGTGTTTCTTTCCTAGATCATCACAGTGAATCCAGATTTTGTTTCCTGTGTTTCTGATACAGCTGTCCTGAGTCTGAAGCAAAACTTCAGGCAAATGTGTTGTTCCTTCAAATCAGTCATGGATTGCACTTTTCATGCGCAATGATAAACAACAGAATGGAGGCAGTGCAGAAGGTTATGGATGCAAAACTGAGACTAAGAATAGCGATATTGAGGTGCCTACTGTTTGAAAGCTGCGCTACTTGCTGCTCTTGTCCTAGCAGAAAGCTTGGGAACTTCTGGACATGCCTTCATATATCGCAGGTCAAAAATTCTCAGTCTTTTTCAGCTACTGGATAAGTTTTGTATGCAAAACATTTACTAAAATTAGCAAGAGAATGTCCATTCTAGTGTCATGTGCAAGTTACCACTATTGTTCATAGGTCTACATAATATTTCACATTCTGCTTCACAAATAAACGCAAAAAAAAAAAAAAAATAAAAATTAAATTTTAAAAAACCCTAACAAAAATTAATTAAAAAAATATTTTTTGGTAATTAAATTTTTTCATAAAAAA
>Ga0123357_10013229_pt1 | contig 10692 bp, 5 predicted proteins | sample TergutEmb28metaG_FD_89873 | JGI IMG/M metagenome (GOLD analysis project Ga0123357, IMG submission 89873) | Embiratermes neotenicus P4 segment gut microbial communities from Petit-Saut dam, French Guiana - Emb289 P4 | ecosystem: Host-associated > Arthropoda: Insects > Digestive system > Gut ...
CGCACGACGTAGACCGACACGTTCCTAAAAACCGTGTGGGGGAAGAACGGAGAGGTGTGTCTGAAAGGTTTAAAAAGGTGGGGGGGGGGGGGGGGGGGGGGGGGGAGTGGATAGGTGGTATATATGTTAAGAGCTTTGACAGATAACACACTTCAGTTTGAAAAAAAAAAGTGTATTCATGGACAGGGGTAACAATACTTTTTATATTAAAAAACCAACTAATTGCACACAGAAAACATATAGTAGAATATATATGTATATACATATATATATGTACACACACACACACTACATGCTTTGTATAATTAGCTGATTTTTTAAAACTGATAGAAGTATAATAAATTACAGGGAATAAACAATAATTAAAATAATTAATGCCAAACAGGCAAAGGGGTGCATAAATTTTAAAAAAACCTAGGAGCTGTCTCAAAATGCTAGGTGGCTGAAAGGTAACATGAAGGAAGTTAGACATTGTGGACCCACATGCACCGGGCGACCACTGCTCACAGAAAACGTACGAGATTCAGGATAAACTGTAATTTATCTCTCTAAATTTGTGAAGGAGACGCCGTGTGCTTTTAATTTAGATGGGAAGTCAGTCCATGTTTAAATATCTGTTGCATTAAATTCGTGCTTCAACAGACAAGAGCAACTTTACAAAGGTTCCATCTACTGCAATTCATATTCATCATTCAGACGACATTTACGTTTAAAAAAGCTACTCTCTTCCGGAAATGATCACATTCTCTTGCCATTTGCTGTTCTCACAATCATACCGCAACTCGACACCACGTGACTCTTGAATATCAACAGTCACGTGGTGACACAAATGTGTCAGAAAAAAAGACCCGGGGGTATAGTAAGATGCTATTAAGAAACCGTTTCAGTGTCATGGCATATCGAATCGCACTTTGTTAACAAGTGTCTACTGGATCATGGCGTTGCTAGAAAAATATTCCGTCTGCATATTCAGCTTCCAAGGCTCGGCTAATGCCGAAGCATGGCCCACACATAACCTTTCACCAGCATTCAAGACATGCAAATAAGCAGGCTCTGACGTAATTGGTGAAAAATGCTTCTATTTTGCGTACACTGTTCAGGATATAAATCGTCAATGAAGACACAAAAAAGACTCCTGTAGAGAAGCTAACAGTTGCTCAGATAGTCCTGTTATGGAACTCTTGTTACGTTATCGTTGTCAGCCTGTGGCAGGAAACTTGAGCTGCTTGAATGCATTTCACGCCCTCACGCTCTGTCTCTTAAATAACCAGTTTAATACTGTCCTATCAAAACCTAGATGTTCTAAGTTACCCCTCCACTTTTTTCTAATCCCATCTCATGCCTGCTACTTGCCCTGTCCATCCACTTTTCCTTACTTTGCTGAACCTAACAGCGTTGGTTGAAGAGTGGACATTACAGATCTCTTTTAGGATTAGGGTCTTGTGCAGAGTAAAGTCGTGTTCATCTTCAGGACAGACGAACGGTATTCTACCCTGAAAATGGAGGCAGCAAGATTCTTGGAAAAGTCAGGGTATTTCTAACAGAATACACAGCGTCACAAACCAGAAGGCGGTAATTCTCATAATCACCCGAAAATGTCAAATCTCGCATATAAGGCTCTTCATGATTCAATTTTTTTCAATCAACTCATAGATTCAAACGTTATCCTCAGCACGTTCAACATAACTTATGTCAGATGTAAAGTCTTACAGTACGATCAGGTTTCAGAAGTCGCTTAGCTTGACAGACGAGTACCAAATCTTCGGGGGAACTTGCCGGTTTCATATTCAGGACTGAGCCCCACATCCTTAACACGTAAGACAGCTGATTTCTCCGACATGTCTGTAGGCATCGGCCAAAACTGCATGTCATAACCTGCCACGAACAGTAATCTTGAACATCTTCATGTAAAACCTTAACAATTAATGCAACCATATTGCATGAACGTATACTCTGAAAGTGTGGCAAACTTCAAACATCTGGGAACAACTCTAAAAAACCAAAATCGCATTCACGGAGAAACTAAGGGCAGAATGAACTATGTGAATGGCTGATGCCATTCGGTCCAGAATCGTCTGTCTTCTGGTTTTTTACCCAAAAATATAAAGATTAAAATACACATAACTACATTTTTTTTATTTGTGTGTGAGAAGCTTGGTCTCTCACATGGAGGTAGAAACATAGGCTGAGTGTTCGAGAGTAGGGTGCCGAGGAAGATATTTGGGTGTAACAGGGACTGGAGAAGAGTACATAGAGAGGAGCTTAATGATCTATACACATCACCAAATATTAATCGGGTGATCAGTCAAAAAGGATAAGATGGGTGGGACATGTGGAACGTATGCGGGAGAGGAGAGGCGCATACAAGGTTTTGGTAGGGAAACCCTAGGGAAAAGGGCCAATTGTAACACATAAGTGTAGATGGGAGTATAATATTACAATGGATCTTCAAGAAATCTGTTGGGGGTGTAGATTGGATTGATCTGGTTCAGGACACGGTGATGAATCTTCGAGTTCCGTGAAATGTGGGGTATTTCGTTACTAGCTGAGAAGCCAGAAGCTTCTCAAGAAGGACTCTGCTCCATGTAGTTAGCTATGTTACACACATATAAGAATACAATGCCAATGTACGCTTACTTCAAATAATTCGGATAGTTTATTCAAAAGGAAATGTTTAATCCACATCCAAACAATCACCAGTAACTCGTCGCTACGAGCACATTACACAGACCTTGGACTGAGGCAAACTAAAATAAACAAGAACGGATTTCACAGAAAATAAAAATTAGAGACTGCACAGTGCAGACCCAGAAAAATATGCATAGGCCTATGACTCGAATAACTGCATGACAGTGGATGCACTTGAAGGAATATAAGGACATCGTCGTGACGTAATTTAAGAAATCACTCCGGGCATTCACCTGGTGGAACTGCGTAAAGTCACAAAATATCGCAGTCAGGATATTCGGTTTCCCGGTCGAGAATCGAACAGAGCGTCTCCCAAGTTAACGCTTCAACCAACGTGACCACCAGGCTCATAAGAATTTAGTTACGTAATATAGTCATCCACGTGTGACTAATACAAAAATGAACATCCGGATGCAACACAGAAACGTGGCAAATGTAAGGAAATTAAATTAATAATTACATAACCCGAACACTAGCACTCTGCGGCTGACGAAATATCTCTCTCATCCATGTGGGTAACAATGGGTGAACTCTGACACATCTACTTTAGGCTTATTTACACGAAACTCGCCATTCATTCAAGCGAGATCCTATTTTGGAAGCAAAAGCCATTCAAGTTACTTATGTGAAGACCTCAGTAAAACACAACGAAATGTGACAGGTTGGTACTATCGCTTCGGTGGTACAACAGACACTGGTTCAATCTTCGAGGTGAAAGTTTAGTACCAGAATATGATTGTAGTTACTGTTTCTCTCTTCAGGCACGTTTGCATAGTCGCGAAAAGCGCCTATTACTTGCGTCACGTCCTTTCGTCTGTCTTCCCTTATGTATCAGCGCGGCTCACAGTAAACGGATTTCCGTGGAATTTGATAGCGGGGACTTCTACGAGACTCTGTCAAGAAAATTCAAATCTGGTTCAAATCGGACAAAAATATAAAGGGCACATTAAATGAACGCGAGTGCTTCATATGGTTGGCAGCGACACATGTTGTGCAACAACAAATGTAAGGCACTGCTGCGTTGCCATGGCAACCCTTTCAGTAATTACTATACTGCTGATACTGACAAAAGAACGTCAACAATACAAACGGAACGCACTGTTGCGTGCCCATGGCAGCATCAGTTCCGCGTACGTACCACAATGTAAAGTTGCACTTACATTGCCTGTATTGTTAGAATATTAGGAAGGAAATGAAACTCTTACTATAAAAGCAGGTAAAGGAATTCATTTTTCATTCAAACTTCAATTCAAAACAACCAAGATCAAGCTAAATAATTTCATTCTGGTAATGACATCTCTCGTTGAAAATTGGCAGTCGCTTCTTTTGTAGCCTTGGTGTAGGAAGAAGGCGTATATCGTAATGAAAGGTATCGAGTTCCAGGCAAAATTTAGGTAATCAATTCGACATAAGTAGCGTTCAATGTCGGCAATCCCTCAGCTACATCCATCCCAGCTCCCACTCAAATCCACTTACTTTTAACATAAAAAAAAATCGTTCAATATCCTGGCCTGATCAACTCATGCAAAAAGAAATGATACACAGCGGCGGGGAAAGGGGGGATGGGGAGGATGCTTCGTTGGGACTCCCGTTTCTCGTGTAATTTTTTATATACTATCTCAACACTGACCCTACAAACACACTGTAGCTAACACACGGTCACCATGAAGGTACAGAATCTGTGACAAGGCTTGAATGTAAATCGATTCAATTTTTTGAAGTGTGCAACATTCAGGTTCTAAAGAAGTGGTATAGGCATACATTCGTGCAGGCAGTTCTGCTATTACTGATGCTACCCACCACCACCACCACCACCACCACTACTACTGCTACCAATAATAATAATATCATGGCCCTCACCACTAGCCCTTCTACTAGTAATGTCGGTGGTGCCAAGAGTGTCATGCATAACTGTTCCACGTCGGGGTTTCTGTCTCATATTTCCGGTACTTTTCAAACCATACGATGTCACATCACGGAAAGCAGTAACTGATCTTCATAGTCACCACTGTGAGAAGCTCAAATCTGATATTCGGTTAATCTCGAATCATGCCTCGTCCAGGCATGTCGTTATATTACTGCCAAAAATTTTCATTCGTCCTCTTATCCTTTCGAGGGGCATGCCATGAGCCACTCGGCATGAACTTACGGCCCCTAGGGGAAAATGCCACAAAGCTGGAACAGACCAACATCGCTCGCCGGGCGAAGCGCGGCCTGATAAAAAAAAGTCGGGTTCAAGTAACAACGGGCAGCAACTCTTAATCTCGATAACGATTTAGGTTTCGGATATAAATCAACCATTCAATGGCAATGTGTTTCGAAGCAATCTCGTCTTAATTATCAAAGGTGCTTCTGTATTATTCTCGGAATTAACAGTTATTATTATCTTGGTCTAGAGATGTTTTTGTAATCGTTTCTCATGTGGATATAATATAAGACATTGTACAAAAACAAATCTGAAGGTTACGGGATATTTTCTCTAATTTCTCGTCCCCTGTATCAATTACGAAAGACTCGCCATAAGAAAACATAAACGTAAACGGCAAATTTAAACAGAGTTATTAACTGAACTGTGTCCAGTCCCTGGTTGACTGCACTGGCCCAATAAGAAACAAACAAGACTCAGAGGTCTGCAGTAAGCCCCATGCGGCAGGAAGCAGCGGAAAGGCTCTCCTGATGCTTGTTAGGTAACAGTGTCATTATTTTTAGCTACTCAAGTACCAGTATTTGTTGGTTCAAACTGAGTCCATGCAGCGGTTTCCGACGGCCGGCAAGGTAACATGTATTACTTCCCTCGTGATACATAAATGGTCTCACAATGAGACACGAGAACCTATGGGCCACTATAGGGTGACAAATGTCAGAAAACTGGACCACTGTCACAAATTTTAAGAGACTGAAAATATGTACAGTATGTACCATTATCTGTCTAAACTGCCCATGACCACAGTCATACATCAAACTTGCATACAAGTCTAACATAACCTCGTTTATTTGTGCAGAGATTGACGTACCTTCCCATGGGAGTGGCACCTTGTTACAGGTATGATTTTTGCTATGCACAACAGGAACTAATCTTTAAAAATGCGTAAGTTAGATGACCAATAATTGCATCTTCCATTCAAAACATAAATTATAAGAAAAAGAGGCAATTAACTGCAGGTACTCCTAAGGCTTGTCGTGAATATTCGGCCATTATCATACATACATACACAATTAAAAACGAAAGAATGTAAGAAGGAGTGTAATGGGGCTAACACGTAAATGTGTCATATGAAGACGTAAATGTGTGTTCACGTCACTGCACAGTATAAACATAAAAACTCTGACGAGTAGCAAAACGTTAATGGATGAGACACGTCTCGCTCTATACAGATATAAAAGGTAAACAAGTACAGCGATGGACGCTACAACTTATCTCTGTTTGTACTCTATACGCATTAAGAAAAGAATGCACTGTAAACAAACATAAAATTCTAAGCATTTACGGATATATTAAATTTACTCTAAACCCAAACACATGTGCAGATACTATACTGTAACCTGTTCCTGCAGTATTTTCATAACACGTGTTGTAACAACCCAATTCAACGTCGAACGGTCGAGACTACGGAGTACAACGGGAGTGGTTTCTAAATTGTCTGAAGAATCAAATGAAATTATCTACAAGTGAACAACAAATGTTTTGGGACAGTGGGAGTCCGTGCTCAGCCCCATTCAACCTCAAACGGTCAAGACTGGGGAGTACAGCGAGAGGAGATTTGCTAAGTGTCTGAAGAATCAAATGAAATTGTCTACAGGTGAACAATAAATGTTTTTAGACATTGTATGCCCGTGCTAGCAAGTAATTCATGCGCTTACCGTAGTATTCAGTCCTAACCTCGACACTGAAAGATGGAGGCGAATGGTCATCTTCTGGCTCATATTATGCAATTACAACAGGTTACTACACATTTTCAACCGTGCTGAAGACAAAACTAATAACTAACGATAATGGCTACCGGCGTTCGTATAGTTTTTGCACCAACAAAAAAGACAACACAACCTTGAGACGTCCCACTATATGTATTCATCTGCTGGGGGGGAAAAAAAAAAAAAAACACACACACAACAGTAAGGCAGCTGCGTTTTCCGCGAAAAGGCCAAAGTTGACAGAGACCTACTCGTGTGGCGTCACAAGACAGAACACACGAAAACTTAACCGGGCGAGCGGTCAATACGAGTGTACTAAAATACTGTGGACGTGCAACCAACGCAAAATCGTATCGAAACCGACTGTTGTAGGAATATGCTAGCGTGTGCAGTGAAGATCAGAAAGCACACCATGAAGATAAGATAAGTTATCTACTCACACACGGTGTAATCCTTGATGCTCCAGGTCTAGTCCTGTTTCTACAATCTAGTTTTCACGATTCGTGCAAGCGACTAACAAAGTACTCACAATACACCACAACTGCTCACTCGAGACCCTTGCTCAAGCCCTTCCTTCCCCACACTGAGAGGTACTATAGTCCGCGCCGCAGTGTATGTGTGCTGCCACCTATCGGTGTGGAATTTGTACTACAATTGTGCTGGTTGCACTCTTCGGTAGCTCTATTAATGACCACATTCACCAACTCGCTCAACCTAAATTTTCAGTTACCGTGGTATGCGGAATCCATATCGAATCACAATACAGCTAGATTCCTTGTGGTACCGTTGTACAGTACCTAATGCTGTCTTTGTATGGACCATCCCCGTTGGTGTAACAATCATAATGCATATCGGTATTTCCAACCACACACAATACACTCTTTACATTCTGTGAACCGTGCGTCGTGTTACACATACGTGACAAACACCAACAAGATGCACACTTTTTTAATAATCTATTTCACTTAGCTTATCTTCGACATGTTTCGAACAAGTAATTATTTATCATCAGGAGGAGGTCTGTACAAGTATCATTCGTATCGTGTCAACGACGTCAGACCTCTTAAGATGCATGGTGAAATACTGTAAGCTGCTGGTACAGAACTCCTACTGATGATAAACAATTACTTGTTCGAAACATGTCGAGGATAAATTAAGTGAAATAAATTATTAAGAAAAGTGTGCATCTTGTTGGTCTTTCTCACGTATACAACACACTCGTTGCCATCGTTTACTGTTTGTCAAATAGTTCCTACCTCACGCTACCTAGTTTCTGTTTATATTCCTGTTGTTGTATAATTGGCCCGATTATGACCTACATACGAGGTCGGAACTAGCTGTCAAACAATAAACGATCACAAGGAGTGTGCTGTGTGTGACTGGTAGTATCGATAGACATAATGTGCTTAGCATTGCTACACAGGAAGGAACGTTAAAAATTCTCATAGCCTGATCTCTCACTTCTTAAGACTAATTCGACACTGGAGATGGAGCTAACAGTTTCTCCCGACGCTGAGATAACTACCAGTCGATACGGCGTCAGAAGATTTAACGCTTAATCAACATGGTTACAAGAACTTAAAATCTCGCACTCTCAAAATACTGTCCGTTTCATAGGCAATTTACAAACAGTGTAAATGACTTCGACAGTCATTTAAGTGCCTGTGAACTTTGGCGGTACCTGAGTGATAAATTTGTCGTTGGATGTACGAAGGACACGTGTATGTGAATCTGTATGGCCGTATTCAAATTCAGATTGGAGTCTACACGTTTTTAAGAGCACAATGATGCCCAAGACCGGAAAGCTATTTATACTCTGCACGACAAACACATGTCCTTCCCTCTAAAGTTTACAGGGGAATCATAAATCAACATCCACAGTGCACTTCGTTATTCTTAAGGATGTTTACAACTTCTAGCAGCTAACCGGTGTATTTCTTCACTGTTCATTGAATGACAATGCCGATGGTTTCAGCTTTGTTGTGGGCTTCGTGGTTGGTAGTCCCGAAGTTTGACTCTGAATAAAGTTTACTGTTTATACATAAGGACAGCCACTATAGCACAGTCAGTACAGTAACTGGGCTAAAGCCTAGACTAAGGAATCGGGCTTCAGTTTTAGGCAGAGGCAAGACTTTTCCAAAGCCTTCACACCAGCTTCCTATTCGATGGGTTAACGTAAGCTCCTCCCCAAGTGGTAAAACAGGCCGAAGCGTGAAGCCGATCACTCACCACCGTCTAACTCCACTGTTAAGAATGACTGGAGTTCTCCCTCCACCCCGCCATATGCCTTCATGTAGCGGTGATGAATCGAGCACAGGGACAACACTACGCTTACCTACGGTAAATGTGGAGACACTCAGAATCAGACAAGACGGGATGAGTCACACTGACAAGACAAGACGTGGTGAGTCACAATGACAATAGAGAACGTGGTGAGTCACATTGACAAGATAGGACGTGGCGAGTCACACTGACAAGACAAGACAAGACAAGACAAGACAAGACAAGACGAGGGAAGACAAGACGAGGGAAGACAAGATATGGTGAGTCACACCAATAAGACAGGATGTGATGCCACACCAACAAGACAGGACGTGGTGAGTCACATCGACAAGACAGGACCTGAGGAGTCATACTGACAAGACAGGACGTGGTGAGTCACATCGACAAGACAGGACCTGAGGAGTCATACTGACAAGACAGGACGTCAGTCAGCGCCAGTCAGAACGACCAAATACAACCAGTCGCGATGACCGGTCAAAGTGGAAGTCCGTTCCATTGCACCAGTTACAGTACTGAGGCCGCGAAAGTGGCTACAAAGACACAGACGTTATTTGTCTAACCCACTAATTAAAGTAACACATTTTACCGCCCTAATAATATTAGGTGTGGAGCGCAGATCGTGAAGCGCCTCACAATGCAATTTTACCCAGAGTCCTGTTAACTGTTAAGACTTCCACCTATTTTCAGTAGCAGAAACAAATTTGACAAAGAGATATAAAAGTTGTGATAATTATTATCAGTGTTCAAATTGCCTTCTTGACGTCCACAATTCCTGGAAATAATTTGACGTGCATTTTGTTATCTGAAATGAAGCATTAATATAGCTCGTTCAGAATGCAAACGATAAATGATCCATTGTTCTTTATCGCGCAGTTTCTGATTACAGCCTTCCACATAGACAGCCTGATGTATACACAATCCTTAACAATTTGTGTCAAAATAATCATGACTAATATAGATTTCGTTTCCGTGAGAATTTATTGAGACCTTATTCCCGAAGGGAACTGCAGTACAAACACAGGGTTTTAAGCTCGGAGGACGGCGAGTAGTTAACAGGTCTTTTGTTCTGTTGCCTGAAAATTTTCCTGTCCTTCAAATTGTTATGAAATTTTCTGCAGAAAAAAAGCTAGACTAATCATTACAAATACCGATCCCAGTGGCCGCGCGGTCTACGGCGTGGGTCTGCGGCCGCTCGCTTGCTGGGATTGCGGGTTTGAATTCCGCCGGGGGCATGGATGTCTGTCTCTTGTGAGTGATATGTGGTGTCAGGTAGAGGTCTCTGCGTCGGGCTGATCACTCGTCCAGAGGAGTCCCACCAAGTATGGTGTGTCTGAATGTGATCGTGAAGCCTCGATAATGAGGAGGTCCTGGCCCACTAGGGGCTGATGCGACATGGAAGAAAAAAACAGAAAAGTCATTACAAATGTTGGTTGTGTTGTATTCAGTGCGGCACATTGTAAATATTTGTTGTGTAGTCCAGCTGCCAGAACTTAGTACAGTTTTGGGATATACGTGTTTCGTGTCTCATCATGCATTGCACACAGTTTTGCAAGGATATTGACACATGCGCACCCAGCATTTTTCTTGGGGGTGGGGGAGGCTACCTCTGAATTTATATATATATATATATATATACATATATTTTTGTTTTGTTTTCTTGTGGCGCTGCGGCCCAACGCGGGTCAAGACCTCCTCATTCTTGAGGTTTCTAGATCACACACAACGACGCATCACAGTCGGTAGGACTCCTCTGGACGAGTGATCAGCTCGTCGCAGAGACCTCTACCTGACAACACACAACACTCACAA
>Ga0123357_10013230_pt1 | contig 10692 bp, 10 predicted proteins | sample TergutEmb28metaG_FD_89873 | JGI IMG/M metagenome (GOLD analysis project Ga0123357, IMG submission 89873) | Embiratermes neotenicus P4 segment gut microbial communities from Petit-Saut dam, French Guiana - Emb289 P4 | ecosystem: Host-associated > Arthropoda: Insects > Digestive system > Gut ...
ATTCTTAAGAGCGTTAGCCAGCATGCTGGGTCTGTAGTAACAATAAAGTTTACAGAAATACGAATTCTTGTCTCTCTTTTTATTAAAACTAGTGAAAGCAAATGTCGTCAATATGCTTTTTAAGGACATAAGCTGGAGTTTCGATTAAGTGGTAACTGATGTGTAGCATTACGTAACACGCCGCGATTGATGAGAATCTGCGATACGCCTAGATTGACTACGAATTAATTTCTGGGAGTTACACTAGTTTGATGAATTTACTGAGACAATATACTTGTACAACATTGCTTCTTAAACCTCATGCGATGATTCTATAAATGTTGGTTAATCGGTAATCAAACTCGCCTGTTTCAAAATTCTGTCAGAAAAGAAACGATCACACTTCATCCCACGTATTAGAGAAGGAATAATTACTGGTAAGAATTACCTCTTAACACAAGTCTGTTCGAAATTATATATTACTTATCGCTGGTCTACTGCGAGCCTGGATCAACATGGCTAACTCACAGTAGGACAGGACACAAGTCAGTATGCCAGACCACGCTACGCTGTACGCTGATTGCATTGCACGTATGAACACAAAGTCTTCTAGCCCTTCAGTACTGACACACTGGTTAGTCAACAATGATAAACACACGACAGTAATAATTACACTGAGGAAAGTAGGCATATTTCCACAATTTTTCACCTTTGTCACTAGACAAATGAGAGTGGTCATCTTCAATTTCTGGGCATTCTACCCGCAGGGAGACCTGTCCCAAAGGGCACTCAAATGGATAGACAGCCTCTGTAACATGCGACCCGAGTCCTTCTGGATGTGGTGAACAGAAAGAATCCAATATCCCTAATGGGAATTAAATTCCGGCCCTGCAGCTCACATCCCGTCAATCCACTGACCGTGCTGATGCGATTCCTGCATTGTAGCGACACATCCAGCAACAGCACCCAGTTCTCCACAGCACATCCCACCCGGAACTGCACCCACACATATCGTGTACGACAGTGCATTACGAACATTATGAACACAAGCAATTGTACGGTATAAACAGAGCGGGAGGAGATGACAGTCTTACACATTGGATCGTAGATTGAAACAAACGTTTCGCAGGCACACGCTGCTTCAGTTTTCAGTGTGACGAAATTACGTATAGGTAAACGCCGTAATTTCGTAACCTTAATCCTTACCCTGCTAACGTGGAGAATATGGTGAGCTCCTAATAATGCCAGCAAATGGCAGATGGGATTTAACTTGGCTTTTAAAGGGTTAAAGATCAAGGAGGAACTTTCTCCGCAACGTCTGTGTAAAGGTACGATCCTATGCGTTGTTAAAACGCCAAAGACTGGTTGTGAAAGCCTGAGAACCTAAGTTACGAATGGAACTTGACAGAAAATAAATAAGCAAAATAACAAACAGTACTTTATTGTTTGAAGTGAACGGGGCCGTGTGGTGAAAGTGGGTGAGACAGTATTACAATTTATGCCCGAACAACACATCGTGTCTCTTGCACAGCTGCGCGGCCCTGCTGGCGACTAACCAAACTACCTACCTACCTACCTACCTACCTACCTACCTACCTACCAACCAACCAACCAACCAACCAATCCCATGTTCGACTGCACAGCAATTGCACCGTCGTGCAGTCAACAGCCAGCACTGTAATATAAAAGATTATAGTGCCCCCAGGCGCATAAGCGGACCGTAACTCTCCGAGCGCTAAGTTACTACAAGCACCCCAGTAACAGGACCGCTTACCCCTTGGAGCTACTTTTTCTTCCTTACTTTCGAACTGCCCAGCCTTTACTTCGTTGTTAGGATGAGGCATGCGACCGATTTAAACAGCAGTGGCTGCTGCTGCTGCTCCCTGCAACACAAGTATCTCAACGGGCAGTAAATTACAGACCTTGTGTCTCTACGTGGAGGATGACTGCATGCACATCTGATACCTTCTCCACTATTTTATCACACTCACATTGCAATCTCACTTATCAAACTAATGTCGCAATTTTAACGTAAGAATCATACCCAAAACACATAACATTTGGTAACCGTATTGCTAGTTTTGTTACGCTGCATATTTGTTCAGCCAGAACGATATATAAATTTCCTGTGTTCCTAACGAAATGCAGTTTAATGACACGTAAATCATCAAGATACTCCTTCCCGATAGCATATCTCTTTGACGCCAATTAGTAGTACTTTTGTCTTCCCTTCATAATCTCAATCATCCGACAGTAGCAACGACGTCGAGAAAGACAAACTTTTATGTTTAAATTCGTTTCTATGCTGAATTGACAAGTGAGAAATTATTTTTAATTACAAGTGGAGAATGGCGGAAGACTAATTTATTTCAGAAACTTTCCGAGAGGGAAAATGAATTTGCAAAGGGAGACAATGGCCAAGTTTCATCTCTCCGTCCCTTATTTGTGTAGTTGAGATATCAACGGCAGAAGTAACTTAAACAGCTATGTACAAGCGGCTTTAATTTCGCTTAGAGACATATATTTTTCAAGTTGTTCATTCTCGCCGACTAGCACAAATCAGAAAAAGAATAAAATTAAACGAAGCTGATAATAAGGCCAAAGAGAGTCGAACACAAATATTGACGCCGTTCCGGCTGATGAATTAACTGACCTAGACGCCGAAATGGCTTAAACAGAAAACTAATTTCATCTGTACTATGACGTCGTGAGCATCGTCATGCCATAACAAACCGGCCAGAATAAAATGCACATCCCAAACCTCTACGTGTCAATACACGTATACAGTACCGACAGCTGAGCCAGTCACACCAGATTTCCCATCGCAGTATAGAGTCCCGTAAAATAGCAATTTAATCACGGCCTTATTATATTAAACTAATACTAGACACGGACACAAGATTAATAAAAGTGAATATTTAGCTTCGTCATATCGACCTACCTATCCGTCGACCGCCCGCACGCCCACATGAAACGACTCGGATCCCACCGAACGGAGTCATAAAGTTTCATATTTGAGAATTTTACGAAAAATCTGTCGAGAACATTCAAGTTTGACCACAATTTGTCAATAATAACGCGTATTTCTTACGAAAACCTACGTAAATGTACCATAATATTTTACCAACTTCTTCTTAGAATGAGAAATATTTCAGAAAAAAAAAAGTTGTAGGGAAAATCAAAACACCCATTTTAAGTTCAACAGCTCTGTCCCGAAAATCGTGCCATTTATGAGCCAATATGGAAAAATATACACGGCCACGCCACAGGCGAAAATTTATTACGGCGCACGCGCTTTGCATGCTGGAAAACTAAGGCTACAGACACAATCGGAACACGTAATACTTATTGCTTTTCTACGGCAATGATTGTTAGGCGAAGGTGTATAAATGTTACGCTTTACGTACATTGCCCGTCTTGTTGAAATTTCACTAATATAACTCACCTATCACTGCCACATGGTTCGCATTGAAGTGCTAGCCATACTTTCTAGAACTGTAACTAATGTTACTGCAACACACAGAACGATAAGTTCAACCATTAATAATGGCCAATGTTAGAGACACGAATTTTCGATCTTATAGTTCAACTGAAATGCATATTACTAGAACTAAAACTATTACCCAGTGCCCAACAAAATTCTCTGCGTTTCCTTTAAGCGTCCACACCAAAAGACGACTCCACCCCCAAAAAACTATACCCACACAAATACAGCCTGAATTATAATGCTCTAATCCCACATTTCGAGGGCAACGCCAAGACAAATTAATTTCATTTATTCTGTTAGAGGACTAACAATTTCTCAGAGGTATCATCTCCATTCACTTGTTTGACTCTTTTCTTCCTCCCTCCAATTCCACCTAAAACTTTCCTTTTGAACGTTCAGCACATTTACGGGAACTCCCGGAGTAATTTTAATTAGTGAACTGAGCAAAAAGCAGCTATTGGACGCGTTTACTAATCACACAACTTCGAGATATTGCAGGGTGGGTGCTTGGTTTGTAATTCACTTCTCGAAAGTCGAATCTCTTTCATTAACTCCCAACAGGAAGCAATGCAACCACGGCCAGCAGTGACTTTCAAAGAAACCGTGTCACAAAGCTGTAATTCCCCATCCCGGCAGGCAGCAACCATTAAGTTACACGTACAGTGTTTCTTTTTATTCATCATCGTCGTCATTATCATCAAGATTATCATCATCATCATCATCACTCTTTCGCAGAGGCTTCCCTGAAAGTACTGTTCCTATGGACTGATATCGTAATGTCTGCTACGAAGTAGCATACAGTCAGAGCTCAGTATTTCATCAAACTCCTTCCAGTTTCTTCTGTAATGCTGTATTAAACCCGCCCTGAAGAAATCTGAAATTCTGTCACTATTCCCCTTTATTTAAGAGGGGTCGAGGAGTGACCTCTCGCCTGTCATTTCAAATGTTCCTGTAACAATCTCGTGGCATTCACACATCGCAGTCACATACATATACCTTCAACGGCCAAATTATAGCGGAGAAACCCGTTGAAGTAATGCTGAAGAAATACTGGCACACCTGCTGTCGCCTAGTTTCGTAATGCTTAGAATACGGGATTGGAGACATCTGAAAATCGTAGGGAGGACAGTCGGATGGGTTCTTACGGATAAAGAATTACAACTTAAGGCGATACAGCTACATTACGTGTGCGTAGGCCATTAATTCTTCTTCATTCCATTCTGCTCAGTTCTGACACACTGAAAATTACTCTAGGTTGAATCGTCAGAATGCAACGTCCGATCGGCAATGATCCAGAAGGGTGCTTCTTTCAGTCACAGTACTATTACAACAACAACAACAACAACAACAACAGCTACTACTACTACTACTACTACTACTACCACCACCACCACCACCACCACCACCACCACCACAAAGGTGACTGAAAATTCAACGGAAAATGTTTGTGGTTGTATGGTTGTAAAAGTAATTACTATATTAAGAGAATAAAACTTATTAGGAAAACAATTTGGAGAAAAAGGCAAAGTTGAAAAAACAACTGGTGCATACGGCGTAGCAAGTAAAGAATGTGAAGCATAAAAGGTATAAAGGAAAGAATTTCTGTGCACATGTTAACATCCTATGCCTACACAAAAGCAGTTCGTTAATATACGTAATATCAGTACCAACCGATTAAATAAAATAAGAACATGCAAAACGCCGTTTATTACAAATACAAAACGCCACTGTAAATCAACCAGTGACTTTCAACTTACTAGCACCAGCACAGCACTTGTAAACAAGCATCCGAACTTTGAATACGTGTACGTGCGCTTTTGAGTTATATGCAAGGGACCGTTGGGACCCTTGAAGATGAAGACAGTATGTTCTTTCGAAACGTCGGGAACCATTCACCGAACGACAAAGTGTTACATTTCAGAAGACTTCAACCCTCTTGCGTACAATAGGTTTAATTTTCTATACAACTAGTAAACAACAACTGCGTTGCTGACATACTTATTCTTTGACTTTGATCCATTAAGAAGTTACTATAAATGCAAATACTGACACGTTAAAAATAATGTGTCTCTTGGTTTCTGCCATATCTGCAAAAGCCATCATTTTCAGCAGAACGTCAGAACACAGGTGGGCGAATCAGTTCAATATTCATGCACCTATTCATAACAAAAAAAAATCTGCTTTAAAATTCTTATCGAAACAAAAAAATACCCATTTGTGTCTGCCATACCGATTTTGTATAGTACATGTAAACCGCGTGGATAATACAGACATATTTTTTTAAACTCTCGTTGCCTGTGTACCTTTTTTTTTTAAAAAAAAACTCCACATCACACACAAATAGTGACTGCAGTGTCATTACATAACACAGTTACTAATTACGATGAGTTCGGAAACGCATACAAAACATACACGCATCAGCTCAACATGCGCACATATAATTTGCAGGGGTGTGAATATTATGCATTGTAAATTACTAGAAAGTGAAGTGTTTCACATCCTACTGTTTTTCTACTGGTCATTCTTGTTCCAATCAGTTTCCGTTTTCATAAACACGTAACTGTAAACGTTGAAGCGTTCCGAAAGTCTGCCACCAGACACGATACGAATTAAATAACCATAACGTCGACGGTACACGCCAGGGTATATCACTACACCCTTCTTCTGCTGCTTGACTGGAGAAAGGGCTCCAAGACCGGTCGAAACGTCGGGAAATATTTACCGACAAACATGGCGTGATATTACACAGGCAGTTTGCGGGGTACGTAGTAACTGGCGACTTACACGAACTCGGACATAAGTAAGAAATGCTTATTAATTATGAATATTTTTAACTTATACATGACATTCATATTATTAACTATAAATGCTGTAACAATTACGTGTATTTTACTTTGTGGGGCTCATACGAAAATAATGCAAGGAATAATATTTTAAACATGTACAATGACATGTCACAACACATAAATAACCAATGTGATGTAATATATAAGTTGGGGTTGGGTCAGTTTCGTCTTACGTAAATTTTGGATAGCGTAAACGTTCCAAGAACGGAAACCTCACGCAAACTGGAGGCTGAACAGCCATCCCTCGAATTACGTCGTTGCTCTCAGACTCAAAATATTAAGCTAAAGGCGCAAATTCCTACAAATACGATGCTGAATATGTGTTTATAGTTACCGAACGCCCATTATCAGGTGCCCACAATCAACAATCTTGTTGAAATGCGGAAGCGTCCTCGAAAAAGCTGAAGAAACTGAGGAAACTGAGCCTCAGGACAAGATCATGACGGTTTCAGAGCTGAGTGCGTGGCTTGGACTCAATGGTGTCGGCGGCAAAGTGTTCGAGGTCACTGACTGGAACAAGCAGCTTGCAACAACAAATCGACGACGAATTATGGGGATTCCTTTTGGTTATGAAGAAAGAAGAAGAAGAAGAAGAAGAAGAGGTGTTTGTCTCTCTAGACTTCAGTACTAGATTTCTTCAAGTCATTTTCGAGGACTCGTGCATCGCCACCTGTAATTGGTCAATGAATTATCCAGATGGCCCTTCGTTTACACGGCAAGAGGATGTGCCTCCTTCTTAAAATGCACTTTGTCACTTCATACTTATTGTAAATAAGATTGTCTGGAATCACTCTCCTTGTTTTAATATTTTGTTTGTCTGAAAATCACTCTTTCCTTACACGTTGTCTCGTCTAACGCGGCCGGTCTCGGCACCACCTACGACGTAACTTCGAGGGATGACTGTACGGGATTTAAAGCTTCAGCAAACGGCTGTCAGGACCTCGAAGCGTGCAACCCTACCGTTTCAGTGTTCGTTACTACCTACAGCCATGCTGTTACAAACGTTCATGATGGAAATTAAGGGAACGAATTAAGGTAACTAGTGTTAGTGGTCTGTAGAGTACAACAAGAAGTGTACGATGATTATTAGATAATAAATGAAGACTTAAGAGGAAGCGGTCTGAGGAAAACCAGTACAAACCTCGGTGAGGACAGCCGGCATTTCGGTCGAGATTCGAGCCGAGGCCTCCCAAATACACGCCAGAAGCCACGTCAGCTAGCTCGATTGGTTCCTGTCGTTTTCGAATGGTACGAAGATCACAACGAACGTCATGAAAATTAGTAAACTAATAGACGTAAGTTGACGCCAATGTGATTGTGAGATTTACCTGAAAAAGAATGTATCGAATTCACGCGTGCGTGTCGACTCCCAGTTTCAATTGTTGTGTGTTCGTTTATATAATTTCTGACCTGGGTTTCTTTTCACCTTCATTGATACACTACTTAGTTCTCTTCCACTCACTCTCAGTTTTCTTAATATGACAGCTCCATATATACCCATCGTCTGTGCTTGTTTTCACAGATTCACTTTCTGTAGAGGACAAATACATGGCATTGTTATGCCAACAACTATTGTGTATCCCCTAATTTTCACTAAACGTTACTGCTGTATCCACTGTTAAGTCACTCATACCTCTTTCTTGCTAAACTAATGCCTCTTAGATCCAAGTGTTCACGTTGTTACTTAATTCCAATTTATGTTCTTCAGTCCGATGAAACTGCGTTTTACATCCACAGAACGCAGACCTACAACTGAGTCCAATCCACGTCCTTCTTAAGGATTCGTTTTAATATCGTCTTCAGAGATACTCGTAGCCTCACAAGCCGTCTCTTTACACGATGCTCTTACACACTTGTTAGTCAAATGTGTGCCACATCTTCCCCATCATTTGTATTATGTACACATTTGCAGCAAATTTGTGACGTAATCAACCAATGAAAGAAAACGAAACAGCGTCTGGGTTATCAATACACGTGGTAGCTTCAAAATGTTCCAGGAGCCCCTTTCTTTCTTAGAAATACAAAACAGTACAATCATCTACGCTACATTTCCTTCAAAATAGTCCACTTGTGCAACTACACACTTCTGCCGCCACTCTGAAGTGGTTGGGAACATTTCTAGAAGCCAATGTGAAAGCCTTTTCAGGTCTTCCGTCGCATTCTTAACGATGTTAGTAGCACCACAAAAGTTCCGTCCCTTCAATGCCGATTTAGGTCACGGGAACAGGTAAAAATCAGTTGCAGCCAGGTCAAGAGAGTATAGTATATGCTCGTGTGTTGTCATATTGTTCTTTGCTAAGAAAGCCATAACCAAAACCGACCGGTGTGCAGGAGCATTGTCGTGAAGGAGAAAACAACAGTTGGTTCCCCATTTTTCGGGGCGTTTCCTTCTGACCGCATCCCTAAGTTGATGAACGATGTCAATGTATATTTTTTATTCACAGCAATTCCTGTAAATTATACTAGCGAGTTAATGGAAAGTTTTGAAGCTACTACGTACGTGATTAGCGGGTTTTTCCATTTGCTTATGATGTATGGAACGCCGCACGCAGCAGTACAATGACGTGCAGGAGGAGTGCTTCGGAAGTGCAAGTATACTCTATTAAATTATGCGAAGACTTACAGACATCTCGTAAAACAAGAAGACTCTGTATCAAATATAAAGTTCATGTGCAGTAAGAAAATACAGTAAAGCAATAATCAACATGAAATACGAGACTGCGGCATTCTTTACTGCACTTGGTCTTACATCAGGTCAACAAAAGCATGTTTCGTGACGTGGAACGTAACCGCCTTGTGCTTCGCGACAATGGACTGTTTTTACTGTCTACCAAGAAAACGCTCTTTTTAGGAATGCTTACTACATACCTCACGAGGCTTACAACAGTGCCATTAAATTCCGACTTTCGTTTCGGTATGAAACTTTCAGAAGTCCTATGAGAAGAATACAGCGTCTTATTCAACATGATGTGCATTCGTACGGAACTGGCTCGTGTTGTTATAGAAGGCAACAGAATTCTTATGACTTTAAGTAGGTGGTATACGTTATTCAAGGCAGGATAAATATAAGTAACTCGGATGTATTACTGATATTAAGAGCCGTGGTTGTGTAGACGCGGCTGTGTTTATATTTAGTAAGGCTTTGTCTCAAACCTCCAAAAATCAAAACAATGATTAAAAAGGAGACAATATTCGATTCATGTCACTGTTGTCATACAGAAGGTAAATCTCTGCCTAATCCACAAAAATTAAAGCGATAGAAGCATGTACACTCGTAAACGCACCAAAGTTATCCTTAGGCTTCAATAACAACACGAATTCAATAGCATCAATCACAACACATACGTAAGCATTTTACAACATTTCCAAGACGCAAAACTAAAAAGTGTAAGATACTCCACCATCCATGGACTCCCATGCATTTATACAAATGACTCGACTCTGAGAATTCAAAACTACTAGCATATCTTGCCGTGCAAATGTCTGAAGAAAGCCTTTCTCTCACATCAACTATGAACCAAAATATATATTTCAACACAAACATCTGAAACTGAACAGTACGTGTATGTAAGAAACTAAACGACAGACACATCAGGAATGAGGGCATTAGGAAGAATCGTCCACGGGATTAGAAGTGGCAACGCACACATGTAGGAAATGAAACAAGCGTGTTACATCCAACCGCTAAAAGATGCAGGGCAAGATGGAAGCAGCATCTATTGACATACGATCCCGTAAATAAGAAACGTTGGGCGTTATTAGAAAGGATGGACAGATGGTACGGAGGAGTGATTAATAATCTCTAACTGAAGAACGGAGAAGAAAATCCTGAGAAAGAAGCAAGAGGTTATGGAGTCCAGAAAACATCCACTATTACATAAACATATCTAATTAATTCAGCATTAGACAGTTCTTACCAAAAGATTTTACAGGGTTTTGGTAACAAGTGTAAATCAGTAAATACAAGAAATGACAAATTTTGACGTTTTGCTGATCGTGTATCTCAGTATATTTATCTCAGTAATTAACCAACTTGATGCACAAAACTTTTGTTTTACAATACGTTTATTTCATGCCTCTATATGTTTCGAGCACATGTGCTCATCATCAGGAGGTCAAATTGCATTACAAAGCCTCTGGTATCATCACACTGAAACAAGTGAGTGGTCTAAAATTACTAAAATACATTTCTATAAATTTGAGCAAATAGTAGTAAAATTTATGTGTGAATTTTTCGGGTGTGATTACTGTGTATTACTTACTATAAACATGTTATATCATGTAGAGGTTATGTTTATCCAGTCATTAAACTTATTAGAAAGGTACTATGTCTATTTACATTTATGTTTGCTTAGTCTATCTAGTCATAAAATCGTATAA
>Ga0123357_10013231_pt1 | contig 10691 bp, 9 predicted proteins | sample TergutEmb28metaG_FD_89873 | JGI IMG/M metagenome (GOLD analysis project Ga0123357, IMG submission 89873) | Embiratermes neotenicus P4 segment gut microbial communities from Petit-Saut dam, French Guiana - Emb289 P4 | ecosystem: Host-associated > Arthropoda: Insects > Digestive system > Gut ...
ATTCCTAATAGGAAACATGTCAGACAAATTCTTGCCTACCCGGACTCTACTATACGTTTCAGTCAGACACATTTTTATTAGCCTTACCAGTTTCTTGGGGACCCCAAACTCAATAAGAATATTCTCTACAATTTTTCTGGAATATTTCTCATTTTTAGAAGAATCTAGCCAGATGTTATCATAAATGTGCATTGGCCATTAAGTAAAGTACCCAATCTTCTTGTTAGATTTTTATGAAATTTGAATTTTCTAGGTATATTTTGGAAAAATATTCAAATGTGGAATGTCATGAAAATCTGTCATGTGGGAGCCGACTTCCATGCGGACGGACATGGAGAAGCTAAGAGTCGCTTTTCGTAATTTTGCGAACGTGCCTGAAAGGATAAAAACTTGAAAATAAAACATAAGCCACATGTATTTGCTAATACACAACATTACTGACGTCATATAACACACCCGTTGTCATCCGATCCGACCATTTTCAGCTTTTTAGTTTAAATAAAGACAATGAAGCTCCCTTGTTACATGACAAGCAGGCGTAGAGGGGAGGTAGAAGCATAGCTCTACCTGTACTCGACTTCGGCGGAAGAAGGGGGTGGGTGTTCAGCGTCACGCTTTACCCCAGGAAAGAGATCCAGTGCCCATTGCAGGAGGCCTGGTGGGCCTTGGGGCCGGCCTGGATGGGTCCGAAAAATCTCACCCTCTCCAGAGCTCGAAGCCCGGACCGTCCGGCCCAAGGCGAATCGCTGTACCGACATAGCTATCTAGGCCGGTTTTCATACATGAATACAAAAGAAAGTCTATTGTATATTGAAGTTGTTACATTTCGTTTAGTAGTACATCAGTGAAAAATTGTAGAGATTCGGTCATATGGAATATTTTGAAATATTTGGACAGCAACAATGACAACATTGTTTCTCAGTCAGTGTGCCGCGACGTGAATCAGCTTCGCGTTCTGTTCAGATGAGTTCTGCACCAAATGATACCAGATTTCAGGAAAATAACCATCTATTACGGCAAATCGAACACAGTACACGATGTGGTATAAAATACAGTACTGTAGTGTTAGAATTTGTCCTTAACGTGTTTCTGCCTTTCCAGGCCATCCCAGTTTTAGAAGGTACTCGGTCAGAATACACTGGAAAGCCATTCAACCTTATTTTGTTTCCTCGGCTTTTGTTGTTTATTTGTTGAGTTCTGGCTTCCCCGCGTAGTGATATGATCAGTTAATGCCTATGCTAGTGGTGTAATAATGCGTTTTGCGGTGTGACGTTAAGTGCATACTTGTAACATGCATTCGGATTATCTAGAGTTCTATTTTTACGTTTCACTATGCGTATTTTAAACATTATTAGGTATGTTTCACGATGGATTAGTACGGGAGTACACAAATTTTTCAAAACCCAAGGAACCACTTCAAAATTATAGGCGCCAGAAGGGTGCCATGAAGCAAGTTTCACACCGAGTGTTTGTGCCCGGGCTTTGTTCTCTGGACTGGCAATTTCAATCATACTTCAGCAGTTTGTAATATAGTATTTGTTTTAAAGATATTCTTAGTATGTTCATTTATTTTTACGAACTGTGACAGGTTCTATTAAATTTCATGTAGAGTAGGCCGCGGTAGCGTAGGATGTCTAGCGACTCATTAAGGTCTGGACGATGCGGGGATCGAATCCAGGTGGAGGCGAGATTTTCGCTCCCGTCTAAACGGGCCCTGGGGTCCACCCAATCTCCTATACAATGGTTACCTGGTCTCTTTCCCAGGGTTAAAGCGTCCGGGACGTGGAGTTGACCACCCACCCCGCATCTAGTGCCGAAGTTAAGAAGCTCCTCAGCTCCCTCTTCGGACATTCATTGTCTGGTATAGGGTGAACTTTGCCTTTGCAGTAGATAAAAAGAGCATGAATAGTATAAAGAATTTATATAGGGCTGTGTACCAACACTAGTCGACGCCATATAAGTTGAGCTATTGAAGGCGTCGTTAATAAAGTACAATAATTGGTACTGGTATAGCGTGTTCTGATATGTCGAGCTGTTTGTCAGCCGTACCTGTTTCTTGTTTGGGGATTGGCTCTGATTACTGTTCAGCCGACAGGCGTTTTGTGATGTTTTCATTAAAAAGTGTTGCGCTTGTGTCAACACAAATTAACCGGTCATAAGGGCCCAGAATTTTATAGTTGTCCTCGAGGCTTCAGATTGCAAGTTAAAGAAGTGAGGTAGCGCGAATGAAAGAGCTGTAAATCGAATGACGGTCCTGACCTGTTAAAACGTAATGTTTTTGTACTTAGACTCGTATATGCCCGAGGTTATGAATGTTATCCTCTATTATCATTTGATTCATAGACCTTGAATGTAGTTGTTTCATTATAATTAAGTTGTGTGATTGTAATTGAGTGTTTGACGTTGTGATGAAGATAACCGGACGGTTCTTAAAAAAATTGTGATGAGAGGTTTGGTCAGCCCTTGACCTTGGAAACAAGTTGGTAAATGTCATTCCTCTTGCTTGGCTAGAGCTTGAGTTGGGCAGGGAAAGCTGGTTTTGCTGGTTGATGCCTGCCGCCAGTTCTGTAGTGCCTCTCTGCTGTTGTATAGGAGTCGTAAATACGTTGCATTTACTGTATTATTATTATTGGAAGTTGCTGCTGCTGCTAGTGGTGGGAAGAAACACCATCAACTTAAACACCACCTGCCAGCTTTCTTCACCTTATTGCTACAGACTTGAACAACTTTTTATGAACATCTGTTTTTAACCTTTGCTTCTTTTATACATTCAGCTAGCGCAGAAATTTCCGAGGGTAAAATGAGGTTTAAATACGTTTAGTTCAAAAACTGGATTACCCTTCTTAGTACAATTGTTACACTTTTGCCACGGAGTGTATTGCCGTCGTGTTCGGAGGTGCATGAATGTCGGTGACTCTCCCTCTCTCCACTTCATTCGCATAGTCCGATCAAGTTATAGCCCTTGGCAGTGCGAGTTCCCTTCGCCACTGACGTGCCATAGATTTCGAGAAGTCGTTTTATCCTGTATGATCGTTAGTTAAATGAATTGGCAGTACAGCAAGACAAGTAGTCGTATTCTCGAGGTGAGATACACACCCAATTAACTGAGTATCTTGAATACGTATTTCACCACTCTCAGGTCTGATGAACATTAACGTGTACACGCTTTTCTATACGGCGCGGACCGATAATTAAGAGTATTGTTTTGTAGAAGGGTCCCGGGCTTTACCACTTTGGCTACCTGATAGTAGCACTGTTAGGGTGAAGATGAGTGTGGAGCATTAGTGGAATTATAACTGACAGGAGAAAACCGAAGTAATCGGAGGAAAACCTGCGTCAGCAACGTTGTCCGACACAGAGCTCACATGGATTGGCCCGGGATTAGAACCGGGCCTCCCCGTCGAGACGCCGATAACTGCCTGAGCGTTTGAGGCCTGGAGTTCGTATAAATATTACGTAGAAGACGAGTTATACCTCACAGTAAACACACAAGCTGACTGTGCTGTATAAAGAAGCAGTCGGCGATAGTTCAATGATGTTACGGGACGGACAAAACACACTAGAATGTTCAGGCAGGTTGTCCATGTAGTAACTACTCACTTGTAAAGGGTTGCTGAACGTTATTTTGGAGCCGCGTGAGCGTAGTCGGTGTAGTGTCTAGGCTACGGGCTGGTCGGACGATACAGGGTTCGATTCCCAGTTCTCCAAAACGTCAAGACCGGCGTTGGGGCTCACACGGCTTTCTGTTTCAGTGCATATCGGGCGCTCTTGCCCGCGGGTTGAAGCTACCCGGCATGAAGTTGGCCGCACATTTCCATCTAGTGTCTGAGGTCAAGAGTGAGTGAAGGTATACCTTTATTCCCCCATTATGCCTTCAAGACTTGCACAGGAACAGTTTTTGCTTGACGGACCTTATTTGTTTCTACGTGCGGGTGTTACATCGTGTGTTGATGGCGCGTTGCGTGGTCAAGCACGTTACGGAAAAGCAGCATTCTAGAAGCTGTCAGTTTCACTCCATGACGATTATTATTATTCTTTGTTTTTCTGCAGGGGTTCTAAAGGATTTGTAAGTTTCTCCGTGCGAGCTGCACGAAGTTGCGTTTTCCCGTTACAAGTGTTCTAAGCTCTCCCTTCGCCGCCACGTCCAGGACAACCTTGAGACAAGATCAGTCTCGTAGGCAGTCGCAACCAGTAGCTTTCTCGGAGTTGTAACGTTCGCCTGAGAATGAAGTTAATTTTTCATTTCCATATAGTGCCGAATCTAAGTGCTTCACGCTTTTTTGTGTGTCGTTATTGCATTTTTCATTCTGTAGAACAGACTCCCAGTGAATTGACCATACATGTTTTCCGAAAATTTCTTACTAGGGTAAGCTTTCGGAACCTTGTACTCGTTAATTCGCACTTAACACGGTTTTTGATGTTGGTGGGTTATCGGGTGAGGATATGAGTCATAAGTTGTAGGGTACATCGTAAGTTGTCGCAGCTTAATTGAGCGGTTGGACAGTAGAGGCATAGTTTCATTGTTTTTGAAAATTCGACACTAGATGGAAGTGAGTGAGTGAGTGGCTTCACGCAACGGCCGCATAAGCCTAGGACTATAGACATTGTCACCGTATTTTTGGAGGCTGGATGGGTTGGTTGGACACTGTAGAAGACACAGATTTTTGCCCTTGTCGGTTATCTACCAGTCTTGTCATGCAGCCGGTATTGTAGCGGAAGTACTGCACTACCCTGTCACGTGACGAGTCTAGTGTGTTACAAAATTAGCACGTTATGAGGTTCAATTACGCGCTTTATGGTTATTTGTGTCACGTGTCAGTGTGTGAACGCCACTTTTGTTCAGATTCAGTATTGCTCAACTAACAGCCTTAGTGTTGCAGCGTCATTGCATCGTACTGTGGAATGGATAGTAAAGTTCCTCATATTGATTGTTTTGTTTGCATTCAGTCCATTCGTATGGAAACGAATGCGGCGAAGAGTAATTTTATGCTGCACTAGTCATATAAAACGCCTTACTCGACCGATGACAACGTAAAGGTATGGAGATCTGGACAAGGTTGTGGCACTATTATTCTAACTTGTTAGAATTGGCTTTACAACGGGGAGCGTAAATATGTTGGTGTTTGAGTATGAAAGGATTTTCGTGGTAACGCTTTTGACATTTAAAAGACGTAAGTACACGCGCGTGTGTGTGTGTGTGTGTAAACACGCATTTTATACTGTAATGTAGGCTTTTGTCTAAAGGCCCCTGTTGTACCGGTATGGTGTGAATTCCGATACGGGAATTGAATGATAGGCAGTACTGAATGTTTGACTCGCCGTCATTTCTCTGTTAAATGTTCGTCTAGTATTTCGTTGGTGTGCGTTTCCTTGTTTCCGTCCCATCCTCCCCCTTATTCACCCCTCCTCCCACTAGAAATTGACGGTGCTGGAGATTAGTCGTGACTGGAAGGCAAGTATTTGGAATCGAGGAAGTTGCCATAAGAGAGGGATGAAAACGTTGTATGATGAATGTGTGCATGATTTATCTTTTAGACGTGTTCACAACAAAGCGAAAAGACTTAACTTCATTCTTGTTTTCAAACTTTCGCAGTGTTCTAGATGTAATGTGTTCCTTTTGGGGTAATTCCCCGGCGTCTGAGTTCTAATAGCCGACGTTTCGGAACTCACTGTCGGTTCCATCTTCATAGGCAGGTGAATGAAATACTTCATTTACCTGCCTATGAAGATGGAATCGACAGCGAGTTCCGAAGCGTCGGCTGTTAGAACTCAGACGCCAGGGAATTACCCAAAAAGGAACACATTACACTTAACTTTATGTCCGTCCGCATGGCCATTTCGGCTGCCACTGGACGGATTTTCATGAAATCTGATATTTAAGGATTGTTCGAAAATGTATCGAGAAAATTGAAATCCGATTAAAATCTGACAAGAATAAAGGCCTGTGTATAGGGTGATTTTTTCCCCTGCTTCACCGATAAGCACCTGCCCAACCCTCCAGCTAGTGTTACGTCATACGCCAAGTCTAGAGAGGTTGAAAAGTGGGTGAAGGAAGCGAGAAGATTTCACTGCAATAACCTTTAGAAACTCTAACAAAAACTCACTATTGCTACAGCAGATGCCGAAAATGTTGCCTTCATGTGACCCTGTGCACACAGTAGACCGTGGAAGACGTTGTGCTACTGTCTGGACTTCTGCCGAAATTGGACACCTTATACATTTTTTATATCTCCCTGAATTATTCTTGGAGTGAGAAATGTTTTAGACATTGTAGAGAAAGCAATTTTATGCTCAGTAACATTTTTTCCCGAAGATCGTGCCTTTTATGAGAGAGTTGATGTGGAAAAAATGCCTTGTTGCATTTCCACTTCAAAAGTGATTACGCGAACGCACAACATTGTTGTTTTACGTACTTAGCCTTCTTGTTTATTTTTGCGTTTTATTTTTATGAAGCGACTAATGGTCATGAAGTAAAATTTTGACCTCTCTCTTCTATGTTTTATTCTTCTTGGTTCTTACAGCAGAAATTTGACATCAACTTTCCTGCATTGTATTTTCATTAAGCGATTTGTTAGGTTCGTTAAGCATAGTTGTCTTCGCCGTATTGTATCTTGTAGTTTATTTCTAAGGGACGAGTCTTCTATTCATAAAGCAAAAAGTGGACAGTTTCAGCAACAATATCTTGGACCTAGCCGGGTAATGAAACAAAGGTCAAAGCAGCATTTCATAGCCATCGGACTCGAATAGAATGAGTTGGACGCATCATGTTGGCGACGAGCTTGGCCTGATTTGACCATTGTAAGTCTGAAGTTCTTCGAAACGATGTTTTCATTCAAAATTTGTTTGCGGTTCTAAAAACGCATGGAATCAGTTACAAAATTAACTGGGTAATGCTGTTTACCGAAATAGCCGTTCCTTCATCTTAAATTAATACGAAACCCTTAAATACTGCATGCTGGTAGATTGCAGTGGCTAATGTGGCACAAAGCAGCACATGGTAACTGCTGCGTTGTGAGGCATTAGGAAGGGACCATTACGTGGACGATGTCTTAGAGTAACCGAGGACGACTGCAAAATTTGTATGAGGATAAATGACCGACCCCGAGATTTCTTGTCGTACCACTCGAGGCTTTGGTAACCACTGGTTATAAGATGGGAGCCATTAGGCGTTTGTTGAAGCCTTTAACAAGTTGTGTGCAGGCGGAAGTGTTAGCATTGTTGTAGTGGTACTAATGTTGGCGTTGTTGTAGCAGTACAAGTGTTTGGAACGCGGAAACAAACACGATAGAGTGCAGAAAATAACATAATGCCGCCGGTACGGAGTATAAAATGGTTCTGAGTTTACTTATTAGAGAAAGTCCTTTCGATATGTTGCAGCTACACCGTTCGGACTAGTGCATCATATTCTGAAAGTAGGAATGAACTGATTTCCCGGAAGGCGAATGGAAACCGTGCATGATGCGCCACTGAGACTTCAGCATGTTGCCACATCGGCTTGGGGCCTGCGAAGGTGTACAAAGTACATTGTTGTGCTTCTTAGTTCAAAGAGTAGGTCGTTGAGCAGCATGTAACTCTGGGGTCTGTCAGCTCCACCACTTTATTTAATTCCGGCAGGGACGTGGATTCTTATTCAGGTTGTCAAGAAATCCCCCGACTTTATGAAACCGGAAGGATTGTTACTGTGTTCACAAGAGCCCGCTACTGGACCCATTTCTGAGGAACATGAATTGTTCCCACTCCGTGCACGGTGTCCTCGATCCATTTCGAGACCTTACCACTGTTAAGCGACGTTGTGTGAAGTGTGGAGGGTACGTTGTGTTGACATAATGAGTGTTGGGGAAGGATGGGGAAGGAAGCGGTCGCGGCCGCTTTTAGGATAGGCCGGCATGGAACTGAGGAGGCTGAACGGGACGTGTTGTTAATGACGTAGAGTGGAAAACAGGGGTGATACTTACATTTTATATCCTGAGAAAATGCTTTGTGGGCTGTGTGCTTTAAAATTATGCAGATTCTGTTCATAATGTTTTATAAAGTGAAATACCGCATCGCTTACTAGAAGAGTTGATACTGATGTGGGAGAGGATTCGTAAAATTTTGTCGGTAAAGGTAAAGTTCCCTCTAGAACAGGCCACGACGGCCCAGAGAGGGAGTAGATGTATAGCTCTCTTCTTTCCCTAACCTCAGCGCTAGATGGGGGTGGGTGGGCAACGCCATGCCCCTGCCGCTTTACCCCGAGAAAGGCTCGGTACCCATTTTACAAAAGGCTGGGTGGACCCCAGGGCCGGTTTGGACTGATGCGGAAAGTAAGTCCCACCGGGATTGGAAACCAGTACCATCGAGCCCGTAGCGAGTCGCTATACCGACTACGCTATCCATGCCTACAATGTTGTGTCGGTGTTGTTTTGAAAGTTTTATTTGTGTTTTGTGGGGGATGTATGCAGACGATGCGATTCTCTGATGTTACATATTGAAAGAATATGAACACTTGGTTTTTCGGAGGTCAGATGATTCTGTAGCATCTTGACTCCATATTAATACAAGCAGCAGAACACATTTGGTAAGGGGTGAACCAACCGGGTTTTACTTGTGTCCCTCGGTGTTTTTCAGACAACGGCTGTGTATCAGTTGCGTCCCAGCCGGCTGAGGGTCACGATATTAGTTTTCAGGTATAATAGTTTTGTACCAGGCTGCTGAGGACACAACGAACGGTTCTAGTCTCGAATCAAGCCCAGGTACCCTGGTTCGATGTTCATCTGCGGCGCTGCTCTCTCGTCCTAAGTCGCCCGCGACAGGTGCGGGTGGTATCGTTCCTTCCCCTACGGGTTCCATTCCATATCGTCGAGAGTGGTACATCCGTGTTCTTCCACGACCAGCAGGTATAGTGTCCTTTTCGGTCCACGGCTTTTAACTTGTGAGTGTGTATAATACAAATGCGTAAGACATTCGCATCATGTGGCAAAACGTTGTGTGAAATGAAGTTTACCGAATGTAGTAAGTCCTTTATTAAAACGAAAAATAAAATGAAATAACAATTTTTATCAAGCAGTGTAGCCTTCCTTTAATGACATTCTTAAGATAAGTATAATTACAAGAAACACTAAAAATAACATAACAGCTTTTCGGCGCGTTTGCAAAATTGCAAGAAGCGACCATTGGCTTTGTCATGTCCGTCTTGCCGTATTCCCTCTGTCCGTCCATCCGATGGGAACAATTCGGCTCCCACTGAACGGATTTTCATGAAATTTGATATTTGGGCATTCGAAAATCGAACAACAGAATTAAATTTTCCCATGCCTATATCATGTACTATTCTTTTTTGTATCTGTAACTAACTTTGACAACAAATTCTAACTTGGGAATTTCTCCTCTTTCATATTTTTGGTTAAATCATCTACCAGTGACTTCCTTTGTTGGTCACTGTAGCAGGCAAATTAACACCTCGTAAGTGTGCGTAAATCATATTTTGATATTCTTTTAACTTCATTATGAATAAATTGATGCCCGGGTGAGAATGGTAAAAGTATTTCGATAAGTGTGAGTGAAAAGACTCGCAGGCGTTTAATCATATCGTGCGTCATAAAACATCACGTTATGTTCCCTCAGTGTAGGCCCACCCTTATCATCCTGACAGTATCAGTTAAATATTAGGCCTAAGAGACAGCAGTGATCTCGTTGGTGGCCCAGACTGAAACATGAAGTGGGGATATCGTAACACCGACGACACGGTGCGTGAACGAGTGAAGGGCAAGCTGATCGATCCTCTTACCCATTTGCAGATCGCTCTCAGAATACGAACTACAGGTACAAACTGTGAGCGGTTAAGGTAGGAGCAGGGAACAGGTAGAAACGTGGTAATGGAACTTGATTAGTTAAAAAAAAGTAACATGTTAATCGAACCTGATCGGCTAAACATGTTGGTGGATAGGGGTGACAAAGTTACGTAATTAAAACTGGCCAAGTATTACTTTGCAGCGGCATATCTTCGGCACCTCGGTGTTATTCTTATTGACCAGGATGCGCACATGAGTAATAGCCGTGGATGAAAACGGATATACCCTTCGGCTGTCTTGAGAGCTGCCTGTGTATCTCGTATATGAAGAAGGATGTGTTTTTGACGCCTACTACAAGTGACCGTCGAGAGGGACAACGTCGGGTGGTGTCTATTTGGTGTGTGTGGTTTCCCACGCTGAGCTGCGGGTTCTTTTCCCGGTCTGTTCGGAAGGACCAGGTTGGACGTTTAATCGTGTCAGTGATAAGCCCTTTTTTGCCTCCTTTTATTACACAATCATCTTACAAGATTATAAGTACAACTTATGTAGTCGAACCTAAAATACTACACTATAGTGATACACATGAAGCAGACACTTAGGGACATACGACTTACTTACTTACTTACTTACTTACTTACTTACTTACTTACTTACTTACTTACTCCATGGAACAGATTCCTTCTTGAGAAGCTAACTGGTTCTGCAGCTAGTCAAGAAATTCCCCGCACTTTATGGAAACCGAAAGTTCATCACCGTATTCACAAGTGCCCGCCACCTGTCCCTATCCTGAGCCATCTGTATCCAGTCTCCACCCCCTCCCACTTCCCGAAGATCCATCTTAATATTATCCTCCCATCTACGTCTGGGTCTCCCCAATGGTCTCTTTCCCTCAGGTTTCCCCACTAGAACCCTGTGCACACC
>Ga0123357_10013232_pt1 | contig 10691 bp, 6 predicted proteins | sample TergutEmb28metaG_FD_89873 | JGI IMG/M metagenome (GOLD analysis project Ga0123357, IMG submission 89873) | Embiratermes neotenicus P4 segment gut microbial communities from Petit-Saut dam, French Guiana - Emb289 P4 | ecosystem: Host-associated > Arthropoda: Insects > Digestive system > Gut ...
ACTTTATACTATTAAACTGAAAATATGTACACAACGTTTTTACTATTCTTCTTCCAAATTTTCAAAATTTATTTAAGTTAAGTCCAAGGTAAGCTCCTGGAATGGCCTGACCGTTCATGCTTGCTACTTTATGTTAGCGCGCGCATCCACTTAAACATTCGTTGGCCGAATCCATATTCGTTAGCCGAGTCCGAAAAACAGAGGACATGATCTTCATTAGCCGAAAAATTGGTTAGCAGGGTCACTCGTTAGCCGAGGTATCACTGTACTAAGAATAATACTATAAAACCCGTTAAAATTCATCCCCTGACGCGTCGTCTTCAAATTGTGACCCATTTTGTTTGAGGGAGAAGACGGGTAGAATATAAAGTGTGAATATAATTGCAAGAAAGAGTTTAATAACAAATATCTGATTTTGGAATTACAGATAACTCTTCTGACAGGAACAAATTACGAAAGATTTTCAGCGTTTGCCTTTCAGTTCCATACAGCGCGCTGCACGTCTCATTAAGCGTTATCGCACGCGCTGAAATATCCCAGTTGTATAACAAATTCCAGTACAGAAACAAATTAACTCGCATCCGTTTTCTTCCTTCTGTTGCAATTTCTCTGCATGCGATAATTAACTGCCGTACCTCAGACTCTTTTCATATGATCCATAAACAGAAACTCAGTATGTTTAAGTTAGGCCATGTGATTGGTCCCCCTAGACCTACTGATGGGTCTGGAGTTTGTTCATGCCAGAACGCTGTAACCGCTACGGCTGTACTAAGCCAAGTTGCAGTATCATGCATGAAGGACGTGCATGTTTTTTGTTTGTAGCGCGACATACACCTGGGATTGTTAGAACTGCTTAGGGTAACACTACAAGGCGTGGTAAATTTTAAGTACGCCAACTTCAAAACGGTACAGGTTTAGGACTTTAATTGAAAAATTGAAAAAACAGGGCCAAGACACCCGAAATCTAAATTGCGTGAAAGAAAAGCAATAACAAAATAACCAAAAGTGCTAAACATGTGACAAGAGACAACTCAAATAACTTTTAAGTGTAAAATGTATTTTAATTTCCATTTCAGACCAACGACGACTAATTGACAATATAAAATCCTGAACAGCTACACAACTGCTCAATGTTATGCAGCTTTTAACATTTTACGTTTATTTTATTATAACTGTTTGTATTGTGTGATCGCGTGCTACATAATTTGCACTGCCTGTAACTGAGGTTTCTCTAAGATGGCCAGATGATGGTCGGAAAGACAAAAAATGCGGCCATTACATTAAGGAAATCTAACAACTAAATGCATTGTTGTTTTTGACGGCAGCTATAAAGAATTTGTGTACCTTATAACTTAAAAACACGTGATTTAAGGTAATCATTGTGTTTTATATTTTATTTACGCGTCTGTGGATTATAGAAACATGCTTTTAGCAGCTCGGACTATGTATCTTGGAATCCTCAAATAAAGTAACGAATTTTAAATGATATGGGAGATGCACTTAGAGTCGAATTGAAGCACTCCGATGGTGTGTGTCTGGCGGAAGTGAATACAACTGCGAGTAACGTTTATCATGAAATTTGGTGTCGTCTATATTGAACTGGGTACGTGCCAAATGAAAGTGCAAAGCGTTACTCTTAGAAGCAACCTGTTCTGTGATTGACTGGCTACCAAACTTATTCGTACGTAGTTCATGGACAGGTAGAATGCATTCAGGGCTAAATGTACAGTTTATGAAATGCTCATTTCAGTACTCCTGTTCATCCTGTTCACTGCTCCTACACTGTTGACCTTTTTTTTTATTGAAAGCATAAATTGCATGGAATTATTGCAAAATCTACACTCTTTCTGTCAGTAATCTGCATTCATTGCACTTCTGCTCCACTCGTGCTTTTCATTTTATATTTTCCAAGAGGGAGAGCACTCAGACGCACAAGAACTGAATAAAAGATCAGTAGAAAATCACGAACTGTCTTAAGTTACCATCACTGTGCTGCAAGCAAGTTTATCTCAATGAATGGCTTGTTCTTTCTGTGTTTCAGGTATGTGAAGTCTCAGCTCACTCCTTATGAAGTAACTCCACATTAGGCCCACTGCAGCTTCACGGAAAGTAAGTCCCTTTTTCTTACTGGACCTATAATTATATAGCATTTTGCAGTACAGTTTTTACTTGGTTCTATGTAGGATCGTGAGAACGGCAGAAAGAAGACTTTCCACATAGAGGTTACGTATCCGTCATTTAGGTTACGTATTTTAGTACATTTTCGGATAATTTTGATTATGTGCTTGGAAGAGGAGACAGATTACTTTCCGAGTTTGTAAGCGACACTTAAAAGCACAGTGCAGTGAAGATTAAAATAGGGTTGGCTTAATGCTTAGACCTTCAGGGCCGGTGTTCAGCGAGTCTGACCCGTCGAAAATAAAATGTTTCATTAAAATGATCATCATCCCTCCTATGGGGTAACTACTTACATACACAAGACGCATTATTCCTCTTTAATGCAATTTTGTTGACATAGGAACTGGATTTACTTCCAGGCGCATCGCTGTCTTCTTTAAAGGAATGCATTACCCTATCACCTGGAAAATATATAATGCCACTTATGTAATATTCAACTCCCCTGTCGCTAATCCCACACTATCACTTAAGATTTAATTTTCTTTCTGAAATAAAGCACCTTATATAAACATACATTTTTTCTCAGACTTTTGGAAGTCACAAGAACGGCACTCGCTGCTAGACTGTTCCCGTATTTCATTCTCCGTACATATTCTGAACTAGCACGTTTCTCACCCCATGACTCAGTATCTGCGAGAGATAGGATGTAGGTCATGTTTCACCCTCTGACGAGCAGCTACGGGTACATTTTTCTTCTGCACAGCTTTCTGCCTGAGGGCAATCTATTCCCCTAATATGGACGGCAGTGTTATGAACTGCACAAGTTTCTGACACCGAGTGAATCTTCACAGTGTAGACCAGGGCAGCAGCCGTCTTCAAATAACAGGTGCAGTAATTATATAAAATTATTGTATTGTTTCTTTCCCCTTTAATGGAATTCTTGTTACAAAAATCAGCGATAATATTTCGGCGTACAGAATAAAATACAATTTTGTTTTTGTCAAAACTGATTATGAATGTCAGCGATTAGTATTTTGCTCTCGCCTACCCCAGACACGTTACAACCGTAAATACCCAGGTGCTATATATTGGTTCCCCATTTGTGCTGTGTACATTTTGTGAAAGTTGGATCTTATTTTGTGAGGCACACAATTTTAAAGTTGAGCGTTAACTAAATTCCGGATTACATGCGCTTTCGACATCTCTTCTTAACACCTTGTGCCAAGTTTTGTCGAGACCGATTCTGTAGCATCAGGGCCGAACAGACAGAGTGTCCCCCTCTTAGGGGTTCAACTTGTGATGCTCATTATAACACAAATTGCGCAGACCAAGACAGAAACACGTGCATGTTGAATTAAATGTAAAACGTGTGTTTTAATGCGTTTTTCTTTATAAAATTATTCCTTGTTGCCGCTTCGACTTTTGACTTAAGTCTGTTTATGCTTCTCTTAAAATAGGGGCATATAGGATCATCGTGTTTAGTGTCCATTTATATGAATGTGACCTGGGAACCGTTCCGTTTTACTCGGATATTTCTGGTAAAGTTAAAGTTCACCCTATAACCTGATATGATGGCACAGAGGGGAAGTAGAGGTAGAGCTATACTCTTGTCAGGACTGATTGGTCTGATTTGTAGTCCTTCTTCCGTGTTTGCTTGCTAGCTCAGACACCTCCCTTCGTGCATCGTATTCACATGCGCGAATAGTCTGATTTTATCTTAACTGTTTAATATATGTGACGATTACGAATTCTAATTGCTGAGTCACACGAACTTAACGATGTCATAAATGTCAGCAGCGCCGTCCTATATAGGCAACGTCTGCGACATCACCATCATGCCTTCAGCCTACACAAGGCGTCGAAGGAGAAGTGCAGCTGGAGAGTAATGAGAGCTGTTTCAAAGAATGGTGAGCTAATTTAATTCAGTTGTCCTGTCAGTATAGCTCAGTCTGCATTTGTAAATGGTAGGAAGATGCTGATAGTTGAGGAGGTTGTGGAAAGAATCGGCCTTGGCTTAATTTGAGTATTTGCCCGGCATTTATTCGAGGAAATCCGTTAACTTTCGGAATAAGGACAAGCAGTCTGTCAGACCAGATACGAATTCTGATCATAAAACGAATACGAATCAGAAAAGCTACCCAACTGACGGCGATGTTCCGTAAGTTTAACCTACTGACTGGCAAAAACAGTAAAGAGCTATTTAAGATGCGAAGTTCCAACAGGTCTTGCTTTATGTATAGTCTGAACCTTGACGACGTAGGTGGAGGAATAAAGCATATTACTAGTAATAGTAGCAATACTACTACTACTACTACTACTACTACTACTACTACTACTAATACTACTACTACCACTACTACTACCACTCTACTACTACTACTACTACTACTACCACTACTACCACTACTACCACTACTACCACCACTACTACTACTACTACTACTATTACTACTACTACTACTACTACTACTACTACTACTAATACCGTCGTTGCCATTATTACTACTACGTGTTTTTGGAAATCCATAGATTGAGCTCTGATATTAACACATGGCTTTTCGATTTGGGCGTATGACATCTCGTTGTGCTATTCAGTAACTCAACACACAAAGTTGATATCAATCTAAATACAACTATATTCCATTTTGTGTAATACAAAGACATGTTTCGGTCTAGGCTAGGCCATCTTCAGGTTCACAAACAATTTCAGAAACATATTGAGGAAAAATGTACAAATATTACGTGTCAATTGTGTACTGTTTCTTTAAAACGAATAATTACTTCAACAGTCCAAGGTTGTCTGTTATGGCACCACCTTCAGTCAGGATGCCTCGATGTTTGTAACGTATGTTAATCAAGATAGATTCTCTTCTTTCATCAACAGCTCGCTTCGAATAGGGAAGTACATAATTGGATAGCTGTGTATTATGTATTCAGTATTTTGCACTTGCTAAGATGAGACATCTGCACACTGTTGCGAGATAGCCTTGGAGTAATGGAAGTAATTATTCGTCATAACAACTGTAAGAATTTGTTGCAAAACCTCCAACTGACACGTAATTTTCTGATGTATTTTAAAATTTAACCAATTTTAAAAATGATGAAATTAATTGCACATTTGACCTCAGTATGTTTTTGAAATTGTGATCCTGAGGATGGCCTTACCTAGGCCGAAACATGTCGTTGTATTAAACAAAATAGAATTTAGTTGTGTTTTGACTGATGTAAACTTCGTGCATTCAGTTACATGGTGCTTCATGTACAGTGTGTATAATTAGAAGGTAGACGCAGTCTGAATTTCTAAAGTTTGGAACATCTATAACTTCGAAACTATTGTATCAGAATATGGCATGTCATCTGAAAGAGTTATTGTGTGATCCTATCCGCTTTACCGTGCTTCGAGTTGCTGTCTGCAGTTATGTATACTCATGCTGTGTGTCAGACCAACTTATGCCGTTAGGGTTTGCAGAATATGCACAATACTCGTACAGTTCAAAGAAATATATTTGAATTTTACTATAGTAGTACAGGGTGAGCATAAAGTCTTTCCCTGATTACAAACATTTATTACGAGAAAACTATTATACGTGGAATAAAAACATATATTTTTTTCAAAATGTAACTCAAGAAGTTTTTTTTACAACACATTAGTACACTTCAACACGTGCTCCTTTTGTCGCACGGAGAACGTCTAATCGATAATTCAAGTTCTCTCCACGTGTTCTCCAACATGTCTTCATTTATTGTAGCAAAAGCGTCTCCTATTCTTACCTTCAAATTTGTAATATCTGGAACCGGTGTCGAAAACACTTTGTCCTTAACATACCCGCATAAAGGAAGTCAAGGTGTGTGATATCCGGCGATCGTGGTGGCCAGATTGTCGGACCATTTCTCCCAATCCACCTGTTTGGAAATGTTGCATCCAAAAACCGACGAATATGTGAACCCCAGTGTGGAGGTACACCATTTTGTTGGAAAATTGTCCACGGCTGAAACTCTTCTAACTGAGGTGCAACGTAAAGTTTTCTTGTAATAAATGTTTATAATCAGGGAAAGACTTTGTGCTCACCCTGTACTTCCAAATGGAGTTTAACATTTGGCACATTTTTTACTTCAAAATAATAAGTAGTGGCGTGTCTGAAAACCAAAACTAATGTCTGTAGATTTAAAATTACAAAGGCAAAGTGAATTGAGATGTTAGTCCATTTTTTTTTTAAACAGAGAAGTTTGACTTATCTGCCTTATTATTCATTTCATGTAACACTGTGAGTAAAGTTTCGAGAATTTGAGAGTGACCTTGAGCAAATAGAGGATGTTTTGTGTTTGTCAAACGTGTTTCAGATATTGATGAAATTATGGGCCGTAATAGCGCAGTCGGTACAGCGACTCTCTAAGGGCTGGACGGTCCGGGGATTGAATCCCGGTGGGGGACGAGATTTTTCGCACTCTTCAAGACCCTCCCTGGGGTCCACCCAGCCTACTATACAATGGGTACAGTGTCTTTCTGGGGGTTTAAGCGACCGGTTAGTGGCATTGACCACCCGCCAATATCTAGAGTCGAGATTAAAGAAAGAGTAGAGCTATACCTCTACTCCCGCTCTAGGCCTTCGTGTCCTGTTCTAGGATGAACTTTACCTTTACTGGGTGAAAATATTTAAGAATTCTCGCAGAACGCCTCCCGGAACACTCGTATTTCCCCAGAATGCCAGTTGCAACAAAAGGTATTCTGGGAACCCTACTGAGTGATCCAGGGTTCTATCACACTGTTATTTGTAATACCAAGATGTTTTCGGAATGTCACTTGGAACACAATGATTTTTTTCCATAATTTTTCCCCAAACACTATTTCCTTCAGAATGTCGCACTCTTTAAGGGGAACTTCCAAGATCTTTTGGCAGAACACCAGGATTTTGTCAGAATGTCCCTCGGGGCAAAAAAGTTCTCTCACAATTTAATCAGAAAACTGGATATTTTAAAATGTCACTTGAAATACAGCGAATGTGACGTTATGTTATTCGGAACAAAACGATCTTTAGAGAATGGCGCAAACAAGATTAGAACTCCTCCCCAAAATAACACGAATCACAAGGATCTTCCACTTTGAATTGAAGAAATTGGTATAGCAGTACCCGATATATTTGAAACATAGCCATGGCGAATGTGCTAGAGATGACAATTTTTTGACGAGCTGCCTTCATCCTTTGTACCATTCAACGAATGTCAATTTAGCATTTATTGCTGGACTTCTAGTACTGAAAGTCTTACTCTGCTTCCCAGAAAACAGGTGTCGTAAATTTCACAGATGACACACATATTTTGAATTTTTTTTTCTGGCTCTGGGAAAAGTATCGGGTTCCCACTGCATTCCTGCATGTTTTTTTTAGAGAAGGGAAATGACGCCCCGTTGCCCCATCGCCTCTTACTATGATCGCTGTGGACTTAGGGCGAATGGTCGACAAATCAAGTTCCTCAACTTCTCGCCAATTCATCGTCAAATTGACTAAGGTGCTACAACTGAAACAACAATATGTTAATTAGTCTTTGTGTCCCCACACGACTGTCTTATGTGAACTTTGGGTAGCATATAGACGTCTAACTAGTGAGTCTGATGGTTGTATCACTGGCTCTGTTGAAGCGGCCTTACTGAAATTGGCTTTTGCATGTCATGGCTGGTAAATTCATGGTGGCAAAATGGGCGTGTGCTAATGTAGGCAGGCTTATGAATTTCGTAGAATCATAAAAAGCAATTATAAAAATGTAGTCTGTCGGGCCCTTTCAGGCTGTTATGTTGAAGTATGTGAACAGAATAGCTTGGTGTTAGTAATTAAATTTAATCCGTTTCCTGAAGAAGAATTATTGGCAAAAGCGATCCATCATTCAAAATTAGGGAAATATTGGGAGCTTACTTTTTTAGGAGTGAACCCTTGCGATGAGGCAAGACAAAACTGTGGAATAATAAATATAAAATTTAGTAATTTATTTATGCCTCTTAACTGTCATTACTACACATTTAATCTGTTAAGTATTTCGTAATTACTTGCGAATTTCTCCTCTTCGCCAGTAAAAATACTATTATCCAACATGCTAACTGCTGCATGTGGATATTATTTCTTTGAAATGTGTAGGTAATACACATATATAATGCGTTAAATAAATGACAAATACAGTTTGTTCTCCGAACATCTCGCAGTATCCACTGGCTACGCTTACTTCTGCTGACTGCATGACATAGGTGTCGCGGGGGTTGTATGTACTGGAAGGCGAGAAAGGTACAGTGCGGCGTCAGAAGTAACCACCAACGGTTCTTTGGCATTATAATTGCTACTGCTCAGAGTCTTATAGATATTACATATTCTGGTCGAGAAGAGCTACACATATTTTGTTGTAACGAAGAAGCAATGTACCAAAAAAGGCACTCCACCTGCACGTAACATCTGCCAAGAACTAACCATTATGGCACTACCTGGCAACCAATTCTCTGTGCCACCACGGAAAACCAAACAAAAAACCAGCTTTGCCAAACACGAATAACCCCAGTTTGACACCATACACTCCTCTCCCGATATCACAACACCCAATTTTTGTACTGTTTGTACTTTTTATATTAGAATAAATTTTTAATTCTACTGCTACTGGGATTATTTTAAATGCAAATTTTATAGATGTACACGAGATCTCTTTGACAAAACAAAAACAGTGTCTATTGTGTAGTTTGCTGTATAATAAGAAAGTGTTCAACCTGATGATGGCCGATATAGAGACCGAAACATGTCGCTCTTAAGCTATGTAGAAAAACCCCTTAGCAATACAAATACTAAAAGTTGTGTTTTACTGCAATTTACCGATACTTGTGAAAGGCACTTATGCCTGTCTAAATAAAATGAGGCTTATTTCGAATATAAAAATCAAATTATCTTGTCATCAGTCCATCCACCCATGCAACATTCCTTAATTTCAGCGTGCAGCTTACATTTCCTAAGCCTTCCGTCTAACTGCCCTGCAGCCACCCTTCGATTTGTGTGCATTAAATTTGAATAGGAGCTGTAGGCTTTCTCCGGCCTACAGAATGACACAAGCCAGAAGACTAAACTCCAGATTTTCGGTCTATATTTCCTTGCTCCTTTCCGTCCACCATTTGTTTCAGGAATCCATATAAGAATTCTTTCGCATTAATGAATCTTTAGCTTCCAGCACATAACATGACTCAGTCCTGGTGATTTTATAATGTTATCTTGCCTATAGAAATACTCACTGTGCATAATAACAGAGATTTTTTTAAAAATGAGCCAACGTTTTTAGAAATTATCTGTCTATAAAATATTTCTGAAGTGGAATTTACAGTAACAAAACAAATAAATGAGAAGGAAATGAAGTTGGTTATTATTCTTAGAGACTGAGAAAGAACGAAAATTCCTCGTTTGTAAATCTGCCTAAATTGTGTTGCCTCATACACAATTAAGAACCACAAAGTAATGCCTACATGGACGTGTGCTAGCTTTGCCGAACCTCCATTCGTTTGCTGTCTCAGACTCTTAATGAAAGTAATCTTATCGCTTATAAAATATTATAATTTAAATTAAAGATTGTCTTAGCAGAAGTTAAAAATTCTTCACTGATATGAACCATCCTCTTTCCTGTTGTCATTTTCTTTGAAGGCAGCTTTCTTGTGTATCTTAAGATTTGAATTTCGTGATGCTGCAAACTTTCTTTCGCATACACTTAATGTGGTCATACTATACACTAGAGACGATGATTCTATTCCGTAATTAAAGGTGTCTATTCCCAAAGCTTTTTATCCCTTTCTCTTGCGAGAAATATACATTTTTTTAATTTGTAGCCATTTGCGGTGCAGACATTAGTCTTTAATCTTTTTCAACTACGGTATATTACTCATGCGACCTCAGTGGCTATGAATTAATTGGGTATAAAAGTTCCCAAATCTGTTTTCTTCCTCACATGCAATTATTTGAACTCCAGTGAGACATTCGGGTTCGTCTTTAACAACACGGGAGGTATAAAACAAATCCTGCGCAGCCCAGAAGGTCCTGTTTCTGTCGCCGCAAACTACATTCCTATTTTATGTACCACAGGAAAGCATTTTCCATCTCTATTCCAGACTTATCTGCTTGCAGGCTAACCACTGAAATCAAATTCGCTTTCCCACTACACACAAACTTCCTACACGCAACCAACGTAAATTTTTTAACAAAAAGCGCCTTTTCGTGTCTCTCTGTAGCTCATTTGCAATGCCCCTTTTGGTCACAAGACTTCCGTTTGCTTTCTTATTTGTTTACATCTATGTGGGCAGTTCGTAGTGTGGTATGACAGTGCGATGTTTGTAGTGTGGTATGACCGTGATATGTTTGTAGTGTGGCATGACATTGCGATGTTTGTAGTGTTGTATGACAGTGCGATGTTTGTAGTGTGGTATGACAGTGCGATGTTTGTAGTGTGGTATGACAGTGCGATGTTTGTAGTGTTGTATGACAGTGCGATGTTTGTAGTGTGGTATGACATTGCGATGTTTGTAGTGTTGTATGACAGTGCGATGTTTGTAGTGTGGTATGACATTG
>Ga0123357_10013233_pt1 | contig 10691 bp, 6 predicted proteins | sample TergutEmb28metaG_FD_89873 | JGI IMG/M metagenome (GOLD analysis project Ga0123357, IMG submission 89873) | Embiratermes neotenicus P4 segment gut microbial communities from Petit-Saut dam, French Guiana - Emb289 P4 | ecosystem: Host-associated > Arthropoda: Insects > Digestive system > Gut ...
TCGCTGTCACAAACCTTAGTATAAAAGCTCGGGGTAATGTATACGCCGTCGTTTGCTATCGCGCTGTAAGCAGCCGTTTGTTCCAACAGGTTTACGCCCTTTGTCAAGCCGCCAAGCGCCATAGCCGCGGTTTTATCAGAGAATGTCGTTCCGTTTATATTTTCGTTATCAACAAGGGTTGTAAAACCGAATTTTTTTAAATAGCTGAAGCAGTTGTCTAGTCCAGCTTCAACCCCGACCTTTACCGCAACTACATTTGCCGACTGCGTGACGGCATCCCGGACCGACATTTCGCCCTTATAGGTATCTCCCCACCAATTCTGCGGCTGGAACCCGTTATAAGTGAATGGTTCGTCAACAACAACGGAATCGGCGTTGATCACTCCAGTATCTATTGCCGGTGCATACGCGGCAAGAATCTGAAAAGTACTGCCCGGCTGCCGTAATACATCCGTTGCGCGGTTAACCTCAGTATAATCATTATCCCTGCTTCCGCTTAACGCCTTCACCTGGCCGGTGTGATAATCCATGACCACCATTGCGGCTTGCAAGCCGGGGGCAAGATCCCCCGGATAATATGATGTGTCCGTAATTACCTTGTCCATAATACCTTGCATACTCTGATTTAGTGTAGAAAATATGCGGGTTTGGCGGTTGTATATGATATCTTCCGCTTCCGCGGAACCGATGTGTAACTTCGCCTGTAAATCCGCGTTCACCCGCGCAACCATAGCCTGCAGTAAATAATTAAGCTCACCCTTTGCCTCATTACTGCCAGCACAACGGACAACCTCGTTACCCTGATCATCATAGATTTCAAGCCCTTGATAATCGTCCTGCCAGGGTTCTTTAACAGGTGGCGGCGTAACGACGCTTGCTTCTTCTGACACGGTTGGGGTTACAGTGGCCGTTTCAGTGGGCAACACATTCTGCGGTTCAGTTTCCGCGCCGGTTGATGCCGTTTCATTTGTAGATTTCGGTTGGGAATAATCTTCCGAAGCCGTACCGCAACCGGATAATAGTAGTAAGTTTGCTGTGATAATCAAAGATATAAACATTTTGTGTAATTTCATAAAACCATTCCCTCTAAACAGTAATTTACTGGTATATCTACATTATATAACAATATTCGCACTTGCTTCTACAATAAATATATAATGCACTTAAAACTTTATCATATATTTTTTTAACACTCGCTGATAACAGCATAACATAACCGATAAGCCCATGTAACGCGGACACTGAAATGTATTAGCTTTGTTATCTTAAGGTCATAAACAAGTACGAACGATTGTTTCAATGCCTTAATAAAATATATATCCACGTCACAACCCTTTGTGATCCGCCCTGAGCTGTCCATTTACCCGAAGCTGCCGCAAAAGGACAACGTCCGCGCGGCCAGCCTTGAAAAGATATTGGTCGATTTTCAAATGCTGCTACGCACTCTTTGGGGAACTGTTCGATATGGCGTTTCTTCATTATATCCATGTCGAACATGAGTCGCATATGGCTGTCGACCCCTACCTGGCTAAAGCCATGATCGGCGCTTATTTTAATATCGTGACTAAACAATGATACTTCATTTACAATGTCAAATTTTACAATGTTTTATGGTACGATTATATTAAACAAATAGTTTGTTTGATATGGAAAGGAGCGAAAAATGAAGAGAATAAGAAAAACCACTGTCTCGTTTTTGATACTCGCCTTATTCGCGGCCTGTCTGCCCGCTGTTTTGGCGAAAGAACAACCGGCGGCCGTTTGGGCAAAGGTCGTCGATATCGCGGCGTTTATCGATCTGTTTCCAATAACATCCTATAATGTAAACGACAACACGTAGACCGTCGCTGAAGATTTGATTCGATATGGTTTTAAGGCTGTGTCGGACAATTCGGAAGAACTGGCGCTGACTTTTGATGAAGAACAGGATTTTACGCCGATGGAAACGAACAAAATAAATGTGCTGAAGGCCGATGTTCTAAGCGCGAAAACTACATACCCTTTGTACGCCGACGCAAGGAAGGTTACGTTAGGAATGAGGAGATTACGGTGAAGAAACTCTTTATTTTGCTGATTGCAGCTTATATGGCTTTATTAATGGGTTGTGGGCAAGAAATTGATGAAATTGCCAAACCGGCTGTTGAAATTCTTACGCCGGCTGTTGAACCCACCGCACCGCCGCTTGAAACTGCCGTACCACATTTACAGTTATCAATGGTGGCTCAGGATTACCCAAAAGTCGGCGGATCGGTTTCGTTGCTACCGTTTAGCAAGGCGCTGTTTAAAACTGTAACGGGTTCTGACGCTAATATTTACTATGGTATTACATATGAAGATAACATCTATTGGACGAACCGGGGTTACGGCCTGATCCATGGCGATGTGGACATACTGCTTATGTATAATCCGCCGGAAGACTTTATACAAGAGGCGGAATCGGCAGGCATACCGCTGGAAATGAAAGAGATTGCGCGTGATGCGCTTGCGTTCACCGTAAGCGGAAGCAATCCGGTTACCACCCTGACAACAGGGCAGGTTGCAGGCATTTATACGGGGCGGGTAACCGACTGGAGTATGGTTGGCGGCACTGCCAAAGATATTGCGCTTTATAATCATATCGAGGACAGCGCCACATATGAAATGGTTCAAAAATTAGCGGCCGCGCAAACATTGGCGAAAAGCGATTTTGTGCAATACCCTGATGAAGCGATTGGGTATGCTACTTATTATTACATCCGTAATATGCTCAGGGATCCAGCCATAAAGACGTTGGATATCAACGGGGTGGCATGTGAAAGCGCCACGATCCGGAATAATAAATATCCGCTGATCATGGGGATATACGCTGTCATACGTAAAGAGGAAAGTGCGGGCAGCCCAACCAGGCGGCTGTTTAACTATATAACAGGCCAGGAGGGCGCGGATCTCCTGGAGGCGAACGGTTATGTGTCAACCCTGGGCGCCGCCGGTTCCCAGGCTGAGAGTTACACGCCCCCGCCTGTTTCGGAACTCATCCCGGGCGCGTCAGTTTCGGCTCCGGTTTTTCCTATTGAAATAAAGAATAAATACGGTTTTATAGATATGAATGGAAAGGAAGTTATCACGCCGCAATATGACGAGGCAAACAGTATACCGTTATATAACGGCAGGGTAGCTTTCACATATGGGGACGGAACGCCTGATTTTAAAACCTATCATGAACTTCCGTTTTATAGAGCGTATAAACTGGAAGAAGATCGAACCGACTTGCTAAATCCATTCGGTGATGTTATTTTTTCAATTAACCAAAACGCTTATTTTAGTTTTACGGAAGATGGGCTTATAAGCACTTCATATTATCTGGATGATTCGCGTTCAGTTTTTGTTCTCCTCGATAGGAACGGTAATAGACTTGTGCCGGAGGGCCAGGCGGAAGAATACGCTAAAAAATACGCCAAACAGTACTATTTAGATGGCAAACTATATGGCGGAGGCTTCCGCGTCGCCACATTGGGTCCCACTCTTGACGACATTGGTTTCCTAGTAATAGATGTGAATGGCGCTGAACTTGCAGAATATAAAAGTAAATTCGCGGGCTTTTATAACGGTGCTTTTTACGCTTATTACAATGATCCATCTGACTTTGCGGCGGATTTTCCGGATAAGTCCGCTCAGGCGGGCGTAGCGGTTAAATTTGCGCCGGATGGAACCTTATTGGATTATATTGATAACCTAAGCTATTTTGAGCCAATCAGGAACGGTATTTTTGGCTTTGCCGCCGGCGGGGTATATACTACCCGGGAATTCCTGGATATGCGAGATGCACCGGATTATGTTAATCCGGATCCCCCGTTGGGCGGCGTGGAAAAATTGTATGACTGGCAATACAGTCCGCACATTTTCGGCTCAATCGGCCTCATGGACGCGGATTTTCGAGTCATTGCGAACCCGAAGCCGAGCGTATGGTACGACATTAACCTGGACGCCACAAACGTTATCGCAGGCATCGGTGATGTCTGGTATTTGCTGAACAGCAACGGCGAACGGATCACATGGGAGCCATATAGTAAAGTCCGTCCTGTCGAAAAATACAAACCGGATGGGCGAATGGATTTATACTTTGCTGAACTTCCGGATTCAAGCGCCGATATTATAGATCAAAACGGCAAAAAACTCATGAATATCCCGGCTGAGTACGATATCGATATGGGACAGTGGATTTTCGAAAACGGCCTGGTCATTCCCAGTTATTCCGGGGCCATTTATCTGGACGCGTTTAAGGACGGCAAAGCGGAACCGGACGAATGGGTTATACCGATGATGGAGGATGCCCAAATTTCGGTACCAGATGAAAATTACCTTATCAATAATGGAATAAAGGGCTTTTTATATGATTTAAAGAACCGTTGTTTTATTTTGAAAGATCAGAACATCTATTTGGAATTATGCTATGATGCGGGCGGTAAAGCTGTTTTTCAAGCATCCACCGATTTATATAAGGGTTTAACAGATGAAACCGGAAAATGGATTTTCCGCCAAAGCATATTCGAGTCTTTGGGGAATTCAGATTGATCTTACTCTCCAATGCTCTGTATTAAAGAACGTCAAATTTCTTGAACACTGAATTTTGTGCTGTTATAATCAGTCTCAATAGAAAAAGAAATCAATTTCGTAAGCTTGGCATATTGGGGGATGTGAAATTTGAATGCTAAGGTTACATCTGTAAAAATAGCCAGTATTCCCATACTCATTGTTATATTAACAATTGTAGGGTGTGAGTCAGGAACCGCGCCGAATTCAATAACAGTGTTTGACTCTTCCGCGATACCGGTGCAAAATCCGTCAGCTTATTCAACAAGCTCACCTCCTCCTTCAACGGAGATTGTCTCTACGATAGCGCCCACTCCCGTACCCACAGCTAATTCAACGCCGGTCCCTTCCAAGACAACCGCGCCGACAGCGCCTCCATCTTCAGACCCGGCTGTATCGAATTCAGTATCAAGTTCGGAATCAAGTTCGGAATCAAGTTCGGATATCGAAAGTTATTTTAACAATTGCGCGTTTGTCGGGGATTCGGTAACGGAGGGTCTTGCTCAATATGTCCGTCTGCAGCGCGAGAATAAGCCGACCTTGGGCGACGCCAAATTTCTTACGACTACAATTGGCATACGTCTGGCGGACTGTGCGGGCGACATGGGAAGCGACACGCTCTTTTTTAGTTTTAAAGGCTCTGAGCGGCCGTTGGAAGAATGTATAAGCGAAATGGGCGTGGATAAAGTTTTTATTATGATGGGTATGAATGACCTGGAAGCAGGTTTCAGCGTTTCCGACACGATTGACAGGTACAACCGGACACTTGATAAGATATATGCGGCCGTACCCGGCGTGAGAATAATCGTTGAGCTTAATACTCCGAAAACCGCGACAGAATGGCTGCCTCCCTACTGCGCCAATAAAGATTTTGGTAATGCCTTAATAGACGAGTTTAATGAGGCTGTAATAAAAATGTGCGGCAGCCGGGGTTTGGCGTATGTAGATCTGAACTCTATACTCAAAGACGGCAACAACGCCATGCCTGACGATTACAGCCGGGATGGTTACGTGCATCTGAGCAACGACGGAGCAAAAATTGTAGTGGACGCTTTATATGATTTTGCGGAAAAAGATACGAGGGGGGAGATTCATGAGTAAACGTATTCTGTTGCTTATATTCGCATCGTTTATTTTATTAACCGGCTGCGCAAAATCCAGTGTTGCATTGCCGCCGCCCGCAGACTTGTACGCCACCATAGCGCAAACAGTCACGCTGCCCGAAATGGTCAGCTTACCGCAGGATCAATTCCCCGATTTTTATGGGATAGAAACGGATTGGTTCACAGATGCGGTGTCCTATACCTGCCTTGACTCTTTACAGCCGGACGAAATTGTGATCGTGAAGGCAGCAGATAAAAACACGGCGGATCAGATACAGGAAAAATTGCAGGCGCGGTTGGCTTATAAAACAAAGGTGGCGGAGAATTACACCCCCGATTCGATCCCTTCTATCCAAAAAGGCGTTGTCAGACAGGACGGCCTTACGGTATCGCTTCTTGTTTCCAAAGATATTGACGCGATTGTGAAGCTATACGATGGATTGAAATAATCCACAGTCAGGAGGGAAATGATGCTGTTCAGCAGTATTTTATTTCTGTTCCGATTTCTTCCGGTCACGCTTTTTTTATACTATCTGAGCCCTTACAAATTTAAAAACCTTATATTGTTGGCCTGCAGCCTGGTATTTTACAGTTGGGGAGAAATTAAGTACCTGTGGATTATGGCTGCCGTGATCCTTCTCAATTATATAAGCAGCCTTCTTATAGAAAATTTGGAAAACCGTGGCTGGCGTTTATTCTTTCTCATACTGTCCATTATCGGCAGCCTGTCTTTCCTGCTTTATTTCAAGTACGCGTATTTCTTTGCCTCAAACATGAACCGTGCGTTTGGGCTGGGGTTTACCGAAATCAATACGGTAGTGCTGCCTTTAGGGATAAGCTTTTATACGTTTCACTCCATGAGTTACGCGGTGGACGTATACCGCCATGACGTCCCATGCGAGCGGAATATTATCAATTACGGCGCATACATAGTCATGTTCCCGCATTTGATTGCGGGGCCGATTGTGCGTTATAAGGATATCCGCGAACGGCTCCATATGATGAAAGGGCGTATTACCGCAGGCCGTATTGACGAGGGTGTAACTCTGTTTGTTTTTGGTCTCGCAAAAAAGGTGTTAATCGCGGACGGTGTAAACACGCTTTGGACAGATATCATCGGCCAATACAACGGCGCCAGCCTGGTGGCGGAAGGCATAGGGCTTCCCAACGCCTCGACCCCCTTGGCCTGGCTTGGCGTACTGGCGTTTACCCTGTACATTTATTACGACTTTTCAGGGTATTCAATGATGGGCATTGGGCTTGCCAAGATGCTCGGATTTGACTTCCCAACGAATTTTAACCTTCCCTATACCAGCCGATCTATCACAGAATTCTGGCGGCGCTGGCATATAACGCTGTCTTCATGGTTCAGGGACTACGTTTATATTCCGCTCGGGGGAAACCGTAAAGGCATAAACCGCCAAATAGTCAATTTGCTTATCATATGGCTGCTCACGGGGTTTTGGCATGGGGCTAACTGGAATTTTATCCTTTGGGGGCTATACTATGCCCTTTTCCTTATATTGGAGAAGTTGTTCCTTTTGAAATGGCTGCAAAAAAGCCGTGTTTTACCTCATCTATACACCTTGGCTGTCGTTACCGTCGGCTGGGCGTTATTCGTTTCGAGCGACCCCGGCGTCGGGCTGTTGCCACTGTTCCGTAAATTATTCATACCGGAAGGCGGCGTAAGCGCACTGTATTTTCTCAGAAATTACATAGTCATATTGATCATTGGAATACTCTTTTCAAGCAGTTTACCGCAAAGGCTGTACGAAAAGGTAAAACATATTACCGTTCTGCGCGCGGCGATAGTCATGTCGCTGTTTTTCGTCTGCATTTCTTACATGGTGGCAGGCGGATATAAACCATTTCTATATTTTAATTTTTAACAGACGACACTGTCTAGGTATGACAGGGGGCTGACATTGTATAAACTGAAGGATGTAAAACAGTACCTTTGCGCTATTGTATTTTTTACCGTCTTGCTTGTAATGTTTATAACGGACATCCTCAAACCGGATACTTATATATCCGCACTGGAAAACCGCGTCCTGAACCAATTTCCAACGTTTAGCACAGACGCGCTTCTTAATAACCAATGGACTAAGGATTACGGGGAATATGTACGCGATCAATTCATCCTACGCGACTGGTGGATGAAAGAGCATAGCTTTATTGAGCAGTACACATTGGCAAAACTGGAAATAGGCGATGTTTGGCTGGCTAAAAATGAGTATTTGATGGCAAAAGCGCCTTTGCAAGCGTCTTTAAATGATCGTGTCACGCAGGCAAACATACGGGTTGTATGTAATCTTGCCAAACAGTATCCGGGAAGGGTTTATGTTATGATCGTCCCTTCCGCCTCGAATATTTTGAGTGGATATTTACGCTTTAATCCGCCCCATATGGATGAAAACGCGGCGATGGACATGATGTTCAAACAGTTTTCCGATCAGGGCGTTCATGTGATAGACCTACGGGATGATTTTTTAAAGCATTCCGCATCCGGTGAACAGCTTTATTACCGTACGGATCATCATTGGACGACAGACGGCGGGGCGTTGCTTGCCTACGAAGAATTCTGCGGCAGTACAGGACGCGCGCCCATCATGCCGGATGCAGGCAGTAAGCATACCGTTGACGGCTTCCTCGGAACAAATTACGCAAAAACATTGAGTATAGGCATTACAGCAGATAAGCTTATTTACTATGATTTTCATAACCCTATATCAATAGAAAAACGCGGATCGGATGGATCTGTAAGTTTTGAAAATGGCTCTATTATGGATTACGATAAACTTTCGGCTTACGATAAGTATGCGGCTTTTCTTCGAGGGAACAATGGTTACTCGTATATTGAAGGCAATGGATCCGGCTCCGTTTTACTTATCAAAGACAGTTATGGCAACTGCTTTGCGCCATTTCTGATACAAAACTATAAAAATATCGGGATTATAGATCTCAGAGCAAGACAAACTATAAATGACATCGTGAAAGCAGATAGCGACATTCTTGTTTTATACTCTTTTCAATCATTCATTGAAGATGTGAATCTTATGCGGTTGGCAGGATAATTTTGAATATGATTGTTAAGCAGGGAGCTATAAGCATCCTTAATATGAAAGGAAAAATAGTGAATATGTTTATACGGCGAAATAAAAAAACGATTATGCTCGTAGTATGTCTGGCCTTATTCTTGCCTGTTCAGCCGCCGCTCACGGTTAAAGCGCAATCCGTTTCGCAAAACCCGATAACAGATATATCTGTAGGCGGCGGAAGCATGTTTTATGTGACAGCCGACAACTGTTTGTGGGGGTGGGGAGATAACTATTATGGCCAGCTTGGCGACGGTACGGCTTCGCCTAAGGACGCGCCTGTTAAGATAATGGACAACGTAAAAACCGTGTCAACCTCCGGAACCTTTACCTTAGCCGTTAAAACCGACGGCTCCCTTTGGGCATGGGGTAATAATGATGGCTTTTTACTGGGTGACGGCACTTATGCCGCAAGCCGCGTTCCAATCAAAATTATGGACGATGTGGCGATGGCTTCCGCCGGAACTTATCATTCGGCGGCGGTAAAAACAGACGGATCGCTGTGGGTATGGGGAGATGCCTTTACCCTCGACGCATCCGCCGTAGAAGAGCCAATAAAAGTAATGGATGGCGTTAAATACGCTGCGGCAGGCGATGTTTATACGATGGCCATTAAAAACGACGGTAGCCTTTGGGGGTTTGGGTGGAATTCCACGTTCAACCAGGGGATAGGAGATACTTACGGCTTTATTGGAACGCCCATAAAAGTAATGGACGATGTTGGATCCGTAACAGCCTGCGCTTATACAACGGCCGTAAAAAAGGACGGCTCCCTTTGGACTTGGGGCGTAAACGATTCCGACCGAAACCAAACCACGGACGCGCCGGGGTATGGAAGCATTGTTCCGCGGCCGGGCACTGAAAAAATAATGGACAACGTATTGTCCGCGACCGGCATTGGCTATTACAAATTAGCCCTTAAAAATGACGGTAATTTATACGGATGGGGCGATATAGACTATAGTTACCTATTGAACAACGATTCCTCTACATATGACAGTACTACATCGGATTCGCCGAAACTGATGCTTTCTGATGTAACTATGGCGTCGTCAAGTGATTATCGCGCCATGGCGGTTACGAAAGACGGCAGGCTGTGGACCTGGGGGGTAAACGGCGACGGCACGGTAACCACGGATCCTGCCCCCGTTTCTATGCCGGATCAATATGACAAACCCATTTGGGGCGACTTACCGGTGGCTCTGCCGGAAGGGGAATGGAATGACGGCACGCCTGTTATAAAAGTCAGTGCCGGCGCGGCCGTGCTGGCTTTGAAAGCGGACGGCAGCGTTTGGGCATGGGGCCAAAACGATAACGGCCAGGTTGGAGACGGTACGGCAAAAGACAGATCCACGCCGATAAAGATACTGGACGGCGCAATCGACGTCCAAACCCATTCCTCGATCTCTGAGGCATTAATGAAAGACGGCAGAGTTCTGGTTTGGGGAGCTGCGGAAAACGAAGCGGGAGTATTGGGCGACGGGGCTGGCGTCGGCAGCCGTATTCCTACATATTTAACGGATAATGCAACAAGCGTTTCCGCAAATTGCCTTATCATAAAACAGGACAACAGCCTTTGGGGGTGGAATCAATACGCGGATAAGAGCGTATCATATGAACCCTTGCAGAAAATTCACAAAATTACAGACGGTATAACCGGCGCATTCACTGACGGCGGCGATATCAGGCAGGCGGATAACAGCTTAATGGAAGTAGTATGGAACTCAGGCGACGACTCCAGCCAGGATCAAGTCAGTTTTAATCCGTTGGACAGCGATATCATATATCAGGCCTACGGCGGCGGTTCCCTATTGCAGATTCACAAGGACGGGACGCTTTGGGCAAAAGGCGCGGATGACAGTGCTTACGGAAACTCCGAGGATACAAACGGTCAAGTTGTTAAAATACTTGACAACGTAAAGAA
>Ga0123357_10013234_pt1 | contig 10691 bp, 11 predicted proteins | sample TergutEmb28metaG_FD_89873 | JGI IMG/M metagenome (GOLD analysis project Ga0123357, IMG submission 89873) | Embiratermes neotenicus P4 segment gut microbial communities from Petit-Saut dam, French Guiana - Emb289 P4 | ecosystem: Host-associated > Arthropoda: Insects > Digestive system > Gut ...
CAGCGTTATACAGAAAGTGCAGCTACACTGCAGCTGTATACAGCGTTATACAGAAAGTGCAGCTACACTGCAGCTGTATACAGAGTTATACAGAAGGTGCAGCTACACTGCAGCTGTATACAGCGTTATACAGAAAGTACAGCTACACTGCAGCTGTATACGACGTTATACAGAAAGTGCACCTACACTGCATCTGTATACAGCGTTATACAGAAAGTGCAGCTACACTGCAGCTGTATACAGCGTTATACAGAAAGTGCAGCTACACTGCAGCTGTATACAGCGTTATACAGAAGGTGCAGCTACACTGCAGCTGTATACAGCGTTATACAGAAAGTGCAGCTACACTGCAACTGTATACAGCGTTATACAGAAAGTGCAGCTACACTGCAGCTGTATACAGCGTTATACAGAAAGTGCAGCTACACTGCAGCTGTATACAGCGTTATACAGAAAGTGCAGCTACACTGCAGCTGTATACAGCGTTATACAGAAAGCTCTTAGGACTATAAGTTTGTATTATATATTTCACTTTGACACTTGATATTGCAGACAGTCACTGGTGTAGCAGAACCGACAGATTGTCGACTGCAACTGTCAGGGTTATCCTTTTAGCTTACAGCCTGCTGATGGCCAGTTAAACAGCTGGGTTTATTTCCTAATATAAATATACATTTTGTGCGACGGACATATCGTTGGGTTATTGTCACAAGGTAACTTTGACTCCGTCGTTTTCGCCAATTCGCATTAATTCGTGTTGCACATGCAGGCGGTGCAGAACGACATGTTGCTAACAAAGTCAGATTGTGAAATGTGCAGTTCATCTGTAGTGACAACCAATCGGTAACGTCCCCAACTGCACGCTCGTGCTGCAAGACTGCAAAAGGTAAAATGAATAATGGTTTCGGAAGTACAGAACACCCGACAGTACTGAGCCTGCGCAAACGCTAGTATGCAGCGGTCAAGGAGGACAGAGTGTCGACCTCTCTTCGGACGAAGCAGCGAATGACACGCGGCACGTCTGTAGTCTTCAGAATTCAGCGGATGGCTTTCATTGCACTGATTCGTTTCAACAACGACTTTCTTATTGGATCTTCTTTGTGGAGTTTTATAAAACGATACTGGTGAAAGCCATAACCTTCCGAACGGCGTGAAAGAAATTTGGACCTATTTTATACATTTTTCGCCAAGTATGAATAAAATTTGGTACAGGTGCCCACAAATGAGTGTGAATTTTGTGCAAATGGCGCAGTGACAGCCTCACGTCGCTTGGGGGCGCACACACGACTGTCTACTCGCAGTTCGCACATCTATTGTCTGATTTGGACGGAATTCGGCTTGGCAGGTACACACACTGCTGTTGGGCGTTTGTGAGTGTTCTGAAGAGTGGCGCAGAGAGTGCCGCACCTTGCTCACGGTAAATGACGCCTTCATAGGGTGTACCATATTTCACAGTGCACTGTCTGCACTCTGTTGCAGGGGTCACTGGAAGTGACAGATTTTTAAAATGGCTGCACCACACAAATAGCTCCATGCAAGCAATGAATACAGTAGCACAGCAATCGCAGGCTCGGAATGTTTATCTGTCTCTGTTCTTGGCTGTCCCGCCTTTCCTTGCTCGAGACAGACAAAAATATCCGTTCACGAACGCAGGTTCGGGACTGGTGTAGGAAGTCGTGCAGTTGGCGCGAGGCGTTGGAAGGGAATGGTGTCGCGTGGGGCATGCGAAGTGCCGAGGACCTGCAAGTGAGGTGGAGTTGTGTCGCTTTTGCACGAGGCTGCCCGGCATGGGGAGTCAGTGTTGCAAGTGCCAGTCGGCCAACAACAAGCCAACTTCAGCGTCTTCTACGTCATCAAACTTCGGGGAACCACTGTAGGTCCACTCTCTGTTCAGTCACAGTCGCCTTTAGTTGTACATCAGAGTGGCGAGTTGAGTGTTACCGCTGATCGTGTCTTACCTCTTCGCCTTTTGATATCTGTTAGTTACAGCAACACGTTGTGACAACAGCAGTGTAGTATGTTGCACTTTCTGTACTTCGGGTCTCTTGGTTTTGCAGCATTTCGAGGTGCAATAAGGTAATGACAGGATCTGAGCAGCTTCACAGTGTCACAATGTCACTCTGACATCTGCAGTAATAGTCGGCATGTAGATCGGTTAGTTTCCAAACAATCCGTTGACAGCTCGACCCACACGGCGTCACATCCCGCAAGACCGCTGTCAGCACCGCAAACCTTGCAGTAAACAAGAAATCTGCAGATGATTCTGTTATTTTAATTCGTCCTTCAGATCCACCAACAGCGTCGTAATTTCAGCTGTTAAAAATCACTATGAAGAACCAAACAGTCAGTGATATTGCATTGGCCTTTGCAGTACATTTTGACCATGTGTGTACGGTCTGAACAGTCTGTTTCAATAACACCAACACTGCTGTAATTAACACAGCACTTGTCCGTAAATGTCAGTGCCAGTCCTGGCCATCAGTCCGCAGTACTGGCAGTGCGTGAGGACTGCTAAACTAAATTTTGCAAACTTCCGTTGCCATATGACGTAACATTAACTAGCTTGACAGAGAGAGCAGTCTGTGCACCGTCAAATGCCGTATGGAGGTTTGTTTATGAGCAGGGGTAAGTAAGGAGTGAGGGTGGGAGAAATCATGATGTAACTTCAGGTAATGTTATTGTAGGGTCTGAGGAAAACCATTTAAATCCCAATGCGTTGTGGCATCGTACAGTCGAGCTAGCTGTGCGGTTGGCGAAACTGTGCAGACGTCAGTGATTGTATAATTGGCTAACCTGCACACGTTTACAGATATACAGATGTCGTCAGTTGGACAGCGCAGTGAGCGTGTAAGTGGCACACAGCACAGCTCGCTTGGAGAGCCAAAGTGCGCTGGCATGTGCTTACCGAGTGTTTCGACTGGAACACAACCTGTGCTGTGCTGTGCTGTGCTGTTAGCACACGGGGCTCAGCAGGAAGTGCTGGGGAAAATAATGAAACTCGCAGTGCAGGTGGCATGGCGATAGCTGCACAACAGAAGTGAACCTGGTGACAGCGTGCTGTGGCGCAATGCCGCTGATAGTTGCACAGCCCGTACAGCTTGTTCAGCGCTATCAGTCATCAGACGATCTCCACGAATTAAAAACTCAGCACTTTATGTGGAACCACATCCGTCTGTCCGTCCGTGACTTAGAATCAGCATCCAAACATTTTGTCGGGTGTTCACGAAATTCTGTACCGGAGTTGTCACAATACGTTGTCGACCAAGTTGAGTATCGTGTAAACCGTCTGAGTAGCAGTCAAGTTGTGCTGAATGGCGTACAAGCATATCCACACTGGTTCTGCATATTTATGGCCAATTTCTTTGAGAGTGGGTATAAGAAATCTGTATGTAATCCAGTTGAAAATGGGTGAATTTCGAAGAGATCGGTCCACAGAAGGCTGTACTCTCCTTATGAGTATTGCTTTACCGTGAAACTGTATGGCATTAGCCAATAAAGAACGCCTCGTTAAAGTCTGTGTGCTACGTCACAGAGTACAGAATGTGCAGTGTTGTGCTGTACTCCGTGAATATAAACGCACGGACGACGCCCATTGCCGACGTCGTTACGTTGTTAATTCTGTGATTCATCAGGCGGTGGATGGAAAAAATGGCGGCTTCTCGCATGACGGATTCAGCCGTCAGTTTCGTGTGTGCAGCGTGTCGAAGCTGCTGACATTAGAGAGATGTGCTTCCACATTTAGATGCTGAAGGCTCGCTTATGACGGGAGGTAACGAGTTAAGTTACAGATTATCGCGTGAGATCGGAAAATAATGGTGCAATGTGTACACTGTGTGCCCTGTGTTGTGAAGCAAGGCTTGGCAAGTGTACAGCTGCCACACGCACAATTATGCCGTGAAGAAATCGTCTTATTCTTATCTGGTGCGCACCTGAAAGAGGTTAGCCAGTGACGAACACGGTGTGCCAAATGATTTTGCCGGTAAATAGGCTGACGTCTTACATAGGGTAAAGGTAAAGTTGAAGTCCTCCCTAAAACAGACCATGAATGCTCACGGATGGGATAGAGGTATAACTGCACTCTTTCTTTAACCTCGACACCAGAAATGTGTGGGTGGTTAATGCCACGCCCCGGCCGCTTTACCCCCGGGTAAGAGACCCGGCATCAATTTAAATGAGACTGGGTGAGCCCCAGGGTAATTCTGGACGGTGCGGAATATGACACGCCCACCGGGCTTCGCTGCCCGGACTGTCCAGCCTGTAGCGAGTCGCTATACAGGCTGAGCTACACCGTTACACCGTGGCTCACGTAAAGCTATTGTTATGAAGCAACAAATAATTGAAATAAAGCACAGTGTTTACACAACAGTGCAGGCGGTAGCAGAGCACTGTGGTCAGTGCAGTGCCGCCAGGTGCTGTGGGAGCTGACAGAGCACTACTTGCAGTATCAAGTGCCATGGAGCCTATAGAACTGTATGCTTTCAACTCACACTTTCAGCTAAACAAGGAAGGCAATGTATGAATATACGTAGCATTTAGGTGCGCTCGCGTAACCATTGTCGCCGTGGAAAAGCATAACTATTACATGTTATGTATGTGTGTGTGTGTGTGTGTGTGTGTGGTGTGTGTGTGGTGTGTGTGTGTGTGGTGTGTGTGAGTGGTGTGAGTGGTGTGTGTGTGTGAGTGGTGTGTATGTGTGTGTGGTGTGTGTGTGGTGTGTGTGTGTGGTGTGTGTGTGTGAGTGGTGTGAGTGGTGTGTGTGTGGTGTGTGTGTGTGAGTGGTGTGTGTGTGTGTGGTGTGTATGTGAGTGGTGTGTGTGTGTGTGAGTGAGTGGTGTGTGTGTGTGTGGTGTGTGCGCGCGTGTGTGAGTGGTGTGTGTGGTGTGTGTGTGTGGTGTGTGTGTGAGTGGTGTATGTGCGTGCGCGCGTGCACGTGTGCGTGTGTGAGTGGTGTGTGTGTGTGTGTGTGCGCGCGTGAGTGGTGTGTGTGTGCGCGCGTGCGCGTGTGTGCGTGTGTAGTGGTGTGTGTGTGTGCGCGCGCGCGTGTGTGTGCGTGTGTGAGTGGTGTGTGTGAGTGGTGTGTGTTTGTGTGAGTGGTGTGTGTGTGCGCGCGTGTGAGTGTGTGAGTGGTGTGTGTGTGTGTGTGTGTGGTGTGTGTGTGTGAATGGTGTGTGTGTGTGCGCGCGCGCGTGTGTGTGTGCGTGTGTAGTGGTGTGAGTGATGTGTGTGTGCGCGCGCGCGCGTGTGTGTGCGTGTGTGAGTGGTGTGTGTGTGTGTATTCTTGCCTTAGTTATCCGGCTGACAAATCGCACATTTTCTGCGCCATTTTATATTTGCACCTTTGGGCTCTGTAGCTCTACCATATATTTCCACATTATCTCATAAATGGAATAATCTTTGGAAAAAAGTTATTGAACATAAAAGGTTTGTTTTGATTGTCTGTACAATTTTTGTCTGAATCATTTCTCATTCAAAGCAGAACTGGGCCAGCCAGTATCACCAGTGCACAGTACATCTGTCGGTCTTCATGTACAGTGCCGGTGTTTGTGACACTCCAGTTTTCTTGACAGTGTTTCAAAAATCCGTCCAGTGGAGCCGAGCTGTTCCATGCAGATAGACGAAGGGACAGACGGACGTGATGAAGCTAATAGTTGCTTTTCGAAATTTAGCGAAGGCGTACAAAACCGCCGATATAAGAGCTGCTGCTGCACTTCGTCAGTCCATGGAACAAGATCTTCTTGAGCAGTTCACAATTTGAAGACGTCGCGCCTGCTTGTAGATCGCACCCGCACGTCCAGAACAGCCTGAATTGTGTCTCAATCCTAAGCCAGAATAATCCAGTCTATGCCTTCAACTCGTACTTGTTTAAGATCCATTTAAAACGGATTACCCCATCTACTTCTGCGTTTTCCAAGTAGTCTCTTTCCATCAAGTTACCCGACAAAACCCTGTAGGCATGTTTCCTCATACGTGCTACATGCCCTGCCCATCTCATCGCCTTGATTTAATCACCTGGATAATATGTAGTGAGGTCTACACCTAACGCAGCTCTTTCACTGTGCACTATTCGACATTCGTCTGCCATCGCCTCCTTTCCGATACCTTATTCCCATACACCCTCAGACTCTCTTCTCCCCCCTGTAAGAGGCAAGTTTTTGCACCTCGTTTGTTTGACTATATTAGTCTTGATGTCTCCCGACAGCACAGGGGAATACCAGAGCTTATGGTTCGGACTGTCGCATGCTTTGACTGAATTTCTGAATGCGTATATATTTTATCTACATGCACGTGGCTCTTGGGCCAAAATTATTCTCCTGCAGTTTGTACATTCTCATGATTAACACTTCGGTGTGTTTTAATGTGCCCTTCGCCTTTCGTATGTTTATATTCGTGCGGAACTGGGAACCAGTTGCGACAGCTGAAGAGTGATGTAAATAGACATCTGGAACGTGGCCATTATGTAAGGACAGTGCAGCGACGTCGTAGGAACGTCGTGGCGACAGCGTAGCGACATTGTAGCGACAGTATAACGACATCGTAGCAACAGTGTACTGACATTAGCGACAGTATAGCCATTGTGTAACGATATTGTAGCGACAGTTTACAGAGAGCGTAGCGACATTGTAGCGACAGATTAGCCACAGTATAGCGGAAGTGTAGTGACAGTGAAACGTAATTGTAACGACAGTGTAGCGAAAGCGTAGCGACTGTATAGCGACGTAGGGACAGCGTAGCAACATTTTAGTAACATCGAAGCTACAGTGTAGCAACATCGTAGGAACAGTGTAACGACAGTGTGTCGAAATTATAGCGACAGCGTAACGACAGTGCAGCTATATTGTAGCTACATTGTAGTAACAGTGTAGCGACAGTATAGGGACAGTCTAGCAACAGCGTAGCTAAAGTGTGGTGAGAGTATACTGACAGTCTAGCGACAGTGTAGCGACAGTTCAGCAACAGTAGAGCGACATTGTTGCGAAATAGGTTGGCGACAGTGTAGCCTCTTTGGGCGACAGTTTAGCGACATTGTAGTGACAGTAGAGCGAGAGTGTAGTGACAGAGTAGCGACTGCTTAGCGACAGGGTAGCGACAGCCTATCGACAGTGTAGCTACAGTGTAGCGACAGTTCTTGTCCCAACTGTCGTTTCGGATGCCGAAAGGCACATCCAAAACAATGCCAAAGGGAACGACGCGGTGGCACAAGTACTGTGTTTATTTTGAGTGTAATTTACAGGTACTTTATGGAGAAGAGGAAATGGAATGTGCATTGAACAGGAAGTGTGTATGATATTGCCTTGGCTAAGTAAAATGGCAGTTCAGCGCTTACCGATAAACCAGTATGACTGTATACGACGTAAGTTTTTTGGTGCAGATGCAAAACACACTTCAGGAACACTTCGTTAGGTACGCCTGTCTGATGTAAACGCAATTAAATTAATAAGTAACCAAAGAATCTCTCAACCAAGCAACTAACCAACCAACCAACGAATAGTCGTTTGACCATCAAAGAACTCTTGACGTCACAAGTTTACAGCAATCCACCACCGGTCCCCATTCTCAGCCAAATGAATCAATTCCTTAATGCGCTACCAAATTTATTGACGGGTGACAAAGTAATGGTTCTTTACAGAAAAGTTGCTGTTTATTGTCAGAGATAATGTTTATACACTCCAAGTGCCAGCAGGTGGCTCTATCCGTTGTGACACCACGTCACGACTAACTCCACGGACCAGAGTTGTTCTTGAGGCCCCAGTAGGTGCAAGATTTGAGGTTTTCACAATGGTGATGTTGAAGGCTCGGGGTTGAGTCGCCGAGTTGGTGCTTCCTCACGTTTCGAAGGCATGTGATGCTTTCGAAACGTCGAGAAACAATAACCCAGTGACAGCGTGACACCCACAAAGCTAATTGCTAGTGAAAATATTCCAGATTTCCGTTTCCCGTCGTGTTCCTGACCGGAGCCTCATCACTCCATCCCACATCGCTAACCCAGGTTCTGTAAGATACACTCAGTATGACGTTTCGATGTACGCCGATATATTCATACTGATCTCTGCCCTTAATCTGTGTCATGTCTGTCCATTCAGCCTCCTGTTGCTTCCTGTGTGTTACCGTGTTGGTGTGACAGGTCAAGTTGCACACCCGTCAGAAGCGACACACAAAGTTCCATGCAGTTTACGTGTACTTTGCCTTTTTATAAACCAGACGGAGCACAAAATTCCCCACCTTCAACTTATATTCCTTTTGAACGCAGTTTTGATACCCTCTCGTCGTTACCGAATGTTGTAACTCAAGCCACATTGCAAAGAACACAGCAGTTGCTAAATTATTAATGTACAACAGGCGAAGTTGTCTGTGTCGAAATTATGAAGACGTATGGGGAGCGGAGCCATAGCTCCACTCATTCTTAACTTAGGGCGAGCGGTCAGCTTTATGCCCCGGCCACTTTACCACCACAGAACGTCCCCCCAGTACCTGTTAAACAGGAGGGTGTGTGGGTCACTGTCGGTTTGGATATTTGGAGATGAGACAAATGTCTTGTCTGCTGCACGTGGAACTGCCTTTTGTTGGTTCTGCACACCTCGGCGCAGGTCTATACGGGCCGAGCCATCCTGGTTCTGTCGCTGTAACTGTATTATAATCATACTGATACCATGCGCAGAGCCACAGGTCACCTGAGCGCTGTCACGTGTGACTGTGGCGTGACGTCACTGACTGTCTTAGTGTTGCATGTAGCTCGTAACGCTGTGTTCTAACGTCTGTTTGTGTGACAAGTACAAGGAAAATAATTGCAAAATATTTCAGCCCGTCACATTTTCTCTTTGCTAGGAAGATTCCAGCCACAACTGACGTCATTCGTCGTTGCGTTGGAACCAAATGAATTTTGTTTTACAAAGACACGAATGTAGCTTTGTTGCAGTTTAATACCATCGCGTGCGAACGACAGTTTATAAATGCACAGATTTGTCTCCTCCCTTGAGAGCCGACATTAAGGCGAAATCTTAAAACACAAATCGAGTTCCCATTTTTTTTTTTTTGTTTTTGTTTTTTTTTTGTTTGCGGTTTCGGTTAATTTACCATCGCGAATGTATTGCTTGGCTCGTGGAGTAATTATGAGACGAAATGTGACAACGTAATGGCATATATTTAATGGCTAGGTTGTAGAAAAACAACAAGATGCAACATTATGCAGATATTTATTTACTGCTAAATTACTCTACATGTTTCGGGCTCCCATCAAGCCCATCATCAGGAGTACATAAAACAGTAGTTGCAGCCTCTGGTACAGATCGTACTATCTGGGGAGCAAGCTTCTTCAGACGTGACCAAATAAGTACTTATTTGGTCACGTTTGAAGAAGCTTGCTCCCCAGATAGTACGATCTGTACCAGAGGCTGCAACTACATTTTTATATACTCCTGATGATGGGCTTGATGGAAGCCCGAAACATGTAGAGTAATTTAGCAGTAAATAAATATCTGCATAGTGTTGCATCTTGTTGGAGTTCTTCAACCTAGAATTACGATGCACGGAACTACAAATATAAAATTTGTATTCTCTGTAATTTCTTGGTTTTTTTACATGCAACCTGATTTAGCAAATCGCGATATGAAGTATTCGCATTCTTTGTGTGATGTTTCGAGTAGTCCAAGAAGGTAACTCTTTTTGGACTGCCCTGAAGATAGATAAAAGAAACTTCTCAGAGACTGTCGCTATATACAAATCTTGCCGCCGTCACATCCTATAAGACCTCCACATTCAAAAATATTGTCGTCAGATGTCTTGCCGTGAGCTGTTCCCCCACCTGCTGCACATCCACATAACGGAGAGTATCAGTATTTATCAATGACATCTCCTTGTCACATAAGAACAACAAAAGGGAAATACAAACCTTCAACCGCCACTGAATGTGTAACAGTTGTATTGCGTGCTACATGTTTCGGCTGTATTGAAAAGCCATCCTCAGGCGATTGAAGATACACGGAGAAAGATAATTAAATAAAAACCATAAAAATTATACGTGTTAAGATAAAAGCAGTAAAACTGGTACAAGTTAATTTGTCCTGGAAGGTTCGTCCTTCCTTTGCTGCACAGGTTAAGAGTGAGGACAGCTGAACTGCTCTTCACGCCGTTTGACCACTACCTGTGTTTCACCCGTCACCCCAAAACGTTACAACACGTGCCCTTGCGAGTGCCGTTGTACTCAAAGTAACAAAGTGTGAAGTCTGTCTCTAACTTGCGTTAATCCTGCAGGAGACGTGGAGAAGAGGAGCTGGTGGGTGATCGCTACAGGGTGTCGGAGAACAACAACACCGTCTTGTTGAACCTGCACAATGTCACGCGGGATGACGCCGGCCACTACACACTGACAGCAAAGAATTCGGCCGGCGAAGCTCGTCGCGCCATTGAAATCAAAGTAGACGGCGCCGGATCAGACGCCCCCGTGTTCCTGAGACGTCTCACTGACCTGGCGGTAAAGGTGGGCACCAGGACACGCTTCCTGGTCGAGATTCGCAGTTCCACTGAAGTCACGGTGAGTGCAACCAACACATTACGGTATAGAACTGTAGAAGGTACTGGCGTGGATAACAGTGGGCCCCATCAGCCACCGGTTGACACCGCAAGATGTCAGTCGGCGGGTGGTTGGGGGGGGGGGGGGGGGGGCCGGGTTTGCTAAGCCCAGCCACAGGGTTATC
>Ga0123357_10013235_pt1 | contig 10690 bp, 7 predicted proteins | sample TergutEmb28metaG_FD_89873 | JGI IMG/M metagenome (GOLD analysis project Ga0123357, IMG submission 89873) | Embiratermes neotenicus P4 segment gut microbial communities from Petit-Saut dam, French Guiana - Emb289 P4 | ecosystem: Host-associated > Arthropoda: Insects > Digestive system > Gut ...
ACAGGTACTAAATGTTTTAAACATGGTGTCTTTTCTCCGTTTTTTTTTCCTTCTTAATGCAGTTTGTTTCGTAATTCTAACGTATTTGGTTCCTGTATTTTTCTCTTTTTATATACAGGATGTACTAAAATTAAAAAATAATTCCGACGCCAAAGGGTTAAAGAACTCCCAAATTTTTCGTGGCATTACATCAGGACACCAAGGCAAATGCTAATATAGCACATTAAAATACCCCAGAACGGTCAAGCGTCCATCCATGTTTCCTGTCTAACGCTTCATTCACTGCCATCCTCACTTGAAGTTATCTAAAAATGCTGTGAAGAAACGGTTATCATTAATCTTTTGAAGACTGGAAAAACAATGTAAAAGTATCTGTCTATTTCTTCCCGATATCCGATCAAGAACTAAAACTACTTTTTCTTAGTAATTAACCAACTTAATGCACAAAATCTTGTTTTATAATAAGTTTATTATATGCCTCTACATGTTTCGGGCACTGTGCTCATCATCAGGAGGTCAAATTGTGTTATACAACATCTGGTATCATCACACCTGTAGGTGGCCGTACATTAAGTTGGTTAATTACTAAGACTATACTGAGATGCACGGTCAGCAAAATATTGAAACTACTTTGTTTGAAGTTTCCAAGTTTTCACCCCTTTCCTTTCAGATGAAAGTAATCCACTACAATCTCAAACGGACGGAGCTGAGATCAAATCGGGGACCTTGTGATAAAGTCCTCTAGATCTTGTACGAAAATTCAGTACCTCGTAGAAAACACATTTCTTTTCTATTATAAAGAACATTAGCTTAAGGCATTCTAGGGAAATAATATATACTTATTTCGCCATCGTAACAACAAATAAAGCTGATGGGCTACATGTAGAATTTTTATTGTCACAGCAGGTAGCACGTACATTTACCTCTCTGCTCCAAACAAACACACAGCTCAACAGTCACTTACAGTTTGCGTGTGGGTGGGATAGAGACAGAATTTATACTCGTGCGTACATTTACGTGGTATGTATAAATGTTGTGAGATGTGTAGGTGTGCGAAATGAATTTTAGCAGTCATAGCTGGATAAATACGTTTCACTGTCGTATAATTACAACAGCAATGCACACACATGCAGACCTGCAGTTGCTAGGCAGCGTTGTGTCAACACGGGCGAGTTAAAAACACTTGACAGTGGGGAAGTGTCAGGAGATATAAAAAGAGAAAGTTACACAGAGCAAGTGCGAACCCTTGTAGCACATTTCATGAATCTTTAATGAGATCTCAAGACAAAAAAAAAAAAGTTTTCCATGAGACTTGAAGCTAAAGAGACAAGCAGATCTGCTCTGTCTTCATTTTGCTCTTGTTTCGTGACATCACGTTTTTGTATCAGTTCAAGCGGATTACATTCCTTTTGTAGCATCATAAAGTCTCGGCTGCTCTTGCTTTAGAGTATTGCTTCAATTATGTGTGACGTCATCAAACAAGACTTGCATATGCATCTCATTTATCCACGTTTGTCTCTTAAAAGGTAAAACCAGAGAGAAAATTTATTTTTACGCCTTTATAATACCCAGCGCTTAAATCTTTTAAAGGCCTCATGTAATTGGTGTAAACGTGAAAAACATGGCAGGAAGAAGTGAGTTTCATTGACACACTAGAATAACGAGCGGTGTTCCTGGACGAGATTTATAACTCTCAGCTTTTAATGAGCTGATGTAAAATCACGAAACCAGTGTCCGATATGCAAAACATTCCCACAAACAGTAACTCTGTTTTTCTGAACTTCGGTGTTCTCTTGACAAGCTGCAAGTGACTTATCTTCTACCATTCAATTAAGACTGTCAATATTACGTGCAGGGCAGACAAATCTTCATCAAATTTGGTATAAACAGTATGAAACACAAAGTTCACATTAACAACATAGACGCCGTAAAAACTAACAAGCTGGAAATAAGTATATAGCTATGTAACGCAGGGTCTGAACTATAATCCTGTACTTCGGTAGGTCCTGGGTTTGAAGCTCAGTTCCAACACGGGTTTTTAAAACTGGCACTCTTTTCTAGTTTCTTCAGGAAGTTATGGGTTACTGGCTTACTGCACATCTACGCCAATCCTCCTCCTCCTCCTCCTCCTCCTCCTCCTTCTTCTCCTACCAAGCGTGTTATTTAACGACGCTGTGAATTGGTAAGATCATATAACTTCGGTGAAAGGTAAAGAGTGCGCTGCATTAGTGGAATAATACTGACATTGTAAAACCGAAGTGCTCGGATAGAAACGTCTCCCATGGTCGCTCTATCCACATAAATTCAAGACGGTATAACCTGAAAATGCCGATTCCAGTGGCCGTGAGGTCTAAGACATAGTTCTGCTCCCGCTCGCTTGCCGGGATTGTGAGTTCGAATCCCGCAGAGGGCACGGGAGTCTGTCTCTTGTGAGTGTGTTGTGTTGCCAGGCAGAGGTCCCGGCGACGAGCAGATCGCTCGTCTGAGGAGTCCTACTGAGTGTGGTATGTCTGAGTATGATCGTGAAGCCTCAATAATGAGGAGCCCCCGGGGCACTGGAGGCTGTTGTGCCGCGGAAAAAAAGAGTCTGAAATCAAATCCAGATCTCCACGGTGAGGAGCCGAGTACTACGTGCCTCTGATCGTGATACATTCCGTATTGTTTTAACTGAGTTTTCGCAATCATCTTGGTATTTCACCTCAGTGTGCAGTTTCTTAAAGTGTCACCACCTAATCCGAGGCTAAAATTAATTCTTCGGAGGGAAAAAAAACTCGCTTCAGTGTGATGTCATGAATATTACAACACACTGCACAAAAATTCATTTGATGACTCACAAAAAACTTTATGCGATGTCACGAAGAACTGCTTCCATTGACGACATACTAGAAGGAGTGCAACGTGACGGCATTGAACTCCACTCATTCACGTCTGAACAGGAAGCCTGAGTGTCACTTGGCATAACATTTAACATTCATAGGTCCGCGTATCGCTAATATATTCTCAGAGTACAACCAAGAAGACGAAACTTTTCTCAATATATTTATCTCTGTAAGACGCTCTACATGTTTCTGACCGTTTTTGCGTCCATCATCAGGAGCTCAAAACTGCACATACACGGTCAGGTGTTTGTCAGACCAACACTTTTGCTGCTAGCCTGGCAGGATAGCAGCAGGTAACAGTGTTGGTCTGACAAATACCTGACGCCGTATGTGCAGATTTGAGCTCCTGATGATGGACGGAAAACCGTCTGAAATATGTAGAGCGTTTTACATAAATAAATACATTGAGAAAAGTCGCATCTTTTTGGTTGTACGCGGAGAATATATTGGAATAACATGTTGCGTCACAAATAAACCTAACGTACTAGTTGCCAGATTTCGCCTGGACGATAGGAGGGTCAAGATCTTAAAAGTTATATTTTGAAAGAAAAATTAACTGTTGAATATTTGTAGCCTTCAGTTACTTTCAAAACAGAAATTCACAAAATAATGACAAACAATACCACTTCCATAACCACAGAGATTTCTTAGAACCTTGCACTGAATTTAATCTTTAACTTTCCTTTCCTCATTTTAACACAGCACACTCTTTGGGCCTATAATATGCTAAGGGGCAGTGTCTTCTTTAACCCACAGGAATACTCACTGGATTAATTCAAACTATCTGGTTGTGGCAATTGTACATGAATCACTGACATAATCGTTTTTGCACTTTGTCCATTGTCAAATATTTTAATGCTGCATAAAGTTTTCGAAGCAGTGTCAGTTACCGTAACGTATTGCTTCGTTAAAAATTAGAAGATGGAAAGAGTCAAAAAAGAAAATTATGTCACCAACTAAATTATTCTATCTTTATTGTTGCACCGTGCATTTAGTAGAATCACTCTAGTTATCAAACCAACAAATGAGCTTACTGACTATAGTCAGACGAATTCTCAACAACGTACTCTTACACAACACGACATGCTGCCACAGCACCCTGTTAATATAAAGGAATTAATTAGTGTGTGTTTTTAAAATGACTTTAGCGAGGAACAACGTAGCTCCCTGAAGATGATCTTAGGATCGAAACATGTTGGAGCGATTTTAAATGTTTTAATATGAAATTTTATGTAAGTGCATTTGTTGGTTTGATAATTAAAGTAAATTATTCTAATCGGAAGTCCTAATTCATGAAATTAATTTAAACGTTTAAAACTTGGTCCCTCAGACATATCACTTGATATCCAGACAAGAATGGTGCTGTGTATACCTCCCATAAGGAATTTCGTGTACACGCGTTCTACTTCCTTCCTACAAGTGTCTGAATATAATGGACAGATTCTTCACACTTCTTACATACGTCGTTCAATTCGGCACTACCCCATGTAGGCACCTTTAAGTATGTAATTTCATACTGCAGGATTTTTTTTAAATACTTAAGAAGTCCAGTGCTATACTATTAAACAAATCCATTCATTTTACTCCATCCTGAAGAAGTGCAATCAAATTTATTCCCTAAGACCCACTCTAATATTTATCTCAAAATTATGTTGAGCATCCAACCTTATCCAATTTAACAACGTCTGTGCTATCATTATTTGGGTTCCAGCAGTGGAGATCTGACAAATGTGGATTCGACGTTGTCCAGGAAATAACGGGAATAATTCCACCTTTGTCTGACCATTCTTTCTTCCAGGACACACATAGTTCTCTTTGGTTAAAATTATATTCTGTATTCCCTTCGGATAAGGCGACCTGAACGACAGACGTTGAGAAAATCTCATACAGATTAGGGTTAAAGCTTCGCATCCCAAACTATCGTAAATTAGAATTCCAAAAAAATCGAATGTTTGACTGCATAAGAGTAAAAGACAATTGATCGGTTTTCGTTAAAGGATTAATTTACACAGCTAAACAGCAAGGGTGAACCCTAAAAGATTAAGAGGCCTTGCAGTTTAAGGTAAATATATAAGTGCACTCGTAATGTCTTGGTATTTCGATTTTATCAAAATCCTATTTTGGGGCATTCCCATATTTAGGTACGTATACAAAGGGAGGCTTGATGGAATTTAATTTGGATTGTCAGCTGCAGAATCTAAGAGTAGTGTTAGAGTTGTAAAGTGTAGAGTCTGCTGCAGATTATTGTTTTCCTATAATATCAAGGAAGAAAATTCATTTAGACACAATTTCATTTTACAATATATGTGTAAGACAACCAGTTTTCAGGCTTTGGTTAATTAATTGCCTGTCTTCAGGTGCGTTACAAGAGTCACTGCCATGTCGCGATTGTCCTTATTAAAATGTTTCTTTAGATTGTTCTCGTTTTTTACGTACAGCTACGTTACTTGATTTATTAAATTCTTTCGTTCATTTGAGTGATTAGAATTCCAATACAATAATATAAACCATATTTATTACGACATGTAGGTCCTGTCTTATTTTGTGTATATGTAACCATCTGTAATTACACGTGTTATTGGAGCCATACCGACTAACGTTTCAATGTGTTCCTTCAAACTGTGTAGGCGAATCCCATGACATTAAATTCTATCATAATATATAAAACTTCAAAATATTTTCTGTCCAACACACAATCATTGAAACATAATTTATAAGTAACCTGGAAATCAATGAGCAACAAAATGAAAACACACGTAAACAAACGCGCGACCTCGTGTGGAAAATATAATATTTAATCTATTGTAATTGTTGTCGGAGGGCTCTCATGTTTGAAATAGCCAATTCCGGACTCGAGTGTTAGCTGCCTGAAATAAAAACGAAAATTGGGCTCATTTACGCTGTTCAGTGGTGGCACCATCGCACTAAAGCTAGCTGTAACTCGCGTTGTTAATCCACATCTACGCATAATTAATTTCTCAATGTGGAGGTCCAAATCACTGGATCATACTACTCTGTTGGCAGCTTTCCATTACATCGCCAGCTAATCTTTTCAACTGCCCCCACGAGAATGAATACGTCCCAAAGAGTCCACTGCCTATACACTTCAAAAACTCATAAATTCGAGCTTAAATTGATAGAAATTTATATTACCCTCTGTATAGAATAATTACTCAATCCATGTATTAATCAATCATTTACTCCAGGAATGAGGAGATGGAACACATCCTCCATTCTTTATCGGGTCTAATGTTATGTCAATAACAAAGAGAAGGGTAGATACGTGCAGTGCCCGGACATTCTGTATGCATTCCTTTTACTTTAATGCAACTTAAAGGCCCTGACTTTTACTCATTACTGACGCACATTTGGCGGCAACATGTTCACAAATGTGCAAAGTCACTGGTATTCCACAGGACAAGTTATGTCTCTGAGATAATTTCGAAACCTTTTTATGATCGAACCCCCTTTGCCACACATAGTTACAAGTCACTCTAAACCCTAGTCCAATAAAACTTTATTGCAACGGCAATATATTCCGAGGTAAATAAATACTGCGATTTCTTTTCATTACCTATTTGTAGGAAAGTGTTATCCGATCATTACGTTACATTATTTTAGCCCTAAGTGTATAAGGCAAACATTTTATGCCTTTGTGCATTTCATTCGTGGGTAATAAGTCCTGCAATAATAAAGCATTTTCATGAAACAATCCAGATTCAGAATTCCGGCAGGAGCAGGAGGATATTCTGTGCTCTGAAGGGCACAGCAATATTCCGATGTCCACCCACCGTCCTGATCAATGACGTAGATTTTTCCTTCTCCGAGGATAAAGCGGGTGAGGCATGAGACCTAAGCTAAGTGCCAAGAATAAGCGTGACTGGGGTTGCGCCGCCATTCCTCCATATGTCTTCGCGGCGTGGACATAGGCAAATTCATTTTGGAGCAATCAGCCTACCTTTAAAAACATTTCCGCTCCTATCCGCTGACATAAACTTGTTCTGTAAAAAACAACATAAATTATATGTATATTTTTAATGTTACGTTCATAATTTCCCTGACTACGATATGATAAACCAGAAGTTTATTTCTTGTAAGTGTAGAAATTGTACTTTCACCCTCTTATCCTTACTGCTTCTACCTTCGCTCCAGCCTCCTTTCCGACAATTAATGTAACTACCCTGGATGCAAAAGAGTAGGAACGTGATGCTAACAATTCACATTCATCCGCGCCGAAATTAAGAGAGCTTATATTCTTACCACCCCTCTCATCGATATCTTAATGGAGTAGTTCTTAAGCAGAGAATTGAACAATGTCTGTGGTTTTAGTTTGTTGTGATTTTTGCAATTGTGAGACAAAATATTTTTTAAAAAGCAGTTGGCAGGAGCGTAAGTTAATAATTATATGAACACTTTATTAATTCTTACATAGTTTTTTGAGTTCTATTTCATGTATTAATGGTGCTTTACTTTTAAATATGTCCCTATCCAGCAACAACCGGAATCAGCCCGAGCTTCAGTGGCTCTGGCCTCGACTGAAATTTTTTTGCTTTCATGATTGTTGTCAGTGTGTCTTCCCAGATGAGTAGACTGAACTCGTAATTCTGTGATACGTATAAATAGCTAAACTTTGTACTTTATATTTTTGGTGTGACAGTCCCACAGTGGGCCAGGGCCTCCTCATTCACGAGGTTTCTAGATCACACACAACGATGCACCACAGTCGGTAGGACTCCTCTGGACGAGTGATAAGTTCGTCGCAGAGACCTCTACCTGACAACACACAACATTCTCAACAGATAGACATCCATGTCCCCGGTGGGATTCGAACCCACAATCTCAGCAGGTGAGCGGCCGCAGACCTACGCCTTAGATTGCGCGGCCACTGGGACCGGCAAACTTTGTATTAAACATTTTAAGTATAGAGTTCTATTCATGCTAATATTTGTTACCCTAGTTTTTGCACAAAAAAAAAAAAAGATTCAGCTTTCTAACAGGAATGTCTTATCTGTACCTCTGAGGCCATGTCCTACAAGCGAAATAAATGCATGCTCCTATAACCAAAACTTCGTTCAGCAGTCACTGGGAATTGCCCGTTTCACTGAACAACAGTGGGAGATTATGTATTATGTTTATCTAAATGGGAAACAGACCTGTGACATGAAGTGGTTGGCATTAATATTCAAGCGCTGGTCCTCCCCACCTTCTATCAGCCACTTATTGTTGCATGATTGATAAAGTGATTACAATACTGGTTATTGATTTAATATTACCATGCATTATTATTATTATTATTATTTTATTAACATACTTGTAAACCTTCAATATAATTAAAATAAAAAATAGTTCATAAATGATGCCCTTACACACACCACAAATTTCGGATTAGATATTATATCCAATCAAAAATAACCATCCCAATCAGTAGATTAAAAGTTGTTCTGTTGTGTTTCGCTTTGTATTACAATGTCTAGAACCCATTTCGTTATCGGAAACACCAATAGTCAGTCACGTAACAAAAGCACTGAAGTGTTAACTCAGAATTATATCGGATATTACAATTGTTGGGTCCATTCCTAAAATCTCACTGTTTTTTATCACTCTTTCAATAAGTAATTAATCCTGGTAAAACATCTTGAGCACTAATTCGGAAGAACTTGAATGAAATATTCTGTGTGTTAGCGACCTAAGGAATGGATTGAAATACAGACCGATTTTCAACATTTTATAAGACGAAATTCGAATTGGGAATATATAACGCAACGCTCCATTATTCCGTAGCCTGACTTACGACGGGTCCATACTCCCTTCTCCTCCAAGTGTGATCTAGTGCTTCCTCTTTCAATTTCAAGTACTAGCTCTTTTCCTTAAGGGCATCCAGTAGCTGCAAGGTCTTCGTCCTCAACTTCCCGTAACTTCTGCCCTTTCCTCTATCTGCCCTTCAATTACATGTTTCAGAAGACAGTTCCTATGCAAGACGTGACCTAAGCAGTTAGCTTCCTTCTTTTTATTGTTTGTATGATATTCCTCTCCTCCTTGACTCTTTGCAATACTTACATTCTCACATAATCAATCCAACTGATCTTCTCTGTCCTTCTCCAGCACCATAGTTCAAAACTTTCCAGGTCCTGACCTACTCGTACTTTCCTAAGTGCCCAATTTTCAGCACCATGCAAAGCTGTATTCCAAATAAGGTACTTTATAGAACTTTACTAGTTTCTTCCTTAAAATTTAGTCCAATTTTTTGATGAAAAGTTTTCTTTCTACTTGTTCAATGTCATGGTAATTCTGGATTCAATTTCACTTGTACATCTTGTGTCATTTATTATCATGCTACCAAAATACTTGAAATATTCAAATTTTTCGGTTGTTTTTATCTATCGTAATCTCCAATGGGAATAGTTACCTTGAGATTTTCATTACCTCGATTTTTTCCACATTAATTTTCATTTCAAAACATCTTTCAGTTTCAATTAGCCTAGCAGTCAGGCCCTGTAGTATAATTTCTGCCTTAGCCAGTAACACAATATCAGCAACGTATTACACAGTGCGAATTCCTTGTTCTCCCACTTTGAAGTCTCCAAACCTTTCAACAGCCTCGTTGTTAAGGTACTGCCTGTACAAGTTGAATAGAATCGGTGACAAACAGCGTCCTTGTCTAATTCCTCTTCCAATCTTCTCCCTTCTTGTGTCTCCTCCGTCCAGTCGTACTTTAACACTCTGATCCCTGTACAGTTGGCTGATCAATCTTCTTTCGCCATTCGATACTATTTTCCTTTAAGAAATGAATTAAATTTGATGCGCTCCGTACCCTACCCCACATATCGCTAGTAATAGTCGATAATCAAATATTATGGCGAACATCTTTTATTATCAGTTATAAAACTGGATATCTACACTCACAAAAGAAGATTTACGTTTTTAAGATCGCTTCACTAGACATCAAAGTATTTGTAACAGTAACTGCAGTACCTGTACCTGAAATCGGATTATTTAAATACAAATTATAGAGTCAAACATAAAACTCAAGTTATTGATTTACGTATTTCTGAAACGAAAGAATTTAAAGATCTCTACGATTTATCATATTCCTTAATACACGATATGTCTAATTAATTACAACGGCTCTCTTAAAATGTCAAGAATAATCAGATAAAGTATACAAATTTGTCCTTCGCCTTTCTTGTACTGTTGACAAAAGTAACGCCTTTTTAAAATCTTTTAATCATATTACGCTATTACAAACATCCAAAGAGGGTGATCAAGCGAGAACTGTGCTGACTTTTGTGTTGGGTACACAGTTTTAATCTTATTTGCACCTACAGCAGTAGTGACTGAATAGCTGATGGCAGTTTCCTTTCTCTCTCCTTTAAAATGACAGATTAATGTTTAAAATTTTTCACTGTTATTTCCATCCACGCCTTCACTAAAGCCAACCTTCAAAGATATGTGGACGTAGCTACTGAAAATATCGTTAAATAGACATTACATATACATATATACACACACACAAACAAACGAACGAACAAACAAACAAACAAACAAACAAACATACATACATGTATTCATAAATACATACATACATAAACGCACATACATAATACACATACATACATACACACATACATAAATGCATGCATACATACACATATATACATACACACATACACATACATACATACATACACACATACACATACATACATACATACATACATACACACATACATACATACATACATACATACATACATACATACATACATACATACATACATACATACATACATACATACATACATACATACATA
>Ga0123357_10013238_pt1 | contig 10689 bp, 8 predicted proteins | sample TergutEmb28metaG_FD_89873 | JGI IMG/M metagenome (GOLD analysis project Ga0123357, IMG submission 89873) | Embiratermes neotenicus P4 segment gut microbial communities from Petit-Saut dam, French Guiana - Emb289 P4 | ecosystem: Host-associated > Arthropoda: Insects > Digestive system > Gut ...
ACCCGAAATATGTAGAGTGTTTTTGCAGTAAAATAAATCAGTCTGCTTACTGTTGCATCTAGTTGGATTTTTATTAAGATTGCATTAGGTAACTTTACTTCTGCTTGTTTGCATATTTCATCCCAAAAACTCTTCAGCGAATTCTGTAAACATTGGTAACTGTGTTCTACACCAAAGTTGTTGAAGAGGGAATTGAAGTTGTTTTGCGCAAAGCTCGAATCCAACTTAACCATTTGCGTGTGGTGCCGAAGGGAAATAAAATTTGCTACGGTGGTTTCTCGTCCGTTGTTGAGACTTGTGGAATATAAAAGAGACTGACATATTACTCGTCAGTGCTGGGTAATATGGCTCCAAGTGAAAACTTCTGATTTGTATGCTGGAGCCTTCCATTAAGATTCGGCCCACACAACCTCTATCCTAAGATAGTTCTTGGTTTCTATCAGTCCGTCCAGGAAAATGTCTGTGTAGTACGTCCAGGTAATATACGGCCTTTTTCCGCATTCTTTTCATTCGTTATTGACCACCACCAAACAATCAACGCTGTGTGGCCTTGAAATACTGAAGCTTCTGAAGCGTCATTAGGTAATTACAAACAAATATTATAGGCTGGTGATTATGAAACGTAAATCCTAATCCAATAATTCTGTGATCACCAATACACTTAGGAGTACACATGCGCGAAGAGAAAATATAGAATGATTACAATCAGCGAGAGAATGAGGCGGTTGAAAGTGATTCTAGGTGCTATGGCAGCATGCACGTGGCGAGACTTAGGAAAAGCAGGAAAAATCTAGTACACAACAGTTGGTATTTCATTTCATGTTCTGATCACTACCCCGCTGAAGACGAAGTACCAGCGACAATCATTCGCCCTGCAGTACGGTACGAAAGGCGGAAAAATATTGTCACCAACAGAAACTTGGCGGAAGGAACGGTGGCAATCTCGATTTAGGTGGGCTCCGTAAATTCGTTGCAATCACTATGTCTGCACAGTCCCTATCCCCTTCTCTCCACAGTCCCTATCACGGTCTCTGCACAGTCCCTATTCCGTCCTCTCCACAGTCCCTTTCGCGGCATCTTCACAGTCCCTATCACGGTCTCTGCACAGTCCCTATCCCGTCCTCTCCACATTCCCTATCCCGTCTTCTCCACAGTCCCTTTCGCGGTCTCTGCACAGTCCCTATCCCGTCCTCTTCACAGTCTGTATCACGGAATCCACACAGTCCCTGTCATGGTCTCTACACAGTCCATACCACGATCAGAACAAGTTCTTCTCTCTGTCTCTACACAGCCGCTATCATGGTCTCTACACATTCCCTTCGCCGCCTCTTCATACTCCCAGTAGCCAGCCTTAGTAACACTTGGCCCACGCAAGAAAGGACCTCAGCAGTTTTACATCTCATTACTACAAAGTAATTCAGCATAACAGGAAAATTAACCAAACAAGGTAAGCTATTGAGAACTGCGGTCTTCAGGATCATACGATCCCTGAAGATGGGACTGATAAGTTGTCCCGAAACGTCGGTAAGAAATTACCACTACTCGCTGCGCAATAACCCGGAAGAGTGCAGTTCTCATTTACTTCGCCCCGGGAAGCGTGAAATCACGCAAGGTACGATGTTATTACACAGTATACATTGCTAGTTTAGAGCGAATGTCAAGTTTGCTCTAAACCAGTTCACTTCTATTACTGTAAATACAATCGACACTTCCTATGTTTCCCACCAGGACTCGGACTTTGTAAATATTAACTTCACAATAGACAAGCCTCGAAATTTATAAACCAGTTTACCTGAATCAGTGCTCACACTATTTACGCAAATTACTATTTACTAAACCAATGTAATAATTTCCTAGGGAAAAAGAAATTTAATTCGTACATGACGGTATGCGGGGTCCAGCATCGTCCTATTCAGTGGTTGCATGAGGGTCCTGTAGCCTCCTATTCAATGGGTGTGTGGGGTTCTCTCCCCAGGGGTAGAATGACCGGGAGTAAAGCTGACCACACACCCTATGTATTGCCAACCCTGCACATTGTTTTATGGGGTGCAGAAGGAAAACTTTGCCTTCTGACACCAACTGTTATCGGAAAACGGGATGCAACTGACCTTTGGGCTGGACGAACTGGGGTTCGATTCTCGGCAAGAGAAAGGGGCTTTTCTCTTTACAAAACGTGAAGACCGGCTCTAGGACCCGTATTGATTGTTTACCGGGAATATTTCCAGGAGGATTAAACGGTCGGAGCGTCAAGCTTACCTGCATCTAGAGTTCAGGTTATACGTTCATGTCGTGTAGAGGGAAAACTTTTTTCTTTGTTTCGACGCTACTGGGTGTTAAGTAATTTCAGGATTCTGTGGAACCCTAACGTACCACACAATATTTAACTGCGTTAAACATTCACTTGTGTTTCCTTTGTACAGATTTCTAAGAACGTGAAGATTTCAACATGTTTCAACTAAGTATTTGTGGCACGACTATTCCTTGCTGCATAATAACTGTTTATTAATCAGCGTCATCTATAGTGAAGTTTTCCCGTTACAGGCCCGGTGTGGCCCACAGGAAGGGTAGATGTATAGCTCTACTCTTTCATGACCGCGGCACTAGAAGGGGGTGAGTGGTCAGCAGCACGCCCCGGCCGCACTTTAACCCCGGGAAAAACCCGGTACCCATTGTGCAGGAGGCTGGGTGGGCCCCAGGGCCGGTCTGGACGGGCGGAAAATCTCGTCGCCACCGGGATTCGATTCCGGACCGTCCAGCCCGTAGTCAGTATCAGCGTCATCTATACAATAACAAAAATGAGAACTGAACGGGTACAAGCAGCAAACTGTTGTGCAAAAAGTAATGAAACTTCGAATACCATAGAATGCGGCAAAATTCATGACTAGGTGGGTAACTGTTAATTCCTCGGTTAGCACTGTTCACCGTGGAGTTAGTTAACGAAAAAAAATTCTAATTCCTATTGTCTTCCGTCAGTATCACCCTCAAGTAATTCCCTTGTAGTCACTTCACGAATAATTCCCAGCCCACACCTGATGCAATAATTAAGTTTCCTTATTCTCGTCAGTCTCAAAGTAGCTGGAGATGATTTTGATTAGAGTGGCAGTATTCTAGTAAAGGGGACTCTCGTGATTAGCTGCCTTTGAAGATGTTAATTTTCATCTCGCTTTATCGAAAATTTAAAGAATCTCAGTTTAGTGAATTACAAGCAGGCCATACTGTATCTGACAGAGAACGCATCTTTCGTTTCCTAAAGATATTCAGGTTCTTTCTAAACGCGTTTTCCTATCGGAGTGGCATCAAACTTTTCATTTTTGGTGGAAGAGGTTTTATGCTCTTATACTGCCGCCACGATTAACCGTATGTAAATGGTGTATAAGTTTATGTAATAAGGTTTTGGGTCCAGGTTAAGAAGAATTGAATTTTTCAGGGGTGATGATATCCTGAACGCCACATATAATACTTTTATCTTATCATTTGTCTCGTACTTGTGTATGTGTAATGACATACTTTTTCGGGTGGATTTATCTTATACGGTTTCACACAGTTCCCGCTTTAAAAATTTCCTTTTTCATAGTCATTTTATCAGACCAGTGCGTTGTTAGGTCACCAGATATCCTTATTAATTTATAATTTCTACAGCTGAAAATGGGAACCGCGGTAGCACAGTGGTTAAGGTGCTGTGCTACAAATCGGAAGGTCGCTGGTTCAATCCCAGATTGGAATTTTTCATTGACATAAAATCCTTCCGATCGCACTATGGCCCTTGGGTCGAATCAGCCTCTAACAGAAATGAGTACCAGGAGTATTTCCTGGGGTAAAGGCGGCCGATGTGTAAGGCTGACAACCTTACCACCTTCCTGTGCCGTTGTTGTGAAATCTGGGAACCTTAACTTCCTGGAACTCTCTGGGCCACTCCAGGCCTGTAACGGGACTTCTTTACCTTTACCTTTGGAGCTGAAAATAGCTACACTGACTGACAATAGATGATGAAATTGACCGATCTCGTCAATCATCAAAATATTAAGAGCAGAAATACCCCCTTCGTCTCCTGAAAGTTAAACTGTGAAGACTGTAGGACAATTCTATTTAAAGTGTGCTGTCTTCTGAGATGTGACGTCATGTAGGGCGGTAGCTCGTTACAAAGTTTCTGAAGAAATTGTTGTCCCCATCTTCTTTTTCTACCTTCGATATGGAGTCAGCAGGTTGTTCCGAAACTTCACTGAAGGATGGTATAATGACGTCACATCCAAGAAGACAGAACTCCTCTTACTAAACGTTGTGAAGAGCTATGATTTAATTTTACCCGTTGTTTTGTATGGGTGTGAAATTTGGCTTGTACCCTAAGCAAGGGACTAATATAATAACCCGCGCCAGTCGTGGCCCATTTTAATAATACGTAACATCATTTAATTACTGCAGATACACAACAGCCTAATAGAGTGATTTTTGTTCCCGAAAATGTCGCCTGCACGAATCTGCGCCAGTACAGATGACTTGATTAACCTCACAACGCAACGTCAGTCCAAGAGCCATGACTATCGAAAAGTAGTTTCAAAACAGGTGTGTGGTTAAAGTTATGTTCAACCGTTATGTAGGCTAAAATCGGAAGAGGGTTTTCAGTTGGAAAACTTTGCGATTTTGCAGTGACGTCATCGCACTGTAAGTGTGGCAGCCTCTTATCTGCAGCTTGCGCGCCAAAGCTACGCAGTTACAAAGCGCAAACACAACTCGGCGACCGGAACAGTTTAATTACAACTCCGCGACGCGCCGTGTTGAGGACGACACGACTGCAGAGTGTATGATTAATACAGTCTTCTACGCCACTTCCTTCGAACAACCTCAATGGAAAGTGCTGGTCGCATGAGGCTTCGTATCTGCCAGCGAAGTGTTATAGTACATCAGCACATAATGAACCGGCGAAGTAGACAGCCTTGCTGAAATAGAAAAGTATATAATCATTAAAATCTACCCGTAGCAGGACCCCTCCTTCCTCTTCCACTGGTTTAGATTTCTTCTGCCATCCACAGCTTCGGCTCAGAGAAGGGATAACACGGTTTTGCAGTGCAAGGTAGAGACTCGGGCACCAGTTTCAAAGCCGGGATAATGATGAACACATAGTATAGAACGCACTATTACAGCGCAAATTTTCGACAGGTGCCTCGCCTTTCCATCTGCGAGCTCATTAAATGCTGGCGTAAAATTTAATGGTAGTTGTAAAATACATAAGAGTTGCTTGTTTTGGGGTTTTTGGTGGAAAATACAATCTTCCGTTTTCCATATTATGTAATCTGTAACATCGTGTTTCACGCTACAAGGGAACAACCGGTGTGGAAGTTTCATTAATAGTCGTTGATTGTTTGATCATGATGTAAATTACCCGCTATCTCTCTGATATTGTCCCCTGAGTGATGCTAAATACATGCGCACGGTTTCCTTGAAAGTAGGACACAACCTTGCACCCTACATGTGCCATGTCCTTGCACCCCAACAACATGTTCCATGTCCTTTCACCCCAACATGTGCCATGTCCTTGCACAACCCATATCTGTATACGGCCTACCTTTCTTAAGAATATTAATAACCGGTAAGAGAACGCGAGCCATCTTTTGTTTACATCCTTTTCAAGTTACCCATGAACTGCACCTTTTAACGCGTGTGCCTTACGTTCGAATTTTATATTTTGGCGTACTCAATGAACTCCGCTGTCTGTGTGTTTATGAAATGTTTGTCTCCGTCCTTCCCACTGTCTTCATCTGCAGCTATTTTCACTGCTCACACCCACGTCAGAGTGGCAACACTCACGAGAAATACTAATTCTATGAATGTTTCCTTGTCCCATGAAGCTGTCATTCTTGCGTCCTAGTACCCCTTCTTCACCTTGGCATGAATGCTAAAGCCACTAGTTTTGTGCCGCTGAGCTAGGAGTTCCCGACTTTTCGAACGTTCGTATTGCCATCATCTTCAGTGTCGAATAGTACAAGACTTCTTTTATTTTATTTTATTTATTTTAAGCCTATTGTTATGCATTTATTTTGTTCAGTGAATAAAAAAGCAACTTAGTTAATCTTCGATATGTATTCACAACAGTCACAATTCCCTTCACGCATAGTCTCCATAAAGCCTTTGCTTTTCAATCGCAGTTTATAATATTCAATAACGTATAATATAATATATTTTATATTATTGTAATATAATACAATTTTGACAATTCAAGAAAGTGTTATATTTGTTACGGAATATTACTGGCTTTCGTTGTAATTCATTTAGTTCTTCATTGAGCATTTACACGTATAATCTTAATTTTAAATATGTTATTGTATTACTAATAGGGTAATAGTGACACAAATACATTAAAATATATACATTACGAATTATATCCAACTATAATGATTCGTATATTAAAGAGCGTATTTATTTGTCTCAGTAATTAGGTTTCGTTTCCAAAATGAAATCAAACACAGTTTAAAAATAAAACTAACAAAGGAGCCATCAAACCATCACATATTCCTAATGTCAAAAGAGAGTTACGAGGTGACAGTTACCTTTTACACGGAACTCACTTTACATACGTACAAGCCCCATTAAGAATCGAAGACATAATTGGATCTTGTGTGCAAAGGTTAAAATTACAGCTTATTAATGTGCAACTTTTAAATAAAAATTAATTAAAATTCATAAGAAAATATTATTTTCTACTGTTTTAATGCTCTATACTTTTGTATAGAATGTCTATACCATCTTAATCACAAATTTAGATAGCAATATTTTCATAGTGGCTGCGTGATTGCTGTAATAAAATAAGAATTACTTTTGTGATCTGTTATGTTTTAATAAGTTTTAAAACTTTTGGTGTAAATCTCCTTGAAGATGTCGTAAATGATGCCGAACCAAGTAGGACAAACATGAGACTATACTGTTGTGTCAAATATGCATTCATTGATGTTATGAATGAAAGATGCTGCCTTTTGACGTCTATATTTGACATATATGTTATGTTGACGATTTACTGTGATAGTAGAACACAACGAGAATGGATCGCTTTAAACCAATTAACGTTAGTGTGCTAAATAAATCCCTCTAAACGTCTGAAGCATACATTTTATCTGTTTACTATTTAAAACTTATGTTACTATCTCACAGGAAACACATACCATCTTATGTGCATTGGACGGTGCATCATTGTGATAATTGAAGAATATGAGACCAACTTGATGTCACAATTTATTAAGTTTTTTTTTTCACTTCTTCTGTGCTCAACATGTTTCGGACATTAATAAATCCATCATCAGGAGCCTGCTACTCTTTTCTATTGTATCACTACATTGGTTGTGTGTTCGTGTTTCGATGTGTGTTGGAGTTTCGGTGTGGCTGGGTTGGGGTGGAATCCATGTGGCAGGCCAGCCACACCGAAACTCCAACACACATCGAAACAAGAACACACAACCAATGTAGTGATACAATAGAAAAGAGTTGCAGGCTCCTGATGATGGATGTATTAATGTCCGAAACATGTTGAGCACAGAAGAAATGAAATAAAACTTAATAAATTGTGACATCAAGTTGGTCTCTTATTCTTCAACATACCATCTTCTTTGCAGGCATCACATAGTTAATGTTCTTTAAGGAAACAAACTTCTTTTATTCTAAGAATAATCACAAACAGACTTCTTGGTCAAAATCCATAATATTTTTAATGTTAAAGCTAGTGTTAAACACAGAAGCCACTGTGCTTTAAACTTTCTTAATTGAATTGTCAGTCGCGATGTCTAGCCCATCTTCTAATTTCCATCCTGTGGATTACGTAATTAAAATAAAGACCCGCTCCGGATACTGTTAAACGGCTGTGGCAACCAGTTTATGAGATAATTTTGTTATGGTCCGAGCAGATAGCTTCGCTTCCCGGAAATATGTCAGAAACATTTATCTCTTCATGCAGTTTGTCAGTAACCTTTGGAAAATTATTTTGTTGCTTAACGAGGCAGGAAATTAAAACCGCCTTTAAAGGACTCTGACATTACATGCAGAGAAATGCTTAACAGTTACCAGGTTTCCTGTCGCGAAAGGTACATCGCTTGCCCCAGATGTGGCTGTGTTGCCTGATGGCAGTACAAGTCAGGTTTGGTTAGGTTCACATTTTAATATCTATTCCCGAAAACTTTAGATTCTTCGATACATAGTTTCAGGTCTCCTCAATTAGAATTTAATTGTTAGACGCGTGTTCGATTCTCACGCTTGCCTATGCTTACGAAATTTAGGAATCATAAATTCCTAATAATGACATTTTAAAGAAAGTTAATCACATTGTATAAGTGGAAGTAATTAATTTTTAGCTTAAGCGTAAATGCATTATGCTTCGGGTATGAATTTCTAGTTCATTTCTTAAGTCTCGTGAACATTAACCCTTTCAAGCACGAATGTATGGTAGTTTCTATGCCAAAAAAAAAAACACTATCTGTGCTGCACAAGTTAAGGCGCTCATTTCTGTGTAGGAAAATCTTCACTGTCCATTTTGACAATCACACAAAATTTTAAAGTTGAGCCAGTTTGTACGGCACGTTTTCTCAGCAGTAAATCTCTATAGTTTCTGCTGTAGATATAGAATACCGTACTTCGTCGAAATCTGTGGAAGTAAAACATTCGGACGGAAAGAAACAACCCCGACCTCCCTGTAATATTCGTGTTGTTGAGCATTAGGCACATTAATTCATATTTTTCTCCCCATGGCGGCACAACCCATAGTGGGCCACGGCCTCCTCATTATCGAGGCTAAATGCTCCCACTTAGAAACACCACATTCATTAGGACTCCTGTGGACGTGCGATCAGCCCTACACACAGACCTCTACCTGACAACACACAACACTCACAAAAGACAGAAATCCATGTCTCCGGCGGGATTCGAATCCGCAATCCCAGCAAGCGAGCGACCGCAGGCCCAAGCCTTCGAACGCGCTACCACCTGGGTCGGCTATTAATTGCTATACCAGACTCAAAATTCGCTGCTTCTCTTACAAAGGCTGAATAAGAGGAATTGGCAGGGACGCAACATTTTTCGCCCCATAACACATTATAATAAATATGACAGTTGTATACATGGACTAAACTGGGAGGTGGCCAGGGGAATGCCTGCAGAACTTTCTCCCGCCTGAAGGCGAATCTGATCACGGAGAAGAGTGTTCCTTCTCTCCCTCTATTGCTGTTTCCGGATAATTTTTACGAGTGTTCTGAGGTTAGATTAAGGACGGTGGAACATTTGGAGGGGTTGAAAAGGGTGGAAGGGGGTTGGGAAATGATTACTTTCCTCACCAACAGATGGTGTCGTCGCTATTGAAGTCTCAAAGTAAGGACAGGCACGAGGGGGTGAAGTTCTGTGGCTGCACAGTTCGGCCTACACGAGACAGCCCACATGCAGACTTGGGTTTAGCAATTGTGAACACAAGACATTGCTGCGTTGTAAGAGGACCATTCAGCGAAATCTACAGCTGCATGATTAATATTTCTGTTTTACACACGAGGATTCAGTTTCGTATATATGCCACGAATATTAATATGCCTATCGACCCTGAGTACCACCCAGCCTCCGGTACAAATGGTACAGATCTCTTTCCCCAGGGTAAAACCGCCGGGACTTGTCGACCACTAATTCACCCTCTTCTAGCATCGAGGTTGTGTATGGGTAGAGCGCTGCCTCCCTTCGGTGCCTTGATGGCATGTTATTGGGCGAGCATCTTTTAGCTTTGCCCTAAGTATAGACGCATTCAGGCCACAGATATGTGTAATCTGAGTAAGTTTTACGTAGGTCTTCTAGCGTCTTGATTTTAACTTCACCGTCCTCTCGTCTATCAATAAATATCTATTCTTTGTAATCTCTTCAGTTCTTTATACGTTCTTGAAATATTACTGTAAATTCTGAGATAACCTAGATGTTTTGTTGAATGTACATTTGGTTATGATCTGAAGAAATGTAATTTCTCTGGTTTCAGATATTTTAGTTCCTTTCTTCATAAAACAAATTGCTACTTGGAATAATAGACAAATATCACTTCACAGATTTCCTGCTAGTGGCCCAGCTTGTTACACTGTGAATGAACTGAGACATCTACATTCTTCTTAGTTCCTCGTTCTGCCTACATTTATGTGCAACAAGGAAGTCTCTTAGATTTCAAGAATCTTTGCTCTTATGCTAATGTAGCTTTCACATATGTGGAAATTCATGTCAGTTCTTGCTACTTCTGCACTGGACATATCACCTTATTGTTTCTTACGGTTAATCCCTCTGGCATGTTCCAAATCAGTTTCCAGTCTGAAACAAAGCTGTTTTAAAAAGGGTGAAGATCCCTGTTATTACAAGTTCTCTACAATTTACGATAACTGGTTGATTCTTGACTTATTTGGGGGCTCTTCTATGCCGAGGTAGATACATATCCATGGATGCTGAGAATGTAAGGCTGCGAAAGGAGGCATTCGGCTGATCTGAATTTTCTGTCTCTGTATTACCAGAGACTATTCAGTAAAACCGTAAACACAAAATTGCTGTCACTCTTCAGAAATTCCGAACAAGTCCTCCCCTAACCCCCCCCCCCCCCCCCCCAAAAAAACAACCCACCCCCTAATCTCTCCCACCACAGGGGGGGGGGGTCCACGACCCCAGCTTTTACAAAAAACAAACACATTTTTTTTTTATATCTCC